>LXNJ01000761.1_pt1 | contig 20983 bp, 22 predicted proteins | sample 809081 | NCBI WGS metagenome assembly LXNJ01 (sample SAMN04870510, study PRJNA318959) | sponge metagenome | biome: sponge; feature: marine sponge reef; material: water | host: Petrosia ficiformis | place: Greece: Milos, Mediterranean Sea | collected 2013-05-29 | depth 5-7 m | reverse complement strand
GAACCATGTTCGGTTGGTCTAATGTCCGCAGGGATTTATGTGACTATTTTGAAGATAGATTTTTAACCAATGACACACTTTAGTGAACACTCCCATCATTGGCGTGCACAATTTCTTAGCTTTTATCGCGATATGAAAATAAGGGCTACCTTTGTAGTCCATTACTAAACTTAATCTCATCGATTGTCGAGCTCCCTATTCGATCGATGGATAGACGTAATTTATGAGCAAGACACATTCATTTCACATCCCCGTTATGGGAATTGGCTTTACCATAGATACTCCTTTGAAGGTATCACATTTAGGTATTGACTCGGTGATTTCATTGGTAGATGATGTTCTTCTTGAGAGATTGAGAAAGATGTACAGTTCGAAGCATCAATTACCCTATGAAGAAATTGATGAAAAGACAGAAGATTTTAGGTCGAAAAGAATTACGTCCTACTTGAATCTGATTAATAAGCTAGCTACAGAGCGCTACACGGAATTTAAGAACAGTACGCTCGAAAAAGGGAATGACCTTTTAGATTACTTCCATCTGTTGCCTGAGAATTCAAGCTTAAAGGCTGAATTTAAGAAAAGGTATGCAGCCTCTTCCCGTATCTCTGAATTGCGAGATTGGGTAAAGGAGAATATGAGAATGGGGAAAATCGACGTGAATATCATGTCGAAGATTGACAAGGAGAATTTTGACAAGAAGGGGGAAAAGCTTCCAATTGAATACAATGATGCCCATGCGGCCATTCGCGGTTTCGCTCAAAGCGATTTAGATTCTACGGTCATTCTTTCTGCCGGGATGAATCCAAGACTGTACAGTTACTTGGAGCAATTTGATGACTTTTATCCTGATGAAAATGGATACATCAAGAAAAAAATTGCGCTTAAAGTATCCGATTATAGATCGGCATTGATTCAAGGGAAATTTTTGGCTAAAAAAGGTATTTGGGTTTCGGAATACAGAATTGAGTCAGGTTTGAATTGTGGTGGGCATGCGTTTGCAACCGACGGATTTTTAATGGGACCTATTCTTGCTGAATTCAGAGACCATAAGGCCGAACTGATTGAGATGGTCAATGCCATATTGAAGTCTAGCCTGGAAGGAAAAGGAAGAGTTGTCCCTGCGGAAAATCTGCAATTGAAGGTTACGGCCCAAGGAGGTGTTGGAACGGCAGAGGAGCATGAATTTCTTTTAGAACACTATAATATTGATTGCGTTGGTTGGGGAACACCATTTTTATTGGTGCCCGAAGCCACAAATTTGGATAAACCTACCGTTCAACAACTCATTGAAGCTAAAGAAGAAAATCTGTATTTGAGTGGCATCTCACCTTTGGGCGTTCCTTTCAATAACCTGAAAGGCAACTCCAAGGATGTAGAGAAACAAAAGCTCATTGATAAAGGACGTCCTGGAAGTTCCTGCCCAAAGAAATATCTGGTCTCCAACAAAGAGTACACAGAAAAAAGCATTTGTACGGCTTCTCGTCAATATCAATTCTTGAAGCTAAAAGAATTGGACGAGCAGGCTCTTCCAGCCGATGAACATCAGGCGGCCTTTGAAAAAATCACCACAAAATCATGCATTTGTGTTGGTCTCGGAACTTCGGCCTTGATTGAAAATGACTTGGATACCAAGAAAGAAGGACCAGGTGTTTCGGTTTGTCCTGGACCGAATATGGCTTATTTCTCTAAGAAGTTGAGATTGAAGCAAATGATCGGACACATTTATGGCCGAGAGAATCATATGCATCGATTGGATCGACCAAATATGTTTGTGAAGGAATTGTCCTTATACCTCGATTATTTCAAGAATCAAATTGCTGAGGCTAGAGATAATATGACCAAGAAACAGGAGAAATACCTGGCCACTTTTGCTTCCAATATGGAGGATGGCATTGCTTACTACCAAGAATTGTTTGGAAGTTTAAAAGAGGAATTCAATGGTTCCAAGGTGACGATCTTGAAACAGTTGGACAAAGACCTTCAGCTATTGCGCCAGATGTACGCTTCTGTTCAAGCACAGGCGGTTGAAGCGAATTGAGTTTTCGGCTAAGCTAAAGAGTAGATTCAAAGCTAGAACAGATGAGCTGAAAAGGATTCGTACTACAGAGTCCGGCTAGAGTCCCAGATATTTTTTTATCTCCGAAACATAGCTTTCAAAGGCGGCTTTGCCTTTGGCCGTAATGCTGCATTTGGTCTTGGGATAGTTATTCACAAATGACTTTTCAACTTTAATGTATCCGGCGGTCTCCAACTTCTTAATCTGAACGCTTAAGTTACCCGCTGTGGCTCCGGTTTCATTTTTAATATGACCGAAATCGGCCGATCGCACGGACATCAAGATTGATATTACCGCTAGGCGCAACTCGGAGTTTAATAAAGGATCTAAACGTCCGCCCATTATTTCTTCTTTAGGAGTAAAGCAGGAATGATATAACCGAATACCAAAGCCACCGCATTAAGCAAAAGTCCATCTTCATTGGATAAAAAAGGTGCGTATACCGCACTCGCTAGGAAAATCAAACCACCAATCGTAAGCGGACGAAATCGCAATGTTAATCCAGTGATAAGGGTCCCAATTCCGGCGAGCAATAGGGCATTAGCCACTGGGCTTTGACCTTGAAGCAAACTAATCAGCACGGCGGGAATAAAGGAAATTCCTACAACCATCCACAAGTGTTTCAAAAATCCATCGGAATGGGATTCAATCTTCTTGCTCCGCTCAAATTTAAACACATACCACAAAGTAGCGATGACTCCAATTCCCATTACAACGGGCCATATCAAATAGCTCCTGTTCATTTCTAAGAACTGGATCATAATGTAGTGGCCCAAACAACTGAAGGCTACAAGTGATCCCCATAAAAGGAAATAGAAACTCTGCCCTTTCATGTCATCCTTGTTTTTTTCTATGAACCGTTGAATTAATTCAATGCTCTCGTTGGGTTCTAAGGATTTGTCTTCATTCATGTTATTAAGTATTACTTTTCCGTTAATATAAACTAGTTTATGATATAAATCTAATTATTTATAATTTTCCATTGAATTATTTAATCCCATCCCGCTTCAATACCAAACAACACGAGGGAAAATATGCCAAATATCATTTTCACATATTTGCGATTTTTCTTTTCTTTACATTGTAATGAAACTAAGCATGTACAACGACAATCACCATTAAATTTGACCCAAAAGTCATAAAGGTCTTGCCATTGATTGCTTGCTGGTTTTTAAACGAGACAAAAACAATGCGTACAAAATCATTTTTAATTGCCATAGCTGGGATGCTGTGTATTTCTAGCTATGGTCAGGGAAACTTTATTTTCGGACTCGGTTTTTTAGCCGTCAATGAGTTGACCATAGCTCCTTCTGCAGAGGAGTTTTCTTCATTTGGAGTTCCTAACGAAAGTTCTCCTTTAAATTACTCCGTTCTGACTTTTAATATGACCTTCAATTATACCTTAATTGAGTTGACAGACAATCAAGGTATTTCAATTGCGGCGGATCCCCAATTTGGATTACCCAATATTTATTCTGGGGGATTTGAACCTCAGCTAAGTGCATCTCTTACGCTGCCATTTCAAATAAAATATAATGTTGGAGCAGGAAGTACCTACACCAGTTATTCTGAGACTGGCTTTACCCTGGGTGCAGGATTTATGTATCGCAAGCTCTGGGGATTACCTGAATACCTGGATGTTAAAAACGTAAAGCCTTGTGTTTCAATGGGGTGTCGATTCATGATTAAGGATCAGACCAGTGAATTGACCTTGCTCTATGGATTCCCTACCGAATTCACACAATCGAATAGGCCCGATCTGACCAATAGAAAAGATAGTTATCTCACTTTACTCTATCGATTCTTTTTGAATTATTAATCCTCTTTATATAAACCAACGCAATGAAACGCTTTCTACTTGTACTTTTAGTTTCCATCATGGGAATTACGGCGTCAGGGCAAACCAAGCTCCTGCCTGGAATGGGTTTTTTTATGCTCGTAAATGATATAATGCTTTACCATACCATAACGACACGGCAGATGGACTTAGTAGAGCTATGATTTCGCTTTATACATTGAATGCTTCATACAATTATAATTTTCACGAAATCAATGCTGATAATTCATTTTCTCTAAGTGTTGATCCCCAATTCGGAATTGGTTCGGGATTCGATGATTTCGCTCTACACTTAAGCACATCCATAATGCTTAAATACAATTATGGAATCGCTTCAACTTACGACTCATATTCTTCACATGGTCTGAGCACCGGATTTGGTTTTACTCCTCATTGGGATTTTATGAATTCAAACTTGTCCCTTAGAGGTCAACCCACCGTTTTTGTTTCTTTACGTCGCTTAAATAGGCAAGGGCATATTACGGAATTAGGATTGTATTATGGATTTCCGTCAAAATATGAATATAACTATTACGGGGATTTGGAAACTGGGGCCTATCGCTGGATATCCATTATGTTTCGTGTATTCTTTTGGTGATAAAATCCGAATGCAATCTATATTAAAAAAGTTCAATGTTAATAATATTTCAAATTCATTTGGCACATGAAGAATCTTCGAATCCTTTCATTGTTTTGTTGCCTTCTCTTTGTATATGTCTCTCATGCTCAGGATATGAGCATTGCTCCGGAAAATATTGAAAATCTATATCCGGATGAGGATTATGTAATAGTCAATTCTGAAAGGAATGTAACATTTAATTTTTCGGAAGGAATACTTTCTGCAAAAGAAGAAGTTATCCTTGACGTTCTATGCCTGAATGAATTTGAAGGATTCGACTTTCCTGTTTTTTATGATGGGTTCTCCTCGGTTCAAGGTCTTAGTTATTTAGAAGATAGACCACCATATAACGGGAAACTTAAATATAAGCGATCTAAACCAAAGAATATAACGGACAATGCCTATGAAGATGGCGGACTGTTCCATCAAGATTCAAGGTATACACTTATTGAGGCAAGACCAATGTATAGGAATACATATATGCAAATTAAGTACAGTATAGAATATACGGATTTCAAGTATTTTACATCTTGCTCTTTTATGGAATCAGTTTCAATTCCTGTTTTTAAAGGATCTCTTAGTTATTATATTCCAGATGGTCTAAATGTTGACCTCCTTCCGTATAATCTTGAAACATATCATACTTCAACTTCTGAGAAAGTGATTAAGGAAGGTAGGTTAGTCACTTATACCTTCGAAGATATCCAGACACCAGATAAAGACTGGAGATTTCTGCCTGGAAAGAAATTCTATTCTCCACACATTCTTCATGTTTTTAAATCGTATACCTCTAATGAGGGCACGACAGTCCTATTCGAGAATTATCAATATTTATATAACTGGTATAATGAGTTGTACAAGAGTTGTGGGAACAAATCTGATCAGTTAGATCAAATATTTGAAGAATTAGAATTGATATCACTTTCAGACACGGCTGAGATTGCGTCACTTTATTATTGGGTTCAAGATAATATAAGGTATATCGCTTTTGAAGATGGAATTGCTGGCTTTCAACCAGATCCAGCTCAAAATGTAATGCAGAAGAAATATGGAGATTGTAAGGGAATGGCCAATTTACTTGCTGAACTTCTAAAAATTAGGGGTTATGATGCTCGTGTTGCTTGGATTGGTACTAGAAACAGTATTCCTTATGATTACACGACACCTAATCTCGCCGTTGACAATCACATGATTTGTGCCCTATTCTGGAAAGGAGATACACTTTTCTTAGACCCAACCCAGACCATGCAACGTTTTGGTGATCTTTCCTTCAGGATACAAGGGAGACCGGTGTTGATTGAAAATGGAGATAACGCAATATTGACAAAAGTACCTGACTTAGGATTCGAAAAAAATAAAGCAGAACTGCAGGCTGTTTTGTCCTTAAGCGAAGACGGCAAAGTACTAAATGGTCCTATCGTTGAGAATTACGGTGGGGATTACGGAAATAGGATCCAGGCGTATTTCAGCACTCTAAGCGGAGCAGAAATGGAAGAGGAGATCGATGATTTTATTATTTCTGATCAAGGAATGTCTGTTTCCAATATCCTTTATACAGGTTTACAAGAAAGATCAGAAACTGTAAGTTTCATATACAACTCTAGCTTTCGAGGTAAAGTAATTGATTTAGGAAATGAAAAATATGTAAATATGGATGTTCATCACTTTTTTCCAAATTGGACACGTGAAGAAAACCGAACAATTCCATATCAGTTTGACCACCAGATTTACTATGAAGCGGAGGTGAGCTTTCAAATTCCAGATGGATTCACTGTGGAATATAAACCGGAAGACATCGATCTGAATGCAGATTCATATTCAATCCAATTATCTTATACTCTCAAAGGCTCTACAATGATCCTGTATAAAAAGCTAATTATTCCAGATGGGAAAATAGAAGCTTCTGAGGCAGAAAAATGGAATGATGCTCTTCTGCTACTAAATGAAACACAAGAAAACCAACTAATTATAAAAAAATTATGAAAAGTCTGCTGCTAAGTATGGTGTTTATATTAATAGTCGCTGACCTCAGTGCTCAATCGGCTCGTGAGAAAAGGAGGAAGGAAATCAGAGAAAAACACGCTCAAGAATTGTTTTCTGAGGTGGCTGAAGCCTTTACCGAGACTGAAGTCCCTGAAAAATGGACGGATGAGGACGCCGTAATTCTTATGGAGTATCACGTTTATCATAGAGACATTGCATTAGCAGGGAATAGTTTCTTTAAACATCTATTGCGACGTCGAATTAAGATTCAAAATGAGGCGGCCTTAGAAGTACTAAGTGAATTTTACTTTGAGGATTCTGAGGTGGCCGGTTTTACAATTATTCATGCAGATGGCAGTGAAGAAGATATAGATATTGAACAGGCCGTCGAAGTAGAGACAAATGTTCCGAAATTTTGGAAAAGTGCAGGCAGCTCTGGTGGAGTGAAATACAAGAAAATAGCTATTCCCAATTTACGTATTGGCGACATCATTGACTACTTTTATTATACTGAGGACAAGGGCCTTGCTACATATGCAGGCCCGTACTACTTTTTTCTTCGCGAGGATTATTCAATTTTAAAGGGTGCCTTACGTATTGAATGTAACTCTAAAACATATACTGGAATTCGACAGGTAAATGTTGACTTGGATATGGATACAGAAGAATACGAGAAGAAAATGCTTCGTCATAGTTTTGAATACTCAGATATGGAGCGAATGGACGATGAGCCCTTTACTTTCGATTATCTCACTTATCCTCATATTAAGTTTGTAATGAGGCAGAGACCAACCTTCAGTGACAAAGAGTTGAAAAACGAATATGATCCATTTTATCCGGATTGGGAAAAAGATGAAAAAAAATCATGGGAACTGTTGAAAATGCCACGCAGTGGTACTTCAGTAGAATACTTCAATCTAAAAACTAAAAATTTTCATCGAAGCTTGCCTAAAGATCTGAGTAATGAAGACTATGCTGACAAGGCTTATTATTATCTACGTCGACTTGCAGTAGAAAATGACTATAACCAGCAAGACGATGTTTTCTTTGTTGAGTTCATGTATCATTTACTAGCTAAAAGAGATATTCCTCATGAAATCTGGGCCTCTCCATATCGTCAGGTCGGAAGCATAGATAATATTTTTGATAAAAGTGAAGTGGAGTATTTCTTAAAAGTAGATATCGGCCGAGGAGAACAAAAAATGTACTTCGCCCCATATCAGCATGGAACTCCGGAGTATTTTAATAAAGAGCTACTTAATGAAGCCGTGATAATCTGTGACGAGTTAAATTTCGGAAGAGCTGACAGGGTTCGTTTTGAAAAAGAAGAATTGAAACCAGCGATCGATGTTTCTGTCCTTTCAGAAGAGTATTTCTATGTAGAGATGATTGAAGAAAATGGGCTAGATATTGAATATAATCATCTACTCGAAGGTAGCTACAAGCGTAGAATGCAATTACTACTTCTCCGTGGATTATATGAACTTGAGGATGAAATCATGTTCTACGGAAGTGAACGAAAAAAACACCGTGCGAAGCAAATTGAACAAAAAGAAGCAGGGAGAAAACAACGATCTACTCGTGTGAGTCGTTCTGAGATAAGATCTGAAAATCTTAATGCCGAAATTCGAGAACTAAAGTTTGAGATGATCGAAGAATGGATTGAAGATGATTTCGAATTAAAAGAACTGCATGACTTCAGAATTGTACAAGACGGACGCGGTCTCGACGATACCGATGAACTCATCTATGAACTCGAATATGAAATCTCTAATTTGGTTTCTAAGGCGGGACCAAATATTGTCGTTGAACTTGGGAAGTTTGTAACCGATCCCGCAAGTTTGGAGACCATTAACAAAGAGCGCGAGTTTCCTGCATACTTTACTGCCACAGGAGATATAGTTGTTGAAATTGATTTTTTGATCCCAGAAAGTTATAAAGTTGAGGGTTTAGAAAACTTTACCTATAACGTCCAAAATGACGTGTCTGGATTTGAGTCTAGTGCGATTGAAGAAGAAGGGAAAATCAAACTACAATCAAGACTTTCCTATAAAAAAGATTTCATCAGTTTGGAAGAGTGGCCCCTATTTGCTGAAAGCTTACAAGCGGAATTCGACTTGCATCAAACCAAAATTGTATTAAAGAAAAACTAAGAAAGAACCTTTGGTTTCTACTTTGAATGAATACTAAAAAAGGTGGCGACCTATTAAATAGGTCGCCACCTTTTTCATGATCGAACTATAACAATCAAAAGCGCCAATCCATACCCCAGCACCACAAAAACACAATGCTCAGAAATGCAGCGATTAAGTATTTCAATACAGACCCAATGCGTTTATCACCAAAGAGCGCAAACTGATAATACTAGAGAAGACCAAACAAAAAAGCAAATTGAATATTATGCAGCCGTATACCCGTTAAAACAGCAAAGATCATAATCAGGGTGCCGAAGAGGATGTAAATCCCAACCAAATAAAAACCTACAGCCGAATATTCCGCCAAATTGAATCGTTTTCTGAAAAACAGCTTCATCATTGTGGCGAAGGAAAAAACCAAGACAAACAAAATGTTATTGATGTTATCCGTCATAAAACGGGCCGCTTGCTTGGTAATGTGCATTTCACTTGAATCACCAGCTCGCACTTCAGCCGTAGTCCCTTCTAGTGAATCATATCCCAACAAAGATTTCAAGATCAGATAAACGGCCGTCATTACTAAGAAAAACTGGACAGCTTTATAGTAGGTCTTCCTTTTGCCTCCTAAGTACTCGTTAAACAGCACTTTTGGTCGTAGGATTAAGCCCAATACCGTTTTCCAAAAAGGACCTTCTATTGCAAAAGCACTGCTCAAGAAATTTTTACCAACTTCCCTAAAACTAATTCTTCCGATCGAAGTACGCTGACCACAATAGCTGCAGTATTCGTTCTCGACAACATTTGAGCAATTCAAGCATGTTTTAGAATCGGGCATAGCTCGAAATTACAACAATCAACCAAAAAGAAAATCCACTCCGATTTCGGATTATAACTAAGATCTTCAACATTAGTAGAGTTCTTTGATTTCGTATCTTTTGAACACCTAAAGCCTAAAACCTCATGAGAGACGTACTTTTAGTTATTCACTTCATTGGATTGGCCATGGGTCTTGGGACCAGTTTTGGTTTTATGTTCTTGGGCATACAAGCCAATAAAATCCAAGATAAATCAAAAGCCCTAGACTACACCATACATAATTTCGCCCTTTCGAATATGGGACATATTGCACTGGCTTTATTGATCATTTCTGGTCTTGGGCTTATTCATCCCCATGCGAGCTTGATTTTAAATAACTCTCTCCTATTGATCAAATTAATCCTGGTTCTTGCTCTTGGAGCTACCATTGGAATCATTTCTAGTTGGAAGAAGAAGATTATAAATGGCGAACATGAAACTTATCTGCCTAAAATGGCTAAAACTGGCCGAATTCTATTGCTTTTAAATATTGCTATTATTAGCCTTGCTGTTCTCGTCTTCCATTAATTCACAAATTCCAGTTCTTGAAATCCAAAGCTTTTGATATAGGCAAATACTTCGCCATCACCTGTGAGTTCCTATTATGCCTACACCCTATTCAAAGCTATTCGCAAGAATCTCTAATTCAGGCCTATTCCATTAAAAAAGACCGAGAGGCTCTAGAGAGTGGGTGGAGAATATCGTACAGGATAGCACAGGCTTAATTTGGCTAGGACAATGGTTAGAAGGCGGTTGGAGTGATGTCTTTATCGAAGATCCCATTCTTGCGTATGATGGCTTTAATTTCTTTGCTCCCCCGATTCCCGATTCCCTGCATGAAAGAGGAAACATTCGCCTACTCGAGACTGTTTCCAAAGGCTAGCTTCAGTCCGTTTCGAAAACTTAGATCGCTTAAGAGAGCATCGGCTTGATTGATTATTTCAATTTCTCGTTCCTTGGAAATGTCCGTGGTGAAAATTGACTTCCTTTCTTTAAAGGTTCTCTCAAATTCCAAGGTAGGGCTCATTTCACGGAGCTGGGCACTACGATCATATAAATAGTAATCGTATTCTCTTCTCATGTGCTCCATCATCGAAGCAATGTATTCATATCCTTTGTGTACATCCAAAAGCATCGTTTTTAGCGAATCGTTCTGGATCAAACTTAAATTACCAGAACCTATCAACTCGTCCATTACATTTGTACTTGGATAAAAGATGTTCCAGCCAAATATTCGCCCTAGGATAGAATCCAATTCATAAATCTCCCGAAGGGTCGTTGGTTTTGGATTGTTGAGCACCAACAAACTCGATTCGTATTTAACTTCCCGGTCTTTTATAAACGTATCTAGGTTGACCAGATCCACCTCTAAATCCGCTTTAAGTCCACTTAAATACTTTGTTTCCAATTTGCGATTCAATCGCTGATTGTTCCAATTATTCACTTGAAGGGCAAGCAGTATTCCGACCATCACCAAGAAAATATCACCAATGGCATATTTCAAATACTGCCCTGTCTTTTCTTGACCCAAAAGGGTACGTCTAATACGTCTAAAAAAATGAATCATCTAAATGCACGCTAGTTTCGGTTGCTTTCTGAAACAATGTAAAGATTGCATATAAAGGAGACTCATTCCTTCTATTAAATACTGCCACTTTATCAGGTGAATTCCTTTGGTGCGATTTGTGACATAAGCACGTGCAAAAGACGCTTATTTTAGCACGCGAAATTCAAGATCATGAGTGAACAAATAGAAAAACTAGAATGCCTGATCATCGGATCAGGACCTGCGGGCTATACCGCGGCCATATATGCTGCACGTGCAGACCTCAAACCTGTTATGTACACGGGTTTGCAACCGGGCGGACAGCTTACAACCACTACCGAGGTTGACAATTTCCCTGGATATCCTGAAGGAATTGATGGTCCAACCATGATGGAGCAGCTAAAAGCTCAAGCAGAACGCTTCGATACGGATGTTCGTTTTGGTCTGGCCACTTCGGTCGAATTGTCAGAAGAAAAAGGTGGCTGGCACAAAGTTATCATCGATGAATCCAAAGAGATTCATGCCCGCACCATCATCATTTCAACCGGAGCCTCGGCCAAGTATTTAGGCTTGGAATCGGAGCAACGTTTAATGGGATCTGGTGTTAGTGCCTGCGCGGTTTGTGATGGATTCTTCTACAAGGATCAGGAAGTTGTTTTGGTTGGAGCTGGTGATTCGGCAGCCGAAGAAGCGACCTACCTGGCTAAGTTATGTACCAAGGTTACCATGCTCGTTCGTAAAGATCATATGCGCGCCTCCAAAGCTATGCAGCACCGTGTGAATAATACAGCCAATATCGAGGTGCTGTACAACACAGAAACCGTTGAAGTCCTTGGAGATAATGTGGTTGAAGGAGTACGAGCGAAGAACAATAAAACAGGGGAAGAAATCGACATTCCAGCGACTGGCTTCTTTGTTGCCATCGGCCATACGCCAAATACGCAAATCTTTAAGGGACAGTTGGAAATGGATGATGTTGGTTACCTCATTACAGATGCCGACAGCACAGGTACTCAACGTCCAGGTGTTTTCGCTTCAGGTGATACACAGGATAAAGTATACCGTCAAGCTATTACAGCCGCCGGAACAGGCTGTATGGCCGCTCTAGAAGCGGAACGTTATTTAGCTGAATTGGTTTAATCGTCCAATGATATCATATGAAAAAAAGGCCTTTCCGAATTTCGGAAGGGCCTTTTTTAGTAGTCGTCTCATAAGCCGGATTCTGTTCACCACCGAAATGGCTCCCGTCATTTATCTAGGCCATCAGTCACCCGATGGCTCCATCACTCTACCCCCCGAGATTGGACGAGCAATCCTCAGTTCTCGGTATACATGAGCTTTCAGCACGCAAGGTTTACCTAGCCAATTCAATCGCTTGAACTGCTGGTGGGCTCTTACTTTCTCCGCCGAAGCGAATTATCCCTCGCAAAGGAGGGCCCACCTTTTCACCCTTATCCCACCGAAGTAGGACGGTTTTCCTTTCTGTGGCACTTTCTGTGAACGATTCCTTGAAGAATCGCCCCCTTCCCGTTAGGAAGTGCGCTGCGCTGCGCTGTCCGGACTTTCCTCACCCTTGCAAGCAAGGCCGCGACAGGTCCGACGACTATATCTTAGTGGATTCGAACCTCAGTGGCTCCCAATCCATATTCTTTATAACTGGCATCAAAATACTCCAAGCCATTGTATTCGGAAAGAACCGATTCAACTTCCTTTCGCAATATACCTTGACCTACACCATGAATAACTATCAAACGATGGTAATCCATAGCAAAAGCCTTGTCAATGGCATTCCGAAGTGCAGTTAGTTGAATGTTCAATATCTCTGTATTGCTCAAATGCCTAAACCGATCAATCAGAGATTCAATATGCAAATCAACTTCCATATCCACCCGTCCGAATCGATCCACATGAGGTTTCGACTTTTTTGGTTTTTCTGGACTCTCCTTCTCCAACAAAATTTCAGAAAAACTATCCGGATCCAATACTTCACGAACATCAATTCCCTCTTCGTTTATCTGAAGTAATTCTGAAACATCAAAACTCTCTTCAAATCCTTCATTTGTATGCACTGTAACAAATTCAGATTCCTCAATGGCGATTACTTTCCCCTCCAAAGTAGAATCCAATACGCTTACCCGATCGCCCACACGAAATTTCATTTTGCAAAGATACAAAGGGGATAAGAACAACCGCTTTCCTAACTTTGATGAAAATATTCAGAAACATTCATGAGAAAGGTTTTTCTACTTCTCTTAATTCCCGTCTTATTCTCCGCTTGCACAGAGGATCGAAAGCCGACCAAAGGACCCGAAAAGAAAAAGGCACTCTTTCGATTGGAAACCCGAAACCTTTCAAACAATGGAAACTACTTTTATATGGGTGATAGTGTGGAAGTCAAGGTCATATGGTTGGCTGAGGATATTCCTTTTGAGGAGGTGAGTTTTAATTTGGGTGAAGTGACAATTGGAAAAGCTTCAAACCCAACAACTCCCTTAGTGTTCAAGCTATTGGAGCATACTGGAACCCAATCTCTAAGAGGGAAATCGAATTCTGACACCAAATATGTAAGCTTTACCGTCTTTTCAGACACTCCCGCGAAGAAATTGAAATGGGAACTTCGAAACGCCTATCCGCATGATATTGAAGCCTTTACACAAGGGTTGTGCTTTGATGGTGAGGTGTTATTTGAAGGTACAGGACAAAAAAAGCGATCAAGTCTCAGAAAAGTTAATCTGGAAGATGGAAGCTTAATCCAGAGTACCAATTTACCCTCTGAGATTTTTGGGGAAGGAATTACCGTAGTGGATGGAAAGGTATATCAGCTGAGCTGGGAAGCGCAAAGAGGATTCATTTGGAATGCCGATGATCTCAGTTTCATACAGGAATTTGTATACCCTGGAGAAGGATGGGGAATTACGCACAATAATGACTTCCTTTTTAGGACGGATGGAAGCAATCGGATTTTTGTAATAGATAAGAATTCACTTCAGGCGGTTCGGACCATTGAAGTATACAATGAACGGGCGGCAATCAGTAATTTGAATGAATTGGAATGGATCAACGGTCACATTTACGCCAACATTTGGGGCACTACAGAAATTGCCATCATTGATCCAGTTTCCGGGAAGGTTGAATACTATTTGGATTTAAAGGAATTGGAAGACGGCCTTCCTCCAGGGAACGGGCAGCGAAGGGATGTGATGAACGGTATTGCGTATAATGCTGAAAAGGAAACCATCTATATAACTGGCAAACTTTGGCCCCAACTTTTTGAATTGAAGATACTCTCCGAATGAATTTTTTAGCCCACCTGTACCTGAGTGGAAATTCAGACGAACTTAAGATTGGAAACTTCATAGCTGATTCAGTAAAAGGAAGGGGCTTTGCCGCATTTTCTCAAGAGATTCAGCACGGAATCATTTTGCACCGAGCTATTGATATGTATACCGACGACCACCCTATTGTCCGTCAGAGTATAGGCCGTTTGCGGCCCAAGTACAAAAAGTATAGCGGTGTTTTGGTCGACATCTTTTACGATCACTACTTAGCGCTCAATTGGAATGAATTCCATTCGAAATCACTGGACACCTATACGCAAGATGTGTATCAACTTCTTAATAGCCGATTAGCCGAACTTCCTGATCGAACGCAGATGATGCTTCCCTATATGATTCAAGGAAATTGGTTGCTTAACTACCAGTATTTTGATGGAATAGGTCGGGTTCTTGGAGGCATGAGCCGAAGAACCAAATTCGATTCCGGGATGGAAAAAGGAGTCCATGATTTGAAAGAACATTACGACGACTTTGAAAATGAATTCAGGCAATTCATGCCAGATATTTCCGCTTTTGTCTCAAACTTCATCGAAGAGGAAAAATGGACAAAGTTCTAATCACCGGTTCCTCGAATGGTATTGGAAAGGCCTTGGCTGCTGCTTTTGCTGAAGTCAACTTCTTTCCTATAGTGCATGGCCGATCAAAGGAAAGCTGTATTCTAAGCCTGCAAGACGTTTGGAGGGTAAGTAAGACCAACGCTACCTTTTATCTGGCCGATTTAATGAATAAAGAAGAGCTCAAATCCTTCATCGATCGGATAAAGGAAGATGAAATCAGTGGCTTAATTCTAAATGCTGGAAGTTATTTCCCTAAGCCAAAATTCTCATACGAGATTGAAGCCACCATTCTGCTAAACTATTTATCCAGATACATTCTTCTTGCCGAACTTCTGCCGCTTATTTCCCAACAGAAGAATCCTTTTGTCATAGATATTTCCGGTAAGTACCATCGAAAAGGTAAATTCCAAAACATCTATAAAAACACCCCTGTAGACTTCAATTGGCAAGATCAAATCAATGCGTCCAAATTGGCCAATGTTTGCTTGATTCATCATCTCAGAGCACTTCCGGAATTCAGCCATATTAAAATGATGACTATCCATCCTGGAGCGGTTCAAAACGATCAAATAGCTTATGACTCAAGGCTAAGTCGAAAAGACCGCCTTCTGTATAAAACGCTTTCTGGCTTTTTCATGAAAGCGGGAAAATCGGCTAAAATGACCCTTGAACTCTTCAAAGCGGATAAGTGGGAAGCCTATGCCGAGGACGGCAATTTCACAGCTGCGGACTTAAAAGTCAGTGAGGCGAAGGAGATTGATAAACTATTATCCTGGAGCGCTGAACAATCCAATGCACTCGGATTTAAAGCTCTGAACTAGAACTATTCCTTGGGGGTAAAATTCAAAATCGTTTTTGCGATAATGGAAACACAATCCATCAATTGCTCCTCATTCATAACCAATGGCGGTGCAAAGCGAATGATATTACCATGTGTAGGCTTGGCAAGAAGTCCATTTTCCTTAAGCACCAAACAAATATCCCAGGCCGTACTGCTCGCTGGTGAATCGTTTATGATAATGGCGTTCAACAATCCTTTACCACGAACTTTAGAAACCAAATCTGATTTCTGAATAATCTTCTCCATTTCTGAACGGAACAATTGACCCAAACGTTCGGCATTCTCAGCCAAAGCTTCATCGCGAACCACCTCCAAAGCAGCAATCGCCACCTTTGCAGCCATTGGATTTCCTCCAAACGTACTTCCGTGTTGTCCTGGTTGAATGACCAACATGATATCATCATCGGCCAATACAGCGGATATCGGATACGCTCCACCTGAAAGGGCCTTCCCTAAAATCAAAATATCCGGATGAACGTCCTCGTGATTAACAGCCAATAGCTGTCCGGTACGCGCAATTCCAGTCTGAACCTCATCGGCTATAAACAATACATTGTTTGCTTTACAAATTTCGTAGGTGCGCTTTAAGTAGCCGTCTCCAGGAACATATACACCGGCTTCTCCTTGAATAGGTTCGACAAGGAATCCGGCAATATTTGGATCGGTTTCAACAACTTCACGAAGAGCATCAATATCATCGTACGGTATGCGAACAAAGCCTTTTGGATACGGACCAAATCCTTCGCGTACATCTGGATCATTGGAAAAAGAAACGATGGTCGTGGTTCGGCCATGGAAGTTGTTCTCACAGACAACAATCTTAGCCGTTCCATTCTCTAAGCCCTTCTTTTCATAGGCCCACTTTCTACATAGTTTAATGGCTGTTTCCACGGCCTCCGCTCCCGTGTTCATCGGAAGCAATCGGTCGAAGCCAAAGTATTCTGTGGCGAACTTTTCATACTCACCAAGCGCATCATTATAAAACGCCCTAGAAGTAAGGGTAAGTGTTTGCGCTTGCTCCACAAGGGCGCTAACAATTTTCGGATGACAATGACCTTGATTTACCGCAGAATAGGCTGAAAGAAAATCATAGTATCGCTTCCCTTCGGCATCCCACACAAATACTCCCTCACCACGAGACAATACCACAGGCAGTGGATGATAATTATGGGCACCATATTTATCCTCCAATTGCATTAATTCTTTAGAACTCTTCATCGCTTGTGTCATTGTCTCCATATCCGTCAATATTTGACACAAAAATAGCAAAAGAAGCCCGATGAAAACAGTCTATATTTGCGCCATGGCAAAGAATATGTTGATCCTGGAGAACATCCGTATTGAGAAGCCCGGATCTAGAGGAAAAGGAATTGGCTATGCCAAAGATGGCAAGGTGGTATTTGTTCCTTATGCAGTGCCTGGAGATCTCCTCCATGTCCGAGTGATTGGAAAGAAGAAAAGGCATTACGAAGGAAAGATTCACGAAATCATTGAAGCCTCGGAATTGAGAACGGAAGCTCTTTGCTCGCATTTTGGGAACTGCGGAGGTTGCAAATGGCAACATGTTCCCTACCCTACCCAAATAGAATGGAAACAAGGGGAAGTGAAAGATCACTTGGAGCGCATTGGGGGATTCAAGGATACGAGCATAGAACCCATCATGGGCAGTCAAAAGGAATTCCATTATCGAAATAAGATGGAGTACTCTTTTAAGGAAGGCCGTTGGCTGACCGATGAAGAAATTGCCAGCGGTATTGAAATGGATCGAAGGGCTTTAGGTTTCCATGCACCGGGACGATGGGATCGTGTGATTGATATTGAAAAATGCTACTTGCAGGATGAACGGGCGGATGAGCTGAGAAACTATGCGAGGAATTTGGCCCTTGAAATGGACATGAGCTTTTATGAGCCCAGAGAGAAAAAGGGTGAATTAAGGAGCATGATGATTCGGAATTCGAGCCTGGATGAATGGATGGTGATTTTTATGTTCGGTCAGATTGAGGATTCACGTCGCTTGAAATTCTTGGAAAACTTCAATACCGAATTTGGTTGGTTAAAGAGCCTGCAATACACCATTAATCTGAAAGCCAACGACGCATGGTTTGACTTGGATGTGATTGCTTTTGATGGCGAAGCGACCATCACCGAGAAGATGGAAGTCACAGAAGGTTTGGACCTTCACTTTTCTATTGGTCCCAAGACGTTCTATCAGACCAATGGGAGTCAGGCACGTGAACTTTATAGCATTGCCAGACAATGGGCACAGATTAAGCCAACAGACTTGGTGTACGACCTCTATACAGGAACCGGAACCATTGCCTTATTCCTTGCCGATCAAGCCAAAAAGATTGTAGGAATTGAATCGGTGGAAGACTCTATTGCCGCAGCCAAACAGAATGCTCAGTCCAATGAAATTTCAAATGCCTCTTTCCATTGCGGAGACATGAAAAAAGTATTGGTCGAATCCTTCTTCGATACACACGGGAGACCCGATATTATCATCACCGATCCCCCAAGGGAAGGCATGCATAAAGATGTGACCACTAGAGTACTGCATTCTGGTGCCCGACGAATCGTATACATCAGCTGCAACTCAGCCACACAGGCACGAGACATGGAAATTCTATCGGAGAAGTATGAATTAATTAAAAGCAGGCCGATAGATATGTTTCCACATACCTTCCATGTAGAGAATGTGAGTTTATTGGAATTGAAATCAAAATCATGAAACTAAACGAGGAATTCTGGACAGAGCGATATGAAATGAATCAGACGGGTTGGGATCTAGGAATGCCTGCTCCTGCCCTGATTGAATATGTTGAGAACGGGGTTTCAAAAGAGGCAAAGATTCTCATTCCGGGTGCAGGGAACGCATGGGAAGCAGAATACCTCTTCAAAAATGGCTGGACAAATGTGCATGTGTTGGACATTTCGCCCGCCGCGATTGAAAGCTTTAAGTCACGATTCCCTGATTTTCCTGAGCGTCAACTCATCTGTTCCGATTTTTTTGAGTTGGACGAATTTTTTGATCTCATACTAGAACAAACCTTTTTTTGTGCCCTGGACCCAAGTTTGAGAGCTAGCTATGCACACAAGATGCAGCAGCTGCTTAAACCAGATGGAGCCTTGGTGGGAGTCTTGTTTAAAATTCCTCTCTATACCGATCATCCCCCCTTTGGCGGAAAAACGGAAGACTATGAATCCATCTTTGATCCATACTTTATTTTTGAAATCTGGGAAGAATGCCGAAATTCGGTTGCTCCTAGAGCAGGGAATGAACGGTTTATGAAACTGAGACCTAAAAAATGAAGAAAAACGCCACCCGATTTTTAGATCATACCGACTCCATTCGTAAAATTGAACGATTGGCGTGGCAGATATATGAAGATCACTCCAATTGTGAGCAAATCATATTGGTGGGTATTGCGGACCGAGGAGCCAAATTGGCCGATAAAATCCAAAGCGAATTGAAGCGAATCTCGGATTTAAAGATCATTCAGGGCGTTTTGACCCTAGATAAACAACAACCTTTGCAAAAGGAGATCTCCTTGAGTTTTGATTCCAATCTTTTTGTAGGTAACTCCATTGTTTTGGTGGATGATGTCTTGAATTCAGGAAAGACCTTAGCCTATGCCGTGCGATCCATTATGGCTCATGACATTCAGAGCTTGAAGACCTGTGTATTGGTCGACCGAGAACACCACAGTTTTCCAGTAAAGGCAGATTATGTTGGAATCTCACTAAGCACGACCATACAAGAACATGTAAGTGTGCAAATTGGCGATAAAGAGGTGAGTGCTTATTTATCCTAGACCTACAGTTCGGAGACTTTATCTTTCCAATCACTGAGTCGTTGCCCATGTGGCCACTCCCCTTCAAATCGCCCTATAAAGAGATAACCTAAGAAGCGGTCTTCCTCTTCCAATCCCAAATATGAGTTGATGCCCGGATGATGGGTCAACATTCCTGTTCCCCAATAGAATCCTAATTTCATGGCACTGGCAATCAACCACATATTCTGAACGGCTGCACCCACACTGATCCATTCATCCATTGGATGTATGTTGGGCTTGTTGCCGCGTTTGGAATAGACCAAATACAATCGATCGATGGATTGCACACGTCCGGCGAACTTAGCTAAGTTCTTTTCCTTTTTGATGTCGTCGGGTTTTAATTCAGTATAGGCTTCCGTTAAACAATCGACCAGATCTGTTCTGCTATTCTTACCCACTTCGGTAAATCTCCAGGGCTCCGTCATCCCATGCGTTGGGGCCCAATTGGCTGCCTGGAATAGAACCTCCATTTCATCTTCTCTCACAGGACCATCCGTGAATAACTCTGGCTTAATCATTCGTCTTTGAGCAATGAGCTCAAGTGCATCTTGTGTCATGAAAGCTTTGTAATCTAGTTTAGTAATGAAAATAGTTTGCTACCCTCTTTCTGATTAAATTGTACATGAGCCTCTTTGTAGAACTGCAAACGCTTATGATACAGCTCTTTAAAAACCTCCTTCCAGTCTGAGGTTTGAAGTAAAGGCCGCTTCATCCGCTCCTTCCGATTCATTCGTTTGATCATCACTTCTAGAGAAGGATTCAAGAAAACGCATTTGGCCGAATATAGCATCCGATTTCTATTCTCACTATTAATGGGGCATCCGCCACCCACAGCCAATACAAAGGACTCTTTTCTTAAAATCTCAAAAAGAACTTTTTGTTCATGCGCTCTAAAAAATGCCTCCCCTTTGGAACTGAAGATTTCGGAGATGGGCATACCCAAGGACTTCTCAATCTCATCATCCAAATCAAAGAAGGGTTTCTTAGTGGATTGAGCGATGAGCTTCCCTAAGCTTGTTTTCCCGCTCCCCATCATTCCCCATAAGATGAAATTCCCTGAATACATTGTTTAAATTTGATCTTGAAAGATATTTAATTCACCCAAAAAGCACAGCAAATACCCATGAAATAAGGGGCTTCAGAAGATGCTTTAAAAGTTTTGTTCAGATGAGAGTCGTTTTTTTGAACTTCAATGTCTCTCCGTGGTGTCAATTTATTCAACCATTAAAGAATCAATGATTTTCTAGAAGTTAACATCATTTTTCAACTCTGTGTAATACTCCCCAGATTTCAGACCAACAATGCGGTTTTGTTAGTTAATAATTGGGTTTGATTAAAGATAGATTCTTGTATTGATTTTTGGTATCTCTCATGAGGTACTTCCTT
>LXNJ01000760.1_pt1 | contig 20985 bp, 19 predicted proteins | sample 809081 | NCBI WGS metagenome assembly LXNJ01 (sample SAMN04870510, study PRJNA318959) | sponge metagenome | biome: sponge; feature: marine sponge reef; material: water | host: Petrosia ficiformis | place: Greece: Milos, Mediterranean Sea | collected 2013-05-29 | depth 5-7 m | reverse complement strand
GCCGCGCTGGAGGAGATCGTGATCGCCGCCGACGTGCCGTCGGCGTTGTTCAACTGTGCGGCCCAGGCCTGGAACCACGCCTTCTACTGGGAGTCGATGAGCCCGGATCGTGTCGACACGCCCACCGGCGAGCTGCTGGCCGCTCTGGAACGGAGCTTCGGCTCGCTGGACGCGTTCAACCGCGACTTCGCCGCGGCTGCGGTGGGGAACTTCGCGTCCGGCTGGACGTGGCTGGTCTCCGGAGCCGACGGCTTGCAGATCGTCAACACCGACGACGCCGACACGCCGCTGCGCCACGGCCAGCGGGCCCTGCTGACCATCGACGTGTGGGAGCACGCCTACTACCTCGACTACCAGAACGCTCGGGCCGCCTACGTGGACGCCTTCATCGAGCACTTGATCAACTGGGAGTTCGCCTCGGCCAATTTCGCCCTCGGCGGCTAGCCGCCGCCTCTAGGTCGGCGTGGCCGACGTGGGCCGCCGAGCCAACGGTGCCAGGAGTTTCAGCAGTTCCGCCACGCTCTCCAAGTCTCTGCCAATCTCGGCCGCATCAAGGTGGCGCTTGCGCCGGTAGTAGTTGCCGTGAAGTTCGTTGGCGATGGCGCGCAGCGCCCGCAGGCGGTCATCACCGGTCGCTGCGGTCGCCTTGTTCAAGACGATGCTGAAGTCGGCGTGGGTCTCGTAGGTCCACCCTTGGGCCACCGCTACGGCCTTGGCCATATGGGCGGCTGCGCCCCAGCCCTTCTCGGAGGCCTGGTGCAGGTGGCCGGCGGCGAGATACTCGCGCCCGCTGTTCAGGAAGTCGTGAGCTTGAGTTTCGAAGTCGGCTATTGCGACAAGCTCTTCGGCTGTCATTCGCCTTGTCCTCCTCCAGCTTCGGTCTGACCTGACCCTGGTCTCGAAGTGGTGCTACATAGCATCATATGGATTATATGCAAATATATGCGAGTTTGGCGACACAGAAGGTGTCGCCCTTCTTATTGGTCCAGCCGCGACCATCGACGTGTGGGAGCACGCCTGCTACCTCTGCGGATTCCCCCAGGCGCCAGCAGCCCTCTCAGGCACGATGAGCAGCTACGTCTGCGACAGGAGCCAGCCGAGCAGCGCGTCCATGAAGGCATCGCCGTAGCTCGGCCCGTGGCCGCTGTCCGCGCCTGCCCAGAGCTCGATGCTGATTCCCTCGGCGCAGCCCGGTTCCGGCCGGAACACCCGAGTCTCCGGACCCGGCACGGATTGATCGAGGGCGAGGCGGGCATGGGGCTGGGCCTGCTCGGGCCAGTTGCAGCCGGCCCGGCGGCTCCAGCGCGCCACCATGTCCTCGGCCGCTGCGTAGAAGACCCGCTCACCGTTGATCTCGGGATCCGGCTCGGTCTCGTCGCCCCCGTACAAGATCACGTTGTCGGCCGTGCCGTGGATGTGGAGCACCGACACGGGCGGCGCGCCGTCGCAGTTCGAGTCCTCGAGGTAGCTCGTCCCGGCCAGGCTGGCCACGGCGCGGACGCCGGCGAGAGCCTTGCAAGCCATGTGATATGCCATGAAGCCGCCGTTGGAGTAGCCGAAGAAGTACAACGGACCGAAGTTCCTGGAGTTGCTTGCCTCCGCTACCAGCTCAGTCAGATAGCCGATGTCGTCCTCGCCGGCCTTGCCGCCGTCGCAGCATCGGTCAGTCGGATTCCAAGCAGGGTTTCCCGCGCCATCGGGTAACGCGTTGGGCAGCAACAGAGCGAATCCGTCAGCGTTCACCCGCTCATGAAGCGGCAGGTACGCGGAATGGTAGACGGAGTCTCCCGCGTAACCGTGAAGGGAGACGATCAGCGGCGTCTCGCCGTCCACAAACTCCACGGGCAGCCCTAGGACCGTGCGGCTGCCCCGTCCAGGATGGTGGACGTAGACGACCTCGCCACCGGATTCCTCCACCATCCTGGCCGTCCGCTCCACCACGCCGTCCTCGCCCGAATCCAACCCTGCGTCCTTGTCCTCAGACCACTGGTCATCCTTCGCCTGCTGCTCGTGCTCTGCCTTCGCCTGTGCCTCGCCCTCGGACCGCTGCTCTCCCTCCACCCGCTGCTCGTGCTCTGCCTTCGCCTGTGCCTCGCCCTCGGACCGCTGCTCTCCCTCCACCCGCTGCTCGTCCTCCGCCCGCGCCTGCCCCTCGCCCTCAACCCGCTCCTCGTCCTCCGCCCGCGCCTGCCCCTCGCCCTCAACCCGCTCCTCGTCCTCCGCCCGCGCCTCGTCCTCGGACAGGTGCTCATCCCCCGACAGACTCTCGTCCTCGGACAGATGCTCATCCCCCAGCACACCCTCGTCCTTCGCCTGCCCCGATTCCTCCAACGACGGCCCATCCTCTGCCCGTTCTGCGTCGAGCGTCGGCTGCAAATCCGGCTCGGAGCCGACATCCGAGCCGGAACCATCGCTCGAACCCGAGTCCACGTTCGAACCAGAGTCATCACCCCCACCGGCACAGGCGACCAGCGCCAGGGTCAGCGCAGTGCAGACCGCCGCCAGCCGAGGCAGGCACCGAACCCCGGCCTGTCTCCGGAGTCTTGACACACGGGGTCCCATCGACTGTGCCAACAGGTTTCAGCCCGACCGCTGGAAGGCCCTGGATCCTGCCTGGCGTACCAACTCCCCGATGCACCAGTCCAGCGCGGATACGGCAGGCGCTCCGAGGTCGACGAACATCACACGACTACCGGTTCTTGGACCCCACCGGTCGAGAAGGCTCTGAGGCACGCTCCCTCCGGTTTGTGCCGACACCTCGAATTCCCTCGCTCCCGGCATTTTTCCAGCGTAGGCGCCAGCGCTGTCTACTTCGGAGCCGTCCCGGTCATTGCCTCGTTGCTGAGAATATTTCAAAAGATTGCTTGAATAATCATGTAAAGGCTCGATAGATGTCACACCGCTGTGGGATGATAGCTTCATGTTGATCGAGGCCGCCCGACGGGCCGAGACCGCCGCCAAGGAGATGCTTGCGTTGGTGAATGAGGGCTCGGCGTCGTGCGCGGAGATGCGCGAGGCGCTCGCGATCTCCAGGGTGTTCATGGCTGCGGGCTCGGCGTTCCAGGTTGGCGCGGCCAAGGTGATCGCCGGCGCGGAACGCCACGGCGACCGCGGCGCCCAGGTGCTTGCGGACACTGCCGGGCTGTCGCGGCGCGAGGCTCGAAGCCAGGTCAAGACCGCCCGGGTGATCGAGGCCGCGCCCGCGGTGCGCGACGCTGCCGAGACCGGAAGAGTGCCCCAGGCCAACATCAAGCGGCTAGCCGAGACCATCGAGAAGACAAGCGCCGCCGATGTCGAGTCCGACAGCGACCTGTTGGCCAAGGCTCAATCGATGCGCCCCGATCAGTTCACCCGCGAAGCCCGCCGGTGGGCCGCGGACCGCCAGAACGATGGCGGCGAGGCCGACTACCAGCGGCTGCGGGCCCGTCGCTGCGTCCGCATCTGGGACAGCGAGGACGGCACCGTGGAACTGCACGGCACCTTCGATCCCGTCGCCGGCAGGCGCATCGGCAACCGGCTCGATGCCGAAGCCCGCCGCCTGTACGAGATCGACAAGAAGCAGGCCGCTGAGGCCGGTCCCAACGAGCGGCGAACATTCCACCAGTGCATGGCCGATGCCCTCGATCACCTCACCGCGGACAACGCCTCAGGATGCGGCAGCGGCACCGGCAGCGGCAGCGGCAAGCCCTTCGCCGACATCTGCGTAGTCGCCCATCTCGATAAGACCACCGGCGAGCTTGCCGCCGAGACCCCCGAAGGCCAGCGGCTCCCCGAGGCGCTCCTTGAGGAGCTTGCCTGCAACGCGAAGTTCACCGGCGTCCTCTTCGACCGCGACGGCAAGCCGATCTGGCGGGCCCACTCGGTCCGCACCGCCACCGAGGCCCAGCGCCAGATCCTCTTCGCTCGCTACGGCGGCTGCTTCCACTGCGCGGCCCACCCCACGCTGTGCCAGATCCACCACATCAGGCCGGTCTCACAAGGCGGATCAACCAAAATCTCCAACATGGTCCCCGTCTGTTGGGACTGCCACCAGAAGATCCACCATCACGACTGGTACATCCGCATCAGACCCGACGGTTGGCACACGCTCCACCCTCCCGACCGGATGCACTACGGACCCGCCCACGCGCCCGAGGACCGAAGCCTGTTCGAACTCGACGCCTCGCCGAACGATCCCCAACCTCCATCGGCCCGTGCAGGGCCCGCGGTCGCCCGAGCCGTCCTGCACAACGCCAGAGCGTGCCTAGTCGTCGACTAGGAGTTCGATGAGAGAGCTGGTGTCCCAGCGGCCGTGGCCCTGGCGCTGGAGCCGGGCGTAGAACTGGTCGATCACCGCGGTGATCGGCAGGGTGGCGCCCACCCGCTCGGCTTCGGCGAAGCAGATGTCCAGGTCCTTGCGCATCCAGTCGAGGGCGAAGCCGAAGTCGAACTCGCGCCGGGCCATCGTGACCCCGCGGTTGGCCATCTGCCACGAGCCTGCCGCGCCCTGCGAGATGGTGTCGACCACCTGCTCGACGTCGAGCCCAGCCCGGCGGGCGAAGTCGATCCCCTCGGCCAGACCCTGGACCAGCCCGGCGATACAGATCTGGTTGACCATCTTGGTTCGCTGGCCGCTGCCGGGCCCGCCCAGCAGGGTCACCGCCTTGGCGTAAGCGTCGATCACCGGCTCGGCCCGGCCGAAATCAGCCTGGTCGCCGCCGCACATCACAGTGAGCGCGCCATTCTCCGCGCCGGCCTGTCCCCCGGAGATGGGCGCGTCCACGAACCCGACCCCCCGCTTGGCCGCGGCCGCGTGCAGCTCCTGGGCGAGGTCGGCCGATGCAGTGGTGTGGTCGACCAGGACCGATCCCGAGGCCATGGCCTCCAGCACGCCCCCGTCGCCGGTGGTAACCGAGCGGACATCGTCGTCGTTTCCCACGCACACGAACACGAACTCCGCATCAGCTGCCGCTCCGGCGGGAGTGGGGGCGGAGGTGCCGCCATGCTGGCCCACCCAGGCCTCGGCCTTAGACGCCGTGCGGTTGTAGACCGTGACGTCATGACCGGACGCCACAAGGTGGCCCGCCATCGGATAGCCCATGACCCCCAGCCCGACGAATGCGCAATCGGCCATACGGCCCTCCCTCAAGTTCGAGAATGCGAACGATGTGTGCCGTGCCCGGGGTGGGACTCGAACCCACATGCCCGTTAGGGCAGCCCGTTTTAAGCGGGCCGCGTCTGCCAGTTGCGCCACCCGGGCACGGTCGCCAAGCTAGCCCGTCTCGTCCAGCTCGCCTGTTGCAGGTGACTGCGTTGCCGGCGGGGCGGCCAGCAGCTAGGCGGCCACCGCCCTCTCCTGCGCCGGAGCGCCTGAGTCCGGTCGTGCCGGCTCGTCCTCGGGTACCGGCTGCTGGCCGGAGTCCCCGTCGACAGCGAGCCACAGGGCGGAGCGGGCCAGGTCGGCCCGGGCACCCGTGAGGTAGTTGGCCACCACGATCCCCTCGATCATGTCGGCCAGCACCGCACCCCGGGGCCGGCCCTTCAGGCGCACCGACACGATCGGCGATCCGCTGCGTCGGCGGATGGAACGGTCGAGGTCTCCACGGGACGGTGGGCTGGCGAACACCGGCACGACCAGATCCCGCAGGCGGGCGGCCCGGCCCAAGGCGCGAGCCGCCGAGCCGAAGTCGAGCGATGTGATTCCCATGGCAGCTATCGTCGCACGGGGGTATGACATGAGCCCCTCTCCCACTTGCAGGACCCGCTCCGAGCCCCATGCACGCCGACCAGCACAACCCGGCCCAGCAGGAAGTCGTGACCCTGCTCGGGGCACCGAGAGACGCTCGGCCCGAATTCGACCCGGGACTGCGCGACGAGCTTCGAGCTCACCTCGAAGACCGTCTGGAGCCGCTGGTGGAGCACATCGAAGCCGACTCGTTCGACGACGACAACCTGTTCCTCAGCAAGTACATGCTCACCCAGGTGCTCGGATGCGAGCGGAAGTTCCTGGCCCAGCGATCCGAGCCGTTCGCGTGGTCACCGCCCATCGCCCGGGGCACGGTCATGCACAAGGCGATCGAGCTGTCGGTGCACTGGAGCGGTGAGAACTCTCCGCTGGTGCTGGTCGACGAGGCGATGGCCAGCCTCCAGAACGCCGACAAGAGCATCGCCGACTACCTGACGACCTGCTCGGAGTCCGAGCGGGCCGAGCTCCGGGCCGGAACGAGCGCGGCCATGACCCAGTTCCTGGAGTGCTTCCCGCCGCTGAAGCCGGCCTGGCGGCCGGCGACCGAGAGCCCGATAAGGGCCTCGCTGCACGGCGGGGTGATCGTGTTGTCCGGCAAGCCGGACCTCACCTTGGGCCAGCCCGACGGCACCGTGGCCGGCAAAGTGATCATCGACTTCAAGACGGGCTCGTTCTCCCCCGCCCACCGCGAGGACCTCCGCTTCTATGCCCTGATCGAGGCGCTGAGGATCCTCCCTCCCCGCCTGCTGGCCACCTACTACCTCGACCAGGGCCGCATCCACTCAGAGGAGGTGACCGAAGACCTGCTGCTGTCGGCCGCCGAGCGGGTGATCGACGGCGCCGAGCGCTACGTCGAGCTGGTCAGCGGTCAGCGCCACCCGACCGTGGCGCCGGGCCCGGCATGCCGATGGTGCCCAGTTCAGCCCGACTGCGATGAGGGCAGGGCCTACCTCGAGGAGGCAGCCGAAGGCAGCGCCGAGGACTGGTGACCGGGCTGTAGGGCTACGAGTGAGCGCAGCCAGGTAGCAGGCACCCCGCGCTGAGGGGTTGCGTCTCCCGCTCTCGTTCGCTGCGCTCACGGGCCGCTCGGGCCCCGGCCTCGCTTGACGCCCCGCTGATTCGTAGGGTGAGTGGCGGGCCTGGCCGCTCGGCCTCTAGGCCCGGCCTTCGCGGCGGGGAGGCGACGGGGTGGTCGGATGGACCTCGGGCATCACTTCCGGGGAGTACTCCCCGACCTCCACATCCAACTCGCGCAACCAGCCCGATGCGTGGAGCCCGACCGTGCCTGCCAGCAGCGCCGCGCCGTAGACGCCGAAGGCGGGTCGCGGTCCGATGAGCTCGATCAGCTGACCGAGAGCGAGCTGCCCCAGAGGATTGGACGACATCAGCACCATGATGTAGAGCGACAGCACCTGGGTCCTGCGCTCCTCGTCCACCTGGAGCTGAACCGCGGTGTTGAGAGCACTCGCAGTCGCAAGGTGGGCTGCCCCGATCACCACCAACGGAACCAGATACGACACGAACGTGGGTGCGACCGCGAGCGCCAGCACGGCGGTGCCGTAGACCAGGAGTGCGACCCGCTGGATCATTGACCGCGACACCCGTCCACCGAGTGACGCCACCACGGGAGCAGCCGCCACCGCGCCTGCGCCGAGCATGGTGAGCATGAGGCCGAACCCGCCCGGTCCCCGCGCGAACACGTCCTCGGCGAACACCACGCTGAGGATCTGGATCGGCAACCCGACCGAGCCGATGAGCGCAACCGCAACGAAGGCGACCACCAGACCGCGGCGCGCCCGCACGTACCGGGCCACAGCCACCGTGTTGCGTATCAGCCTCATGCTCGGGATCCCAGGCGACCGCGCCGTCCGGCGAGATTCGACTCGCACGAGCGCGAACAGCACCACTAGGACGCCGGCCGCGCTGACCCAGAATGCGACCGCCGGACCGGCCGCGGCCACGGTGATGCCCCCGAGCATCGGGCCGATCAGCCGCGAGCTGTTGAACTGCGCCGAGTTCAAGGTCACCGCGTTGAGGAGGAGCTCCCGGGGCACCAGCTCACTCACGAAGGCCTGCCAGACGGGCAGGTTCAGACCTCCCGCCAGCCCAGAGGCCGCCGCCAGCGCGACGTAGGCGGCCGGCGATCGCACACCCTGCATCCAGGCCAGGGCCATGACCACCGCAACCAGGCCCATGAGGGACTGCGAGACCATCAGGATCCGGCGTCTCGAATAGTGGTCGGCCAGTACTCCCGCAGCCGGCGCGACCACCGCCATCGCCGCGAACTGCCCGAACCCTGCGAAGCCGACCCAACCAGGACTTCCGGTGAGGTCCCATACAACCGCGGGCAGGGCCACGTACTGGAACCACCGCGCCGAGTTGGCGGTGAACCCGCCGAACCAGAAGTAGCGGTAACTGCGATGACCGAACGAGGCGAAGACCGCTGGCGGCACCGAAGCACCGTATCGCCGGTGCCGCGCCATACTGCGAACCATGCCTTTCGTGAACATCGACATCTCCGACGGCGTGGCCCAACTCACGCTCAACGATCCCAGCAAGCGCAACGCCATCAACCAGACCATGAACGACGAGATCTGCGCAGCCCTCGACGAGCTCGAGCCCGACCCGGCGATCGGCGCTCTGGTGGTGACCGGCGCAGGCAAGGGATTCTGCGCGGGCGCCGACCTCGACGACCTGCTCGCCGCGGAGTCCACCGGCATCACCCGCATCTACGAGGGCTTCCTGCGGGTGGCCCACTCGCCGCTGGCCACCGTCGCCGCAGTCAACGGCGCCGCAGTCGGGGCCGGGATGAACATGGTCCTGGCCTGCGACATCGTGCTGGCCGGGCGCCGCTGGTCCCGCTTCGACTCACGCTTCCTGCAGATCGGGCTGCACCCCGGCGGAGGCCACACCTGGCGCCTGCGGCACGTCACCGACCGCACCGCCGCCATGGCCATGGTGATCTTCGGTGAGGTGCTGTCCGCCGAGGACGCCCACCGCACCGGGCTGGCCTGGCAGGTCGTCGACGACGGCGACCTCCTCGACCGGGCCCACGAGCTGGCCGCCAGGGCCGCGGCCCAGCCCAAGGAGCTGGTGGCCCGGACCAAGGCGACCATCCTGTCTCTGGACGAGGTCACGGACTCGGAGGCGGCCGTCGACCGCGAGCTGCACCCGCAGCTGTGGTCCATGAAACAGGCCCCATTCAAGGACCTGGTCCGCAGGCTCCAGTCGCAGATCACCTCCAAGGACTGACACGCCCACACGCTGATCACGGAAGGAAGCACCCGCGCGCGGAAGCGATGTAGGGTCGGTGGCCGCGCGGGGCGACTCGAGGCGCACGCCGGAGCCGGAGCCTGGTTGAGGGGAGGTCATGGAGAAGCTCTTGGTGGCCAACCGGGGCGAGATCGCGATCCGCGCCTTCCGGGCGGCCACGCAACTCGGGATCCGTACCGTCGCCATCCTCCCCGTTGAAGAGGAGCGCAGCGGCGCCCTGCACCGGATCAAGGCCGACGAGGCCTACGTGATCGGCGAGGCCGGCCGACCGGTGCGGGCCTACCTCGACCACGACGCCATCGTGGCCAAGGCGGTCGAGGTGGGGGCGGACGCGGTCTACCCGGGATACGGGTTCCTCTCCGAGAGCCCCGACCTGGCCGAGGCCTGCCACGCCGCCGGGGTCACCTTCGTCGGGCCGAGCGCGGCGGTGCTGAGGCTGACCGGCAACAAGATGCGAGCCCGGCAGGCCGCCGATGAGGCCGGCCTGCCGGTGCTGCGCCAGTCGCCGCCCATCGACGACCCCGCCGACGCGGCCGCCCTCGCCTCCGGGATCGGGTTCCCTCTGTTCGTCAAGGCCTCCTCCGGCGGCGGCGGACGGGGCATGCGCAGGGTCGAGCACCCTTCGGACCTGGCCGAAGCCGTCGAGGCGGCACAGCGCGAGGCGGGCAGCGCCTTCGGCGACTCCACCGTCTTCCTGGAGGAGGCCATGACCGGCGTCCGCCACATCGAGGCTCAGGTCCTCGCCGACGGCGCCGGCAACGTCGTGCACCTCTTCGAGCGTGACTGCTCGGTGCAGCGCCGCTTCCAGAAGGTGGTCGAGATGGCACCGGCGCGCGACCTCGACCCCGGAGTGCGGGCCGCACTGCTGGACGACGCGGTCCGCTTCGCCTCCACCATCGGCTACTGCAATGCAGGGACCGTCGAGTTTCTCGTGGACGGCGACGGCCGCTACGTCTTTATCGAGATGAACCCCAGGATCCAGGTCGAGCACACCGTGACCGAGGAGGTCACCGACGTCGACCTGGTGGAGTCGCAGCTGCTGGTCGCCTCGGGGGCCACTCTCGGTGACCTCGGCCTGACCCAGGACAGCATCAGCCTTCGGGGCTTCGCCCTGCAGTGCCGGGTCACCGCCGAGGACCCATCCAACGACTTCCGCCCCGACACGGGACGGATCGTGGCCTACCGCCCGGCCAGCGGCGCCGGGGTTCGCCTCGATGGCTGCGTGTACCAGGGGGTGGAGATCACCCCCCATTTCGACTCGATGATCGAGAAGATCACCTGCCGGGGCAAGGACTTCCCCACCGTGGTGCGCCGTATGCAGCGCACGCTGGCCGAGTACCGGGTCCGCGGCGTGTCAACCAACCAGCCCTACCTGCAGGCGATCCTGGGCGACGAGCAGTTCAGGGCCGGACCGGTCACCACCAGCTTCATCGACGACCGGCCCGAGCTGACCGCCGCGTCGGTCGGGGCCAACCGGGCGACCCGGCTGCTGCGGTACCTGGCCGACGTGACCGTCCACCTCCCCCACGGCCCTGCCCCCACCAGGGTCAGCCCGGGGTCCAAGCTGCCTGGCGCCCACAAGGGCCGGCCTCCGGCCGGGTCACGCCAGCGGCTGCTGGAGCTCGGTCCGGAGAAGTTCGCGGCCGACCTGCGGGCCGCGGACGTGGTGCAGGTGACCGACACCACCCTGCGCGACGCCCACCAGTCGATACTCGCCACCCGGCTGCGCACTATCGACCTGGTGACCGGGGCCCGCGAGATGGCCCACACCATGCCGCAGCTGCTGAGCATGGAGTGCTGGGGAGGCGCCACCTTCGACGTAGCCCTGCGATTCCTGCACGAGGACCCCTGGGAGCGCCTGGCCGGGATCCGGGAGGCCGCCCCGAACATCTGCACCCAGATGCTGCTGCGCGGCCGCAACACCGTCGGCTACTCCCCCTACCCGGACTCGGTCGCCGGCCATTTCGTGGCCGAGGCCGCAGCCACCGGAATGGACATCTTCCGGGTGTTCGACGCATTCAACTCGATCGACCAGATGGCCCCGGCCATCAGCGCGGTGCTCGAAGCGGGGGCAGTGGCCGAGGGCACCATCTGCTACTCGGGCAACCTGTCCAGCCCAGCCGAGGACCTGTACACACTCGACTACTACCTGACGGTCGCCGAGCAACTGGTCTCCGCAGGAGTCCACATACTGTGCATCAAGGACATGGCCGGCCTGCTGAGGGCAGGCTCGGCCGCGACGCTGGTCACCGCCCTGCGCGAGCGCTTCGACCAGCCGGTGCACCTGCACACCCACGACACCGGAGGCGGCCAGCTGGCCACGTACCTGGCCGCCGTCGAGGCCGGCGTGGACGCCATCGACGCAGCGGCACCGCCCCTGTCGGGCATGACATCGCAGCCGTCGATCGCCTCGGTGGTGGCCATGACCGACGACACCGCCCACCAGACAGGCCTCAGCCTCGACGCCATCGGCGATCTGGAGCCCTACTGGGAGGCGGTCCGGCGGGTGTACGCCCCGTTCGAAGCCGGCCTGCAGTCGCCCACGGGCACCGTCTACCGCCACGAGATTCCCGGCGGCCAGCTCTCCAACCTGCGGGCCCAGGCCCGGGCGTTGGGCCTGGGGCACCGCTTCGAGGAGGTGGAGCGGCTATATGCCGCCTGCAATGAGCTGCTCGGCCGGCCCATCAAGGTCACGCCGTCGTCGAAGGTGGTCGGCGACCTGGCCCTGCACCTGGTGGCCTCGGAGGTCACCCCCGAGCAGCTGCTGGAGGACCCGGCCAGCGTCGACCTTCCCGACAGCGTCATCGGCTTCCTCCACGGGGAGCTGGGTACGCCGCCCGGAGGGTTCCCCGAGCCGTTCCGCACCCGGGCCACCGAGGGCCGGTCCTGGTCGCCGACTTACAAGGACCTCACCGAGGCCGACCAGGCCGGGCTGGCCGCCGACCGCCGGGCCACGCTCAACCGTCTGCTGTTCCCCACACCGTCGGCGGAGCAGGCCGAGAAGACGGACCGCTACGGCGACCTCTCGGTGCTGCCGTCGCTGCTGTTCTGGTACGGCCTCGACCCCCACGAACACGACACCGCGGTGGTGCTGGGCCGGGGTGTGCGGCTCCTGTTGGGACTCCGATCGATCAGCGAGCCCAACGACGAGGGAATCCGCACCGTCGGCTTCAGGGTCAACGGCCAACCCCGCGACATCGACACGCTCGACCGCACGGTGGCCTCGGACCGGCCCGAGCACGCCAGAGCCGACCCGACCATGCCGGGCCAGGTGGCCGCGCCGTTCAGGGGGGCCGTCAACGTGTCGGTGGAGGTCGGCGACCGGGTGGACGCCGGCGACACCGTGGCCGTGATAGAGGCCATGAAGATGGAGTCGTCCATCTCGGCTCCCGTCGCGGGCACGGTGGAGTCGATCGCGGCCGCGCCCGGCGGGCTGCTCGAACCCGGCGACCTGATCCTCGAGATCCGCCCCGCGGGCCGCTCGGCCAGCCCCGAGACCGAGAGCTAGAGCCCTGCGCTAGAACTCGCCTACCCGAGCGGTCTCTTAGCCGGGGTTGTCGGTACGCCCCGGCACAAGCTCTGAGACGGGGGTCTCGGCTCGACCATCGCGCACGGGCGCGATCCACTCCGAGATCAGTTCCGGGGCCCGGACTCGCCACTCCTCCTCGGTGATGGCGAAACGGTGATGGTCCTCCCACACCCCGTTGATCTCGACATAGCGCTCGGCCAGGCCCTCGTAGCGGAGGCCGAGCTTGGCCACCACCCTCAGGCTGGCCGAGTTGCGGGGCACGATGGCCACCTGCAGCCGGTGCAGCCGCAGCTCCTCGAACGCGAAGCGGGCCGCCACCACCAGGGCCTCCGGGGTGTAGCCGTTGCCACCGACTGCCTCGTCGATCCAGTAGCCGACGTAGCACGACTGGAAGGGCCCGCGCTGGATCGAGGACAGGTTCATCTCGCCCCGGAAGCGACCGTTGACGAAGACCCCGAACCCGTAGCCGGTCCCGTTCTGGCGTTCGCGCCGGCGAGCTGAGCAGCGGTCGGCGAAGGCTCGGGGATCCTCGGTTGAGTCGAGGCGTCCCGGCAGAGCCCGAGGCTCCCATTCCTTGAGGCGGGCACGGTTGCGCCGGCGTACCTCACGCCACTCACCGAAGTCGTTGCGTGTCAGGGGCCGCAGCAGCACTCGCCGCCCGAGCACGGTGCTCACGGCCGCGCACTCTAGCCTTCGCCGGCGAGCGCAGCAGGACCCGCCGCCGAGCACGGTCCCGTCCGCACGGCTTTCCGGTCGGGCAGACTGGCGCGGTGACCGAGGATCTGGCGGAGGCCCTGACTCAGGACGATGGCGACGCGCCGAGGCTGGGGGTGGCCGCGGTGGTGCTGGCCGCGGGGGCCGGCGTCCGCTTCGCCGGCGAGCGCCACAAGCTGCTGTGCGAGGTGGGGGGCGTGCCGCTTGTGCGTCGGGCCGTGGACTCGGCGCTGGCCGCAGACCTCGACGAGACCATCGTGGTGATGGGGGCCGTCGACCTGCTGGAGGTGCTGCCCGAGGAGGTGACCGTGCTGCAGAACGAGGCCTGGGAGCAGGGCCAGGCCACGTCTTTGGCCGCGGCGGTGAGCTATGCGGGCTCTCGGGGGCACCGGGCGGTGGTCTTCGGATGCGGCGATCAGCCCGGAGTGCCGGCTTCGGCCTGGGCCGCGGTGGCCGGGGCCGACTGCGACCTCGCGGTGGCCGACTTCAGCGGATCCCGCCGTCCACCGGTCCGGATCGGCGCCGCTCTGTGGAGCCACCTGCCCCTCACCGGCGACGAAGGCGGGCGGGTGCTAATGCGCCGCAGACCGGAGCTGGTGCAAGCGATACCCTGCGAAGGGAACCCCGCCGACATCGACACCCTGGAGGACCTGCGAAAATGGAACTGAACGACTCATTCGAGGTGGCCCACGGGATCGACGCGGTGTGGAATGTCCTCACCGACGTTGAGCGGATCGCGCCGTGCCTGCCGGGAGCGCAACTCACCGGCCGCGACGGCGACGCCTTCGAGGGCCTGGTGAAAGTCAAGGTCGGACCGATCTCGTCGCAGTACAAGGGGAAGGCCTCGTTCACCGAGCGCGACGACGACGCCCACCGGCTGCTGATGTCGGCCAGTGGGCGCGACACCCGTGGCGCGGGCAACGCGTCGGCCGAGATCACGGTGGCGCTGGAATCGGTGACCGACGAGTCCACGAGGGTGAGCGTCCATACCGACCTCACCATCACCGGCAAGGTCGCGCAGTTCGGCCGGGGTGTGCTGGCCGACGTCAGCCGCAAGCTGATGGGGCAGTTCGCCGACAACCTGGCCGCGCTGGTCGCCGACGATGCAGCCGCCGGAGAGTCCTCGGAGGCTGCAGGCCCCCCGGCCGAAGCCGATGAGTCCGATGAAGCAAGTCCGGCCGAGACCCCGGCCCCGCCACCCGCCGCCGAGGTTGAGGCCGTGGACCTCCTGGAAGTGGCCGGGGCCCCAGTGCTGAAACGTCTCGTACCCGTGATCGTGGCCGTCGTAGTCGTGGTGATCGTGGTAATCATCGCCGTGGCCGCCTAGACGCGGTGGCGGGCCGCTCTGACCAGCCGGCGGACCAGGCAGCAGCTCCTCGAGCGGCGGAGTCGGGCTGCAACGACGACGACTTCTCCCAGGTCGCGCTGCTGCTGGGCCGCGAGCCGGCGGGAGACTTCGAGGTGGTCGTGCGCAACGGCTCAGGCGCTCCCGCGGTCATTCGCAATGCCCCGATCCTTTACGACGGGCGGCCCATGCCCACCCGGTACTGGCTCGTCGAGGAGCGGCTGCGCCGGCTGGTGGGGCGCCTGGAGTCCGAGGGAGGGGTTCGGGCCGCGGAGGCGGCCGTGGACAGCGACGAGTTGGCCGCGGCCCACGCCCGCTACGCGGCCGAGCGCGACGCCGCGATCCCCGAGGGCCACCGGGGGCCCGTGCCGTCGGCCGGTGTGGGAGGCACCCGCCGGGGGGTGAAGTGCCTCCACGCCCACTATGCCTGGCATCTGGCCGGCGGCGACGACCCCGTCGGACGCTGGGTGGCAGAGCACCTCGGCCCGGACGCGGCCGAGTCGATGCAGAGGGTGCGATGACCACCGGACCGGCGGCGGTCGTGGATTGCGGCACCAACACCACCCGGCTGCTCATCACCGACGGACGGGGCCCCGCCACCGAGAGGCGCTCGGCGATAACCCGCCTCGGCCGCGGCGTGGACGCCAGCGGCCGCCTCGACCCTGTCGCGGTCGAGCGCACGCTGGCCTGCCTGCGGGACTACCGGGAAGCCATCGACCGTCACAGCCCGGCGGCTGTGCGGGTCATCGCCACCTCGGCGGTGCGCGACGCCGCCAACCGGTCGGAGTTCCTGCAGCCCGCGGCGGAGATCCTCTCAACCGCGCCCGAAGTGCTGTCGGGACGACAGGAGGCCGAGCTTTCGTTCCGGGGCGCGGTCAGCCATCTCGACCCGTCCGAGGGACCGTTCCTGGTGGTTGACATCGGTGGCGGGTCCACCGAACTGTCCTACGGTGCCCAGCACTGCACCGATGCGCTGTCGCTCGACATCGGCAGCGTGCGCCTCACCGAGAAGTACATCCATCACGATCCACCGCAGCCCGAGGAGCTCTCGGCCTGCCTCTCCGTGACCGAGCTGCACCTCGACGACGCGGTGCGGGCCATTCCGGCGCTCGGCACTGGATGCCGGCTGGTGGGTGTGGCCGGGACGATCACCACTGTGGCCGCGGTTGAGCTGGGCCTCGCCACCTATGACCGGGACCGGGTGCACCACTTCAGGCTGTCCAAGGATGCGGCTGAGGACGTGTTCCGCACGCTGGCCACCGAGGCGCTTGCCGCTCGTGTCCACAACCCCGGGCTGCACCCCGGGCGGGCCGACGTGATCGTGGCCGGAGTGTGCATCCTGGTGAGGATCATGCGGTACTTCGACTTCGACGAGTGCCTCGTCTCAGAGTCGGACCTGCTCGACGGCATAGCCCTGTCGCTTATCGAGGCCCAGAAGCCGAGCGGATAGGCCGAGTCTCGAGAGGATCTGCTCGTGCCCCCGGGCGGTGGCGCTCAGTCGTGTATGGGGCCGCTGGTGCTGGACAGGGCGCGGGCTTGGCGACCGGTGCGCAGCGAGATGATCTCCGACATGATCGAGACAGCCGTCTCCTCAGGAGTGGCCGCGCCGATGTCGAGCCCGATGGGCGAGCGCAGGCGGCTCAGCTGCTCGCGCGTCACCCCGGCCTCGACAAGGCGGCGGGTGCGGTCGTCGTGGGTGCGGCGGCTTCCCATCACCCCGATGTAGCCGACGCCGGTGCCCAGAGCCGAACAGATGGCGGGCACGTCGAACTTAGCGTCATGGGTGAGCACGCACACCGCGTCCCGCGGGCCCAGCCCGCGCCCGACCTCGTCGAGCAGCCGGTCGGGCCACGAGACCACCACCTCGTCGGCCATCGGGAACCGCTTGGAGGTGGCGAACACCGGCCGGGCGTCGCACACCGTCACCCGGTAGCCGAGAACCTTGGCCACCCGGGCCAGGGCCGCGGTGAAGTCGACCGCGCCGAAGATAAGCATCCGGGGCGGGGGCGCGAACGACTCGACGAAAACGGCCACCTCGGCGCCTCGGATCTCGCCCTGCTCGGAGTACTCGCCGTCGGTGGAGTACCGGCGCAGCCCCGAGCGGCCCGCCACCAGCTCTCCCCGGGCGTCTCGCTGCACGGCCCGGTCGAGGCCCGCGGTGCCCAGCGAACCGACCGTCGGCATCCCCTCGGGTCGAACCAGCATCTTGGCGCCCACCCCCGGACCCTCCACCACCGTGGCCAGCGCCGCGGGGGCCTCCTGAGCCAGGTCCGAGGCGAGCGCGTCATGGACCGGACCCCATTCCAGCGGCTCCACGAAGAGATGGATGGTTCCGCCGCAGGTGAGCCCGACCGCGAAGGCCTCGTCGTCGCTGTAGCCGAAGGTGACGATGCGCCGGTCGCCGGCGGCCATCACCTCCAACGACTCGGCCACCACCGCGCCCTCCACGCAGCCGCCCGACACCGAGCCGACCACCTCAGCGTCGGCGGTGACTGCCATGGCCGCGCCGGGCGAGCGCGGTCCCGAGCCCTCCAGGTCGATGACGCGAGCCACCGCGGCCTGCTCGCCGGCCCGCTGCCAGCGATCGAGTTCGGCCAGGATCTCCTTCACTCCTGGATCTCCTTCACTGCGAGGCTCCGGTCAGCACCGGGCCTGCGGCGTGGGTCCCGCCCAACGGCCGGGAGGCCCGGGGTGTGTCGGTGAGCACCAGCTCGGCCAAGCGCTCCAGCGACGCGAGGTTGTGACCCTCCACGAATTCGTCGACGTGAGGCAAAGCGGCCGCCATCCCCCGCGCCAGCGGCGCATACCCGGGTGAGGCCTTCAGCGGGTTGACCCACACCACCCGGTTGGCCACCCGCTGCAGGCGCTGCATCTGCTCGGACATCTCGGAGGGGTCGCCCCGGTCCCAGCCGTCGGAGAGGATCACCACCACCGCTCCCCGGGCCATCCCCCGGCATCCCCACTCGTCGTTGAAGGCTCGCAGGCCGGCGCCGAGGCGGGTGCCGCCGCTCCAGTCGGGCACGGCGGCCGACGCGGCCCGCATGGCCCGGTCCGGGTCCCGCGACGACAGCTCCCGGGTCAGCCGGGTGAGGCGGGTGCCCAGAGCGAAGGCCTCGACCCGGCTGCGCCCCGCCACCGCCGCGTGGAGCAGGCGCAGCAAGGCCCGCGCGTAGCGCTCCATCGAACCCGACACGTCCAGCAGCATGACCAGGCGCCGGGGCCGGCGGCCGGTCGTGCGCCGGTGCATCCTCATCGGCTCGCCCCCCGAGCGCATGGCGGCCCGGACGGTGCGGCGCACATCGAGGCGGCCCCGGCACGACCGGGCCGGCTCGGGGCGGCGGCTCGGACGGGTCGGGCCGGAGAAGCGCAGCCGCTCCATCAGCCGCCGGGCCTCTTCGAGTTCGGAGTCGGTGTAGTCGGCGAAGTCCTTGGCGGACAGAGTCTCGGTGGCGCTGTAGCGCAGCGTGATCGTCTCGCCGTCGCCGGGGGATTCCTCGCCGTGCTCGTCGGACCCATCGGCGTCGTCGACCTGCAGGATCACGGGAACGCTGGCCGCGGCCATCCGGGGCATGCCCAGCGGCTCGCCCAGCCAGTAGGCCCCGAAGACGGCGTCATAGACGTCCACGTCCTCGATCCGGTGGACCAGCGCGGCCCTTCCCGCCCAGTACAGCGAGGGCCGGCTGCCGACGTCGCACACCGACAGCGCCTCCGCGTAGAGCAAGGCCGACGTGAGCGACACCTCCAGGCCCGCCCGGCGCAGCGCGCAGGCGAAGCCGACCGCGACATCGATCGGGTCCGACTCCAAGCGCGGCCCGGCCGGGGGCGAGCCGGGGCGCGCGCCACCGGAGTCGCTCATGGGCTGTGAGCGGCTGCGTCGGCCACGATGGCGGCCAGATCGTGCTCGATCACCCGGTCCCGGTCCTCGCGGTACTTCAACAGGGCGCCCAGGGTGGCCGAGGCGTTGGCGAGGTCGAGCGTGGCCCCGCCCAGCAGGCTCAAGGCCCGGGCCCAGTCGATGGTCTCGGCCACGCCCGGCGGCTTGTACAGCCCGACCTCGCGCATCGCGGCCGCGGCGTGGGCGACCTGCCGGGCCAGGCGATCGGTCACCTCCGGGGCTCTCAGGCGGATTATCTTCGCCTCCCGTTGCGGGCCGGGATGGGCCACCCAGTGGTACAGGCAGCGGCGCTTCAGGGCGTCGTGCACGTCCCGGGTGCGGTTGGAGGTGATGATCACCACCGGCGGATCCACCGCGGCGAAGGTGCCGAGTTCGGGGATGGTGATCGAGTAGTCCGACAACACCTCCAGCAGGAAGGCCTCGAACTCGTCGTCGGAGCGGTCGACCTCGTCGACGAGCAGCACCGGCGGGGGCCCGTCAGAAGCCTCGATCGCTTCGAGCAGGGGCCGGCGCACCAGGAAGCGCTCGTCGTACAGCTCGTCGGCGAGCCGACCCTCATCTGCGCCGAGGGCCCGCCCGGTGGCCTCCATCGTGCGCAGGTGCATCAACTGGCGGGCGTAGTCCCACTCATAGACGGCCTGGGCCGCGTCGATGCCCTCGTAGCACTGCAGCCGGATCAGCCGCCCACCGCCCCAGTCGGCGATCACCTTGGCCACCTCGGTCTTGCCCACGCCGGGCTCGCCCTCCAGCAGCAGCGGCCTTTGCAGGCGCAGGGCCAGGTACACCGCGGTGGCAAGCGCCTCGTCGGGCAGGTAGGCGTGGTCGCGAAGCCCCTGCGACACCTCGTCGGGGCTTGAGACGTAGCGCAGGTCGGCGGCTGCCATCCGATCGAGCCTAGAGGACGAAGTAGGGGCCCAGCGCCTCGATCACGTCGGAGGGGACCCGCACCGGCTTGCCGTCGTTGTTGGTGATCGCGGCCCGAAGCTCCTGACGGGCCACCACCTCGTCGCCGCGCATCAGGCGCTGGCGCCACACCGACGAGGCCCGGCGGAACTCGACGACCCCGGTCTCCACGGTGATGGTCTCGCCGGCGTGCACCGGACGGTCGAACGACGTCTGGATGCGGTTCACCACGAAGCGGTAGCCCCGGGCCGCGAACGACTCCAGGTCCACGCCGATCTCGTCCAGCAGCTCCACCCGGCCCGTCTCGAAGAACTGCACGTAGGCCGAGTGGTTCAGATGCCCGTAAGGGTCCAGCTCGTAGAAGCGGACCTTGAGATCGAAGCGATGGGCCGGCATTGGACGCGCGTGCTACTGGTCCGGCGCCTGCTCCACGCAGCCGCTCAGGCCCATCACCGCATAGACCTCGGTCCCGGGCTCCACGTAAGGCCCGAAGCAGAGCGCCTCGCGCCGCACCCCGTCGGCGCTGGTGCGCCTGTCGATCTCGTCGGTGAGTTCGGCGATGCGGTCCTCGAGCTGCACGGCGATGTGCTCGGCATCGGCCCGTTGTGCGTTCTGGTCGAACCAGGTGTTCACCGACGACGCGCCGAACATCACTGCCGCGCCCAGGGTGCCCGCGAACAGGGCCACCAGGAGCAGGCGATGCCACCACGCCCGTTTCATGACGTCGGAGATGCGGTGCGGGCGGCGGGCGCCAGCGCGGTCCCACCCCTGAAGGCGGCGGCCTCGCCGAGCTGCTCCTCGATCCGCAGGAGCTGGTTGTACTTGGCCACCCGGTCACTGCGGGCCGGCGCGCCCGTCTTGATCTGACCGCAGTTGGTGGCCACCGCGAGATCGGCGATGAAGGTGTCCTCGGTCTCCCCGCTCCGGTGCGACATCACCGCCCCGAAGGCGTTGCGCACGGCGAGTTCCACGCACTCCAGCGTCTCGGTGAGGGTTCCGATCTGGTTGACCTTGACCAGGATGGCGTTGGCCGCGGCGGACTCGATGCCGCGGGCCAGCCGCTCGCTGTTGGTGACGAACAGGTCGTCGCCCACCAGCTGCACCCGCGACCCGAGGGTGGCGGTCAGCTCCGACCAGCCGTCCCAGTCCTCTTCAGCCATGCCGTCCTCCACCGAGGCGATGGGATAGGAGTCGCAGAGCTTGCGGAGCTCGTCGACCATCTCGCCCGAGTCGAGGGTCCGCCCCTCGCTGGAGAGCACATAGCGGCCGTCGACGAAGAACTCGGTGGACGCGACGTCCAAAGCGAACGCGATGTCGTCGCCCAGCGCCAGGCCGGTCCGCTCGGTGGCCTCGGCCAGCAGCGCGACCGCGTCGGCATTGGAGCCCAGGTCGGGAGCGAAGCCCCCCTCGTCACCCAGTCCGGTGGAAAGGCCACGGGCCCGCAGGACCGCGGCCAGCTCGTGATACACGTTGACGCCCCATACCAGTGCCTCGGCGTAGGAGGCGGCCCCGACGGGCACCACCATGAACTCCTGGAAGTCGACGTTGTTGTCGGCGTGCGCTCCCCCGTTGATGACGTTCATCATGGGCACCGGGAGCAC
>LXNJ01000759.1_pt1 | contig 21019 bp, 20 predicted proteins | sample 809081 | NCBI WGS metagenome assembly LXNJ01 (sample SAMN04870510, study PRJNA318959) | sponge metagenome | biome: sponge; feature: marine sponge reef; material: water | host: Petrosia ficiformis | place: Greece: Milos, Mediterranean Sea | collected 2013-05-29 | depth 5-7 m | reverse complement strand
TCGCGAGCAGAGATTGCGCCGCCCTCGGCACTCGAAGTAACATCGGCTGGAGAAAGCCAATTGGTTCCAATGAAACTCACCCGATCCGGCAAGGAGGTTCGATGCCCGCGGTAACGATGAAGGTCAACGGGGTTTCGCGCTCGGCGGAGGTCGAGGGCCGCACCCTCCTGGTCGACTTTCTGCGCGAGAAGCTGGCGCTGACCGGGACCCATGTGGGGTGCGACACCAGCCAGTGCGGCGCCTGCGTCGTTCACGTGAACGGCCAGTCGGTGAAGAGCTGCACCTGCCTCGCGGTGGACGCCGACGGCGCGGAGGTGACCACGATAGAAGGGCTCGCCAACGGGGCGGACCTGCATCCCATGCAGGAGGCCTTCCGGGAACACCACGGGCTGCAGTGCGGTTTCTGCACGCCCGGGATGGTGATGAGCGCGATCGACCTGGTGAACAACGACCCGGATCCCGGCGAAGCCGACGTCCGGCATTGGCTCGACGGCAACTTCTGCCGGTGCACCGGCTACCATAACATCGTGAAGTCGGTGCTGGCCGGCGCGAGCGCGATGGGAGGTGGGTCATGAGTGACAACGGAAGCAACGGAACCGGCTTCATCGGCGCGAGCCTCAAGCGCAAGGAAGACGCCCGCTTCCTGACCGGACGCGGACGCTACACCGACGACATCAACCTGCCCGGGCAGCTGTACGCCCACCTGCTGCGCTCGACGGTCGCGCACGCCAACCTGGGAAGTGTGGACACCAGCGCGGCGGAGGCGGCGCCGGGCGTGCACGCCGTGTTCACGGGAGCGGACATGGAGCATGTGGGCGGCGTGCCGACCGGGTGGCTGATCCACTCGAAGGACGGCTCGCCCATGGTGGAGCCGAAGCACCCGGCCATGGCCGTCGGCAAAGTGCGCCACGTGGGTGAAATCGTGGCCATCGTGGTGGCGGAGACCCGCGATCAGGCGCGCGAGGCGGCGGCCCTGATCGACGTCGACTACCAGGACCTGCCCGCGGTCGCCTCGCTCGAGGCCGCCCGCGCGGACGGCGCGCCGAAAGTGTGGGACGAAGCCGACGGCAACCTGTGCTACGACTGGGAGGTGGGTGACCGGGCGGCTGCGGAGGCCGCCATCGACGGTGCCGCCCACACGGTCTCCATCGACGTGGTGAACCAGCGGCTGGTCCCCAACGCGATCGAGCCGCGCGCCGCCATCGGCAACTTCGACCCGACCACGGGCGAGTACACCCTCTACACCACCAGCCAGAACCCCCACCTGATCCGGCTGCTGCTGGGCGCCTTCGTGCTCGGTCTGCCGGAGCACAAGCTGCGCATCGTGGCGCCCGACGTCGGGGGCGGCTTCGGATCGAAGATTCCGCACTACGCGGAAGAGGCGATCATCACCTGGACCGCGGGCCAGCTGTGCCGGCCCGTGAAGTGGACCTCGGACCGTTCCGAGGCCTTCGTCTCCGACACCCAGGGCCGCGACCATCTCAGCACCGCCACGCTGGGGCTGGACGAGGACGGCAGGTTCGTCGGTCTCAAGGTCTCCACCAAGGCCAACCTGGGGGCCTACCTGTCCACCTTCGCGACCTGCGTGCCGACCTACCTGTACGGCATCCTGTTCGCGGGGCCGTACACGACCCCGGCCATCTACGTGGAGGTCGAGGGGGTGTTCACCAACACCGTCCCTGTAGACGCGCTGCGGGGGGCGGGGCGGCCGGAGGCCACCTACCTGCTCGAGCGCCTGGTCGACAAGGCCGCCGCCGCGACCGGCATCGACCGGGTCGACATCCGGCGCCGCAACTTCATCCGCGAGTTCCCCTACCAGACCCCGGTCGCCCTCCAGTACGACCAGGGCGACTACGACGCCACCCTCGACCTCGCGCTGAGCGCCGCCGACTGGGACGGCTTCGAGGCGCGCCGGTCGGAGGCGGGCAGCCGCGGGAAACTGCGCGGCATCGGCATCTCGACCTTCATCGAGGCGTGCGGCATTGCGCCCTCGGCGGTGGTCGGGTCGCTGGGCGCGCGCGCCGGGCTGTACGAGGTGGGCAGCGTGCGCGTGCATCCCACGGGCTCGGTGTCGGTCTTCACCGGCACGCACAGCCACGGCCAGGGGCACGAGACCACCTTCGCCCAGATCGTCGCCGAGACGCTGGGCGTCGACTTCGAGGCCGTCGACGTGGTGCACGGCGACACCAACGCAATCCCCTTCGGCATGGGCACCTACGGGTCGCGCTCACTGGCCGTGGGCGGCACCGCCATCTACAACGCCGTGCAGAAGGTCATCGCCAAGGGCAGGAAGATCGCCGCCCATCTCCTGGAGGCCTCCGAGGAGGACATCGAGTTTGCCGACGGCAACTTCACGGTGGCCGGCACCGACCGCTCGAAGAGCATCGGCGAGGTCGCGCTGACCGCGTATGTGCCCCACAACTATCCCGAGGGCCTCGAGCCCGGCCTCGAGGAGACCGCGTTCTACGATCCCCTCAACTTCACCTTCCCCGCCGGCACCCACATCGCCGAGGTGGAGGTGGACCCCGAGACCGGCGTAGTCGAGCTGGTGAGCGTGACCGGCGCCGACGACGTCGGGCGCATCATCAACCCCATGATCGTCAACGGGCAGCTGCACGGCGGCCTGGCCCACGGCATCGGACAGGCGCTGCTCGAGCACTGCGAGTACGACGCGGAGGGCCAGCTGGTGACCGGTTCGTACATGAACTACACCATGCCGCGCGCGGGCGACCTGCCCAACTTCAACATCAACCACAACACGACCCATTGCACGCATAACCCGTTGGGGGTGAAGGGAGTCGGCGAGGTCGGCTCGATCGGCGTTCCGCCCGCGGTGATCAACGCGGTGGTCGACGCGCTGAGCCCGCTGGGCGTGACCCACATCGAGATGCCCGCCACATCGGAGCGGGTTTGGCAAGCGATTCAGGCCGCACAGGCCCAGGACTGACGGGAGAGCGAACGTGGACGATTTCCAATATCACGCACCGTCTTCGGTTGACGGTGTCCTGAGCGCCCTCAGGGGCGCGGACGACGGCAAGGTGCTGGCGGGGGGCATGAGCCTGCTGCCCGTCATGAAGCTGGCCATGGCCGCCCCGAGCGATCTGGTGTCGCTGCGCAACGTGCCGGGACTGAGCGACATTGAGGATCACGGGCACTGCCTCAAGATCGGCGCGTGTTGCACGCACGCGCAGGTTGCGGCGTCGAGCGTGGTGCGGGAGCGCATCCCGGCGCTGGCGGCGATGGCCGGCCGCATCGGCGACCCCCAGGTGCGCAACCGCGGCACCATCGGCGGCTCGGTGGCCCACAACGATCCGGCGGCGGACTATCCGGCGGCGTGCGTCGGGCTGGGCGCGACCATCATCACCGACCGGCGCAAGATCTCCTCGGACGACTTCTTCGGGGCGATGTTCGAGACGCCGCTGGAGGAGGATGAACTGGTCACCGCCGTGTGCTTTCCGATCCCGGACCGGGCCGCCTACGCGAAGTTCGAGAACCCGGCGTCGAAGTACGCGGTCGCGGGGGTGGTGGTGGCCGAGGATTCCGATGGCGTGCGGGTCGCGGTGACCGGCGCGGGCGCGGGCGTCTTCCGTGTGGCGGAGATGGAGGCCGCGCTGGCGGACGACTTCTCGGCCGATGCGGTCGCGGGCATCGGCGTATCTTCGGACGGGCTGCTGTCCGACAACGTGGCGGGCGCCGAATACCGGGCCCATCTGGTCACGGTGATGGCGAAGCGGGCCGTGGAGGCCTGCGGCTAGCGGGACCGCACGAACCGGCAGATGGACGAAACAGAGAGGGCGCGGGGCCGCGCTGAGCAGAGCGGTCCTGCGCCCTCGCCGCGTTCGGTCGACGACGGGGGCGGTCCTGCGCCCCTTCCCCGATCCGTGGACGACGCCGTGGCGCTGCTCGGCGGCCAGGGGTATGTCGCGGACGCGAGCCTCGGGACCGCTCTCTTTCTGGCGCTCGAGCTGGGCCGTCCCCTGTTCCTGGAGGGAGAGGCGGGGGTAGGCAAGACCGAGCTGGCCCGGTCGGTGGCGGGCGCGCTGGGCAAGCCCCTGGTGCGGCTCCAGTGCTACGAGGGGCTGGACATGGCCGCGGCCGCCTACGAGTGGAACTTCGCGAAGCAGATGATCCACATCCGGGCCGCGGAGCTGGGACGGGATCTGGAGCCGGGACGCGGCGTCCAACCGAGGGCCGGCGCGGCGGGCAGCGACGGCACCAGAGGCGCATGCTCGACACACCCCTTCGAGCGCGGTTCACTTCCGGCGGTCGAAGGCGACGTTTTCGGCGAGGAGTTCCTGATCCGGCGTCCGCTGCTGCAGGCGCTGGACCCGGCGGACGGCGTGGCGCCCGTGCTCCTCATCGATGAACTCGACCGAAGCGACGAGCCCTTCGAGGCGTATCTCCTGGAGGTGCTCGCGGACTACCAGATCACCATCCCCGAGCTGGGCACCATGCGGGCGGAAACTCCACCGGTGGTGGTCATCACCTCCAACCGCACCCGTGAGATCCACGACGCCCTCAAGCGCCGCTGCATCTATCACTGGATCGACTATCCGACGGCGGAGCGGGAGATGGCGATCCTCGCGTCGCGGGTGCCGGAAGCACCGGAGGGGCTGAGCGCCCAGGTCGTGGGTTTCGTGCGCAAGGTGCGCGAGATGGAGCTGTTCAAGCGGCCCGGCGTGGCCGAGACCCTGGATTGGGCGCGCGCCCTGATGGCCCTGGACCGCCGGGTACTCGACCGCGAGACGGTGAACCGCACGCTGGGCGTGCTGCTCAAGTACCAGGACGACCTGGAGCAGCTGCGCCGGGACGGGGGCCTGGAGGAGGCGATGACGGGGGCGGAGTGAGCCAGGCCGGATCGGCCCCTTTTCTGCCGGAGCAGGGTATTCCGCAGGGCGCTCGCGGAACTCGCCGCATCCGAACGCCCCGAAGGAGCCAGACAAGTGCACTTGCCACGACCTTCGTCCGCCTTGCCGGGGCGGATGCTGTTGCTCTTTGCTGCCCTGATCGTCGTTACGACTGCACTCCCCGCCGCGGCCCACGCCCAGACGCCACCGGACATCCCCGCTCCGAGCGACGCCCTCTACGAGGTGCGGCTCGGTGACGGCTCCGTGATCTACGCGCGCGTCGTGGAGTTCGACGAGGCGCGGGTGGTGTTCGAGACCGTGGGCGGTGCCCGCCTCGATGTCGAACGGACCGGGATCGAGGGCATCCGTCCGGCTCGTGGACAGGTCGTCGACGGCGAATTCCGGACCGAGGATCCCGGCGCCACCCGGCTGTTCTTCACCTCGACCGGGCGCTCGCTCGAACGCGGGGAGTCGTACGTCGGCACATACGTGGTCGTCCTGCCGTTCGCCGCGGTCGGAGTGACCGACCGTTTCACGATCGTTGGCGGGGCTCCCGTTCTCTTCGGCGAGCTCGAGCCGTTCTACCTCGGTCCGAAGGTGCAGATTCTCCGTCACCCCGAGGTACAGGCCTCCATCGGAACCCTCGCCTTCTTCTTCGACGACGAGGTGGTCGGGGTCGCCTACGGGGTGGCCACGTTCGGAGACACCGACGATGCCCTGTCCGCGGGAATCGGCTACTTCTATTCGGGAGACGAGGTCCTGAACGAGCCGGCGTTCATGGTGGGGGGCGAAACCCGGGTCAGCCGCAGGATCAAGCTCCTCACCGAGAACTACATCCTTCCCGACGCGGTGGGCGTCGTCCTGTCGGGCGGAGTTCGGATCATCGGAGACCGCTTCAACACCGAGGTCGGAGCCATGGGCGCCATCGCGGACGGCGGCGACGGCGGTTGCTGCGTCCCGCTCATCAATTTCTCGTACTCGTTCGGAAGATAGGCTGGCCCGGTCCGATCCCGGCTCGGCTACCACGTGGGCAACAGCGAAAGGCGAGCAACACCGCGCGATGGGGTGCTGCCCGCCTTCAGTGTCAGGCCGTCGGGGCGCTGGTCCAATGGCTCCGCGCTAGTCGAATAGCTCCCCGTCGCTGGCGTCGACGATGAAAAACGCGGTCAGCGCCGCCCGCGCCCATTCGCCGGAATTGTCTTCCAGCACGATCCCGCGCCGCTCCCTGTACTTGCGGTCCATATGGCTCCTAGGTTCCAGTCATGCCACGGATCCGAGCCATCGACATTGCGCGCAACGCGCTCGCCTCATCGGAGCTCCAGCCGGCAGCCAGCGGTTCGAGACCACTGGGCAGCAGGCCGGGGGTAGCCGGGCCTGCTCTCTGTTTGTTCCTCGCCCTGAGTTCCGCCTGCGACGCGCCGGTCCCGGACTTCACGCCCGTCGCCTTCGACCGGGTTCAGCCGGAGCTGTTCGAGACGCCCGGGGCCCAATCCAATTCCTGGGTCGACTACGACGGGGACGGCGACCTCGATCTGTTCGTCGGGATGCGCTACACGCCCAATCGCCTCTACCGAAACGACGGGGGGAGCTTCGTGGACGTGGCGGCGGAGGTCGGGCTTGCAGACCTCGAGGACACGCGGGCGGGCGCGTGGGGAGATTATGATGGCGACGGGGATCCGGACCTCTATGTAGGGTACCCGGCCACGGCGGGCGCGCCCAACCGGCTCTACCGCAACGACGGCGGCAGCTTCGCAGACGTTGCGCCCGGCCTCGGCGTCGACCTGGTGGGCACCAGTCGCCAGCCCAGCTGGGTCGACTATGACGGGGACGGCGACCTCGACCTCTTCGTCGCGCTGCGCGACCAGCCCAACCGGATGTTCCGCAACGACGGGGCGCCCGGTGACAGCGCCCCGGTGGCTGGAGGCGCTCCGGCATGGACCTTCACCGACGTGACCGCGGAGTCGGGGCTGGGAGATCCCCGCCGCACCGTTGGGGTCGCATGGTTCGACTACGACCGGGACGGCGATCTGGACGTCCACGTGTCCAATCAGAACGGTGACGAGGACGCCTTCTACCGCAACGAGGGCGACGGCACCTTCGTGGATGTCGCTCCGGCGCTCGGCATGAACCACCCCGGGCGGGGCACGGAATACGGCAGCGTGGCGGCGGTTGTGACCGACTACGACAACGACGGCGACCTGGACCTGTTCGTCGCCACCTACGGGCCGGACATCCTGTGGAGCAACAACGGCGACGGGACCTTCACCGACGTGACCGATCCGGCCACGCTGGGCGTCGATTACCACTCCACCTCGGCCGTCTGGGGGGACGCGGACCACAACGGCCTTCCCGACCTGGTTGTGACGTCCTACCTGTCGGGCATCGCCGCGGTCGAGGACCACCTGTTCATGAACGCCGGGGGCGGCCGCTTCCACAACGCGCTCCCGGCGAACCTCCTCGAACACGGCCCGAGTCACGGCGTGGCCTGGGCGGACTTCGACCGCGACGGCGACCTGGACCTGTCGATCGCCAACAACGACGAGACCGGTGGCACGCACCACCTGTACCGCAACCTGCTCGACCCCGGAGCGGCTGCCCGCTCCCTGCAGGTCGTGGCCGCCGACCCCACGGGGCGGGCGGTGGTGCCCGGCGCGGAAGTGCAGCTCCTCGATCACGACACCGGGGCGCTTCTGGGCACGCGCCTGATCGACACCGGGGGAGGCTACTGTTCGCAGGGTGCCGCGCCGGCCCACTTCGGCCTTCCTCCGGGCGTCGAGCGCGTGGACGTGCGCGTGACCTTCATCGCGGATGGCCGAAGGTCGACCGTGGTGCGGGAGGCCGTCCTTCCGGCCGACTACCGGGGCCGCTGGCTCATCGTGCCCCAGGAGGACTGATCCGCCCCCGGGTGTCGCCCCCAACGCTCACGCGCCGCGGCGGCTGACCAGGCCTTCTTGCTGACCCATATATATGGCTGCCACAATATGGTTGCCCCATATCTTCTTCAGGGGAACCGATCTCATGAAAACGACCCTCAACCTGAACGACCACATCCTGCGGCGGGCCAAGCGTCGTGCCAGGAGAGATGGCACAACGCTGACGCGCTTCGTGGAGGATGCGCTGCGGACCGGGCTGATGGAGGATTGCCGCAAACCGGCCTTCAAACTGGTACTTGAGACCGTTCGTGGACACGCGCCGCCGAACGTCGACGTCTCCGACCGCGAGGCTCTCTATGACGTGATCGACCACGCATGATCGCCATCGATACCAACATCCTGATCTACGCGCACCGCGCCGAAACCACCCTTCACGAATCCGCGGCCACGAGACTGACCGGACTCGCGGAGGGAACCGGGCCCTGGGGGCTACCGGTCTTCGGCATCGCGGAGTTCTCGCGTGTGGTGACCCATCGAAGGGAATTCAACCCGCCCTCGACGATCGAAAGGGCGTTCGGCTTCATCGAAAACGTGGTTGCATCCCCCACATGCCGTGTCCTCCATCCCGGGACGGATTATCTCGCGCTGTTGGGCGAGACCGCTCGCCGCGCCGACGCGCGAGGCAATCTGATGTTCGATGCGCAACTGGCGGCAGTGTGCACGGAACACGGCATCGGACGGATTCTGACGAACGACCGTGACTTTGAGCGGTTCGATCACCTGGAGGTCATCTATCTTTAGACTGCGTTCGGTTACACACGCCCGAGCGCGGCCTCGCTCGAAATGAGGTACATCCTCTAGATTCGCGCGGCGCTTCCGGCGGCCGGGAAGAGAATCCTCACGCCTGGTCAGCCGTCCACAAATCCTTCACCGGCAAGCCACCGCCGCGTATGCGCCGACAGCCCACCGACCCCACCGGCAGGCTCGCCGACAACGTCGCCCGTTTCGTGCGCATGCTGCGCGCGGCCGGAATGCCGGTGGGTCCCGGTCACACCATCTCCGCGGCGCGTGCACTGGGAGCCGTCGACACCACCGAACGGAGCCAGTTCTACTGGGCGCTGCACGGGACCCTGGTCTCGGCGCCGGAACAGCGCGCCATCTTCGACAGCGCCTTTCGTCTCTTCTGGCGGGATCCGCTGGGGCGGGACGAGGCCCTGCAGGCGCTGCTCTCCACGTCGCGCATGGGCGAGGGCGAGGCGGGCGGGCGGGCCCCGGCCCGACTGTCGCCGGGAACGGCCCCGGCGTACGCGGAAGCCGTTCGCGCGCGGGAAGGCGAGGAGATCTCCGTGCGCATGGCCTTCTCCCCGTCGGAGGTGCTGCGCACCAAGGATTTCGAGCAGATGACCGCGGCGGAGGTCCGGCAGGCCAGAGAGGCGCTTCGCCACCTGAAGCTGGACCTGCGCCCGGTCCCGACGCGCCGCTTTCGCCCCGATCCCCATGGCACCGGGATCGACGCGCGCCGCACGTTGCGTGCCAGCCTGCGCACCGGCGGGTACCCCATGTCCCTGAAGCGCCGCGCGCACGCCACGCGCCGCCCGACGCTGGTGGCCATCTGCGACATCTCGGGGTCGATGGAGACCTATTCACGCATCCTGCTGCACTTCTTCCATACGCTGACCAATGCCGGCGAGCGCATCCACACCTTCCTCTTCGGCACCCGGCTCACAAACATCACGCGCCTGCTTCGCGACCAGGACGTGGACCGGGCGATGGACCGCGTGGGGCAGACGGTGCTCGACTGGTACGGCGGCACGCGCATCGGGGCGGCGCTGCGGGCCTTCAACCTGCACTGGTCCCGGCGCCTGCTGGCGGAGGGCACGGTGGTGCTGCTGGTGACCGATGGGCTCGACCGGGAGGGGGCCAGCGGGATCGCCTTCGAGGCCCGGCGGCTGAGGAAGTCGTGCCGGCGGCTGATTTGGCTCAATCCGCTGCTGCGCTTCGAGAAGTTCGCGCCCCGGGCCGCGGGCATCCGGGCGCTCCTGCCCGAAGTGGACGAGCATCGGCCGGTGCATGACCTGGCGAGCGTGGAGGCCCTGGCGAGAGCGTTGGGGCATGCACCCGTCCCTTGATCCGTCGACACGCGTTCTTCGCAACTGAGCGGGCCGCGTACGGCCGCCGGATCGCCCGGCTGATCGGAATCTGCGGCGTCGCCGGCATCCTCGCGCTGCCGGGGCGGGCGGCGGCGCAGAACGCTGGAAGCATCTTCGGGCGCGTCGTCGACGCATCCACCGGCGAAGCGCTCCAGGATGCGCTCTTCACCGTCGAGGGCACGGAGCTCCGGACCTCTTCCGCGCCCGATGGCCGCTTCATCCTGGTGGCGGTGCCCTTTGGCGACCAGTCGGTGACCGTCTCCCTGCTCGGCTACTCCACCACGACCCTCGAGGGCGTCCGCGTGCGGCCGGGACAGCCTGCCCGCGTCCTCGTCGAGCTGGAGCCCGAAGCCCTGGAACTCGACGAAGTCCGGGTCGAGGTCGAGCGCGTCCGCCTGGTGGAGCCCGAGGTGAGCGCAACCCACGAGCTGATCCAGGCGAGGGAGTTGCGCGAGCTGCCGATCGACGAGGTCTCCCAGGCCATCGAGCTGGCGCCGGGGGTCAGCGATGGCCACTTTCGCGGCGGGCGCATCGGACAGGAAGCCTACGTGGTCGACGGGCTGGAGTTCAAGAACCAGTTCGAGGCGTCGTCCCAGGGTCCCGCGCTGGAGCACCCCTCCGACGCTCTCGAGGAGATCGAGGTGGTGACCGGGGGACTTGGAGCCCGCTTCGGATCGGCGCTCTCGGGGGTGGTGCACTACACGACAAGGCGTGGAGATCCGGAGCGTTGGCGGGGGACGGCGGCCGTGCGCACCGACCACTGGGCGCCGGAGCAGCTCTTCCGGGGATTCACGGCGCTCACGGTTTCCGGAGGCGGACCGGCGCCGGTGCTGGGGCGGGGATCGGTTGTGTTCGCGAGCGTGCTCGCGCAGGGCATGCTGGATGGGGAGCCGCGCGCGCGCGGCCTGACCTGCCTCCGGCCGGGCGACGGCGATGCCGAGATTGACGCGCTCGTCGACCGGGTGACGGGAGACCCGGCCGCCGCGGGGCTGGCCTGTCCCTATACGGCGGCCGCCTTTCCCCACCAGGCCGGCGACAAGCTGCTGGCGTTCGCGCGCATCGACCGGCCGGTCGCGGACGGCCTGGCCCTCACGACCACGATCCTGCACAACCGGGTGCAATCCGGGCTGTATACCTCCGAGTTCAAGTACAACCGCGACTATCAGCTCGGGCAACGGACGGATGGCACGCTCGCCGCCGCATCGCTTGATTGGTCCCGGCAGGGGCTCGGAGGGGGCGCGCATGTTACGGTGCGGGGCTCCGCCATGCGGCTTGACCGCTACCTGGGAGTGGTCGACCCGGACTCCCGGGCGGGCCGCCGCACCCTCGCGGGGTTCGGACCTGCGGGCCTTTCCTTTCTGGGCGAGGCGTTTGTGCGCAGCCCGGTGCAGGACCAGTTGAGGTCCGGGACTCCCGTGCCCGGATACGCTCTTCCCGGCGGCTCCGTCGGATCTCCCTTCGGGCCGGCCGCGGAGGGCATCTTCTTCACCGAAGGAACCCCGGGCATCGCCAACTGGGCGCGCACCGAGTTCGTCGGCGCCGACCTGTTCGCCGAACTGCTGTCATCCGCGGGTCACGTCCTCGGCGCGGGAGCCGGGACCAAGCTCTATCGCGTCGAATCCTACGAGCGGGCAAGAAGCTTCCTGGCCGGATCCTCGCCCAGCTACGCCCTCTTCCATCCAGGTTCGGTGAGCGCCTTCGTGGACGCGCGCCTCGCCGCCGAGGACGAGATCACCCTCACCTTCGGAGGCAGGATCGACGCCTTCCGGGCGGGCCTCGATTACCGGCACCACCGGGTGGATTTCCTTGCACCGGGGGCGCGCGCGGGCTGGAAGATCGGAATCGCGCCGCGCATCGGCGTGTCGGGGCCCGTTCCGGGGACGGAGGGCCGGCTGGCCTTCCGCTTCAACTACAGCCAGGTCGCGCAGCCTCCCGACTTCCGCTTCTTCCTCGACACCACGCTCGGCGATTCGCTGCGAACCGACATTCGCCGCCAGGGCAACCCGGATCTGGCATTCGAGAAGGGGACCAGCCTCGAGTTCGGAATGACTCATCAGATCGGTGAGAGCGCGGGCGTCTCCGTGGTCGGGTTTCGAAAGGAGCTGAACAATCTCGTGACCGGCAGCCTGCGGTTCGGCGGGTTCGGGAGGGGCCAGTTCACGGGAGGGGACTTCGGAACGGTCCGGGGCGCGGAGATGTCGGTGCGGGCTCGGTGGCCGTTGCTGCGCCTCCGTCTGGGCTACTCGCTTCAGAAGGCGGTGGGCGTGGTCTCGACGGCGCTCGACGCCGAGATCGAGGAGCTCGACGCGCCCCGGGAGGAGTTTCCTCTTGCGTTCGACCGGCGGCACTCCGCGAACCTGGCCGTCTTCGCGGGTCGTGCGGCCGGGGAGGGCGACCGCCGCTGGGGCGTCGCTCTCGCCACCCTGGCGAAGAGCGGCTATCCGCTGGACCGCGAGCTCCTGGATCCGGAGCGCGAGGGCGAACGCCGCGATCTCGACCGCTTCCTGCCCTGGATCGTGCAGCTTGACCTGCGGGCCACGCTCGAACTCGGCGACCTGCCCGTTTGTTCAGACTGCCGCTGGCGGATCGTGGTTGACGGCCGCAACCTCCTCGACCGTGACAACGTCCTGGCGCTCCGCCGTGACACCGGCACGATTGCGCCCCCCGCGTCGACGGTTCTCGAATTGGCGCGGGGCGCCCCGGGTGGCTCCATCCCGCGGGAGTCGCCGCGCTACAGCGCGCTCGCGGACCTGGACGGCAACGGCCGCATCACCGATCGGGAGTATCGAACGGTGCGGTTGGCGGCGGCCCTGGACCGCATGGATCCGTCCTTGTTCTACGACGAGCCCCTTCAGCTGAGACTGGGTGTCGAGGTGGCCTTCCGATGATGCGGATGCGTCGGGGCGCGTGGATGGCGCTGGGGGCCCTGTGCGCTCTTGGCTGCAGGGAAGCCACGGCTCCATTCGACTCGGCGGATCGTCCGACTCTCGAAGTGGAGGGCCCGCGCCAGCTCACCTTCTCCGCCCTCGACGAGCGAACGCCGGTCTGGCTCGGGCCCGACTCGCTGGCGTATGCCGCGGAAGGTCTCGCGCCTTTCGCGGAAGGTCGGGGCGTCCTGATGAAGATCGCGGCGAGGGGCGGGGCCGCGGAGGCACTGCTCCCGGCGTTCCAGTTTCCCGGCGGCCCGTCACGCTGGCTGACCAGCCCGGCGCCGTCCCCCGCCGGAGACCGGGCGGCCTACGTGGAGATATGGGCCGTGGCCGACGGTCAGCTTTGTCCGGCGATCGCCGTGGTTTGCGATCCCTCCGGCGCTCCGCCGATCGCCTCACGGCTGGGCGAGATCCGGCTTCACCTCATGGATCGGGAAGGAGGAGGCTCGCCGGAACCCGAACGCTCGCTGGTGGTGCCGCTCGAGGGACGTGAGTTCGTACCTGTGCGCGGCGATCCGTTGCTGCCGGGCTTCTTCCGCATCCGCTACTACCCCTTCCAGCGCCTGTTCCACGAGGAGAATCCACCCCTCTTCCGGCCCGATTGGCATCCGGGCGGGACTCGTGTCGCATTCAGCGACGGGCTCCGGGTACTCCTCTGGGACCCCGCCTCCTCCCAGGCGGAAGCGGTGCCCGGCACCGACGGCGGCGTTTCTCCCGCGTGGTCGCCAAACGGCGAGTGGATCGCGTTCACAAGGCTGGTTCGGGGCGACCCGATTGCCGCGAGCTGCACCCACTCGGGGTTTCTGGGCCCGGTCTGCCGGCAGGAGCGGGTGGACTACGAGGTCCGGGATCGCAGGATCGCACTGGTGCGGCCGGATGGTTCGGAGATTCGCGAACTGGGGTCAGGAGAGGAGCCTGCCTGGACGCCCGACTCGGGCCGGCTGGTCTTCCGGCGGGACGGGCGTCTGTGGACGGTTTCCGCAGAAGGGAGGGCGGCGACTCCGGTTCCCGGCACCGAGGGCGCCCGCGAGCCCGCGATTTCCCCCGATGGGGGCCGGTTGGCGTACGTCCGGTTGTTGAGCGGCGGGAAGCACGACCTCTGGGTCGTCCCGTTTGAGGGAGGAGGATCGTGATCGTCGGATGGGCCGCTGGCAGCGGGAGGCTCGTTGGGCCCGGAGGCGGAGCCGCGACGGTTGGCGGGCTCGCACTGGTGCTGGCGGCTGCGCTGGCGGGGTGCGGCGACCCGGTCGTGATTCTCGGGGACGCGCCAGGCTTCATGCGGGTCGTGGCCGGGACGCCGGACGACCTCGAGCCCGCCGAGCGCGTACCCGCCACCGACCTCGATCTGTCCTCGCCGCGCGGCCTGGCGTTGGGCGCCGACGGGACGCTCTACATCGCCGACCGCCTCGCGGCCCGCATCCTGGCAGTGCACCCCGACGGCGATGTGGTCACCCTGGTGGATCACCGCACATGCACGGGTCCGGCCGCCTGCATGCGACGTCCCGAAGGGCTCGCGCTCGGCCCCGACGGCACCCTGCTGGTGGCGGACGGCCAGGCGGGCAGGATCTTCAGGGTGACGCCGGGCGCGGTTGGCGATGGAGCGTTCTCCGTTGTGGCCGGCGACCCCGGAGGCGTGCCTCCGGCAAGCGGTCTGCCGGCCACCGAGGCTCGCTTCGTGGAGCCCGCCGGCGTGGCGGTGTCCCGGACGGGTGACGTGTTCGTGAGCGACTGGCCCGAGCGGCGCGTGTGGCGCATCGCCCGGGACGGTACCCTCTCCCCGGCCGTGGGAAACGGACGCGCGGGCAGCTCCGGTGACGGCGGGCTCGCCACCGGGGCCCGCCTGCGAGCACCCCGCGGGCTGGCGGTCGCGGGAGGACGTCTCTACATCGCCGACGCGGCCGACCAGCGCGTCCGGGCAGTCGACCTGGAAACGGGCATCATCGCCGCGGTTGCCGGCTCCGGGACACCGGGCTTCACCGGCGACGGCGGACCGGCCGTCCGTGCGAGGCTCGCCTTCCCGGAGACCGTCGTGGCCGTGGACGGCGGAGCGACGCTCTTCATCGCCGACCGCGGGAATCGCCGGGTTCGCGCCGTCGATACCGCCACCGGAGTCATCCGCACGTTCGCCGGCAACGGCGCGTCGGACTACAATGGCTCCGGGCTGGAGGCCGGCGAGACCGCTCTGGCTGCTCCGGCGGGCCTTGCCTCCGACCTCGGCTTCCTCTTCATTGCCGACGACCAGCTCAACCTGGTGTGGCGGACCCCGATCCGATTCTGAGCCCCGCTGGGGCTCGCCAGGAAGAATCATCTCCAACCAGGGACCGGGCGATCGAGACGTGACCCTTCCACTTTCGCACCCGCGGTCATCCGCCCGGGCGTGCATCGCCGTCGCCACGCTGTTCATGGGGCTCGCCACGGGATGCGCCCCTGCAGAGGTCGGCCCCGCGCCCATCGTCCGGGACAGCGTCGGCGTCGAGTTCGTGCGCCACGGCCGGCTGGTCGACTACGGCCGACCTGTCTATCCGGCGGAGTACATCATCGCCATCGGGGACATGGAGGGTCCTCCCGAGATGCTCTTCGCCGAGGTGGCCGGGGTCGAGGTGCTGGATGACGGTACGATTGCCGTCCTCGACCGGGAAGCGGCCGAGGTGCGGCAGTTTGCGCCGGACGGCTCCTTTATCCGCCGCATCAGCCGCAGGGGCTCCGGACCGGGCGAGATCAGCGGCGACGCCACGGTGGGGCTGATCGGCATCGGCGCAGGACGCCTCCTGGTGCCCGACGCCATCAACCAGGCCGTGAGCATCTTCGACCGGGACGGTGGCCTCCTCGAATCCCACCGGTGGAACATCATGGAGGCGTACATGCCGGAATGGCGGGCCGCCAGCGACACGACGCTCGCCGTGCACCTATGGTCCGCAGCAACCCCGTGGCACGTGCTCGCGCACAGGGCCGTCACCGGCGCGCTGCTCGACACCCTGGCCGTGTTCGTGGTGCGGCCGCCGGTCAGTCCCGTGGACGGGCGCTTTCCGGTCTGGGGGGACATGATCGTCTGGTCCACACGCGAGCCGGACGAGGTCGTCGCCGGCTGGATGTCCGAGCCGTGGGTCACCCTCTTCCGGCGCGGCGATCCCGTGCGCAGGATCTCATGGGACCGCGACGAGGAACTGCTGGATGAGGAACAGCAGGAGATCCTCCTCGGCATCGTCGCCCGGGGCATGGACCCGAGCGAAACCCCTCCGGACCTGCGCACCCGGGTGCGCCTGCCCGAGCGGCTGCCGGCGGTAGCCGACATAGAGGTCGGCGCGGAGCTCATCCTCGTCCAGCGCGTCCGGTCCGTCGAGACGCTGGATCAGCGCATCACTTACGTCAACCGGGGACCATCGGGCTTCGGCGGCCCGCTGTGGGACGTTTTCACCTTCGACGGCGACTACCTGGGCGTACTGGACCTGGGTGCCCCGGCCGATGTATTCGACATTCGGGGCGATACCATCCTGGGCGTGCGCGAGGACAGCCTCGGGGTTCAGCAGCCCTTCCTGGTCCGGCTGCCGGCGGAGCTGCGGGAACCGCGCTGAGGCTCGGTTGCCCATCCGGCTTCGTCAGGCTCATCGGGCCGCGGCGGGTGCCCGTGCCCCGGACTGTCCCCTCCGCTCAAGGGTCAGAGCAGCCGAATCGGTCCCGGATAGCGCCCGATCAGCGGATCGAGCGTAAGCAGGGTCAGCCCTTCGATCTGAGCCTGCGCCACCAGGATGCGGTCGAAGGGATCGCTGTTGACCGGAGGCAGCAGGTCCGCCGCCACGGCGTGGGAGCTGGCGACGGGGAGTTCCGTGTACCCGTTCTCGAGCAGTCCCCGTCGCAGGAGGCGCGGATCGACGCGGTAGTCCTCGCGCCCCAGCCCGTTCTTGATCGCCACCTCCCATAGGGATCCGGCGCTGAACGCGAGCTCCGATTCGGGATTCTCCAGAAGGGTGCGCGCGACGCTTGGAAGCCGCTCGGGCATGCCCGCGGCATAGAGCAGCAGGTGGGTGTCGAGAAGAAACGTCATGGTCTGCCCTCGAAAGATGCCTCGATCTTCCTTCTGCCCATGCGATCGAAATCGGGTGGAAGCGTGATGTGTCCGGAGAGGAAGCCGAGGCGGCGGGCGGTCCCGCCCTCTTCATCCTCCACCGCGGCCACCCTGACCAGCGGCTTGCCCGCGCGGGCGATGATGAACGGCTCTCCGTCGACGGCCCTCCGGACCAGGCGCGAGAGATGCGTCTTGGCCTCATGCATGTTGTAGCTGCGCATGACGATATGCCTCCCGGAAGAGGATGAACTTAGGGCAGTAAACTAAGTCCGCTCTCGGCGGCGCCGCAAGATCCTGTTGCGGGATCCCTGATTCGCATCGCTGCTCCTGCACTCGGACGCCCGTCCTGCCAATGGGCGCCCCGTTCATTCCTCCCCGTTCTCCGCCACCTCGCGGCCCTATCGCACCAGCGGCGATGCCCCCGGATTGCGGATGCCGTCGACGATCTGCGCCAGGATGGAGAAGGCGATCTCGGCGGGCGTGCGGGCGCCGATGGGGAGCCCCACCGGGCTGTGGATGCGCGCCAGCGCCTCCGGGGTGAAGCCAGCCTCGATGAGGCGTTCCCGGCGCTGCCGGCGGGTGCGGCGACCACCCAGCGCGCCGATGTAGAAGGCATCGCTGCCCAGCGCGGCGGTGAGGGCCGGATCGTCGATCTTGGGGTCGTGGGCGAGCACCACCACCGCGCATCGGTCGTCCAGCTCGATCCGCTGCAGCGCCTCGTCCGGCCAGGCCCGCACGATCTCCGCGCCGGGGAAGCGTTCTCGGGTCGCAAAGCCCGCGCGCGGGTCGATGATGGTGGCGGGAAGGCCGACCTCCGGGGAAGTGCGCGCCAGTACCTGGGCGATGTGCACCGCCCCCACCACTAGCAGCCTGCGGGGCACCGTGTACGGGCGGAGAAGGACGGGACCATCGGCGGTCTGGGCCACCCGGGCCTCCTCGGCGCGCAGGGCGGCGTAGACCTGGTCGGCCGAGACGCCCTCCATGGTACGCGGTTCGCGTGCCCCGGCGGGCCCGATTCTAAGCAGCTCCTGGGCGCCGTCGCTCAGCCGGGTCGCCAGGACGACGCTGCGCCCCGACCGCTGTGCTTCAAGAAGGGTGCCGAGGAGGGCGGATTTCACGGATCAGCGCACTGCTTCGACGTAGATCTCCACTTCGCCGCCGCACGCGAGCCCGACTTCCCACGCCATCTCGTTGGTGACGCCGAACTTGAGCCGCTGCGGATCGCCGGATTCGATGACCTCCATCGCGGCGTGGATCACGGCCGATTCCACGCATCCGCCGGAGACCGATCCGGTGAAATCCCCGCCCTCGGCCACCGCCATGTGGCTTCCGGCGCGGCGCGGCGCCGAGCCCCAGGTGCGCGTGACCGTCGCCAGCGCCACCCGGCGCCCATCGCGCAGCCAGCCGGCGGCCTGCTCGAGGACCGGATCCGCGCTCGTGTGTCCGCCGTCAGATGGTGCCATGGCCCCAAGTTGCCCCGACTGCCCGCGCGCGCGCAACGTTTTGGATGGCTGTACCATGGGTCGCCGGAGCTACCCCGGCGACGGCTTGTCCGCCAATCCCCCGGGAGGAAGGTGTGATTGCTCCGTGCCTTCCCGACGATTTACAATCCCCACCATGAATATCGGTTCGCCGAATCTCCGTTCATGTCGTCTGGCTTTCTGGCTTCAGACCGTTGGGTTGATCTGCGCGCCTGGCGCCTCTGCTCAGACGGACCTCCGGGGCGAGGATGTCGATCGCATCGGGCGGGCTGTAGTTCGGGTCGTACCGCTTCGGGGTGGGGAGGAGGTTGGCTCGGGGTCGGGTACGCTGGTCGATCACGGTGGCCTCATCTTCACGAACCGACATGTGGTCGAAGAGGCAGATGATTATGTCATCGAGATTCTCGAGGATCCCAACGAACCCCCGATGCCGCGGTATCGGGCGCGTCTGCTTGGCTACTCGATGGACGTGGACTTCGCGCAGCTGCAGATAGACCGGGACGAACGGGGCCGGCCCGTGGCGGCCGGCGAAATCAGCCTGCCTTTCCTCTCGTCGATGACAACGGACGCCTAACGGGGGGACAGGGTCTTCGTATTCGGCTATCCCAGCATAGGCGATGGCTATCTTGCTTTCACCCAGGGCACCGTCTCCACCATCCGCAACGGCACCGTGAACAGCCGGCGATTGCCGGTGTGGTACCAGACGGACGCCCAGATCGCCCCCGGGAACAGCGGCGGTCTCGCCGTGAATGCCCAAGGCGAGATGGTGGGGATTCCAACCACCGTGCGGACTGAGCGAGTTACTGGCGGCCGACTCGGCGGGATTCTGGCCATCAGTGCCGTTCACGCTGCACTCGACGCCGGGCTTGAGACTGACCTGTCACATATCGCTGCTGCCACCACGGCACCGGTTCTTGAAGATGGCGTCCTCGATTACTACGAGTCTCCCACCTTCGGATCGGCGGTGCTGTCCGCGGGCTTCGAACCTGATCCCTACGTGATGGAGATGATCAGCGGAGGTGAGGTAGCCGCCGGTTACCTCGGCGGGGAGTGCACGGGGTATGCCGCTGCCGCACCGGACTTCCGCCTGAACTGGAGCGGGACGTCCCCCGAGCTGAGCGTGCTCTTCGTCTCAGATGACGGGGACGACACAACGCTTCTGGTCAACCTCCCCGACGGCTCCTGGGCCTGTAACGATGATGCCGACGGGTCGCTGGATCCGCTGGTCGCGCTCCGGAATCCAGCTCCGGGGCAGTACGACATCTGGGTGGGAAGCTTCGAGGCGGGTGCGTTCGTACCAGGCACGCTCCTGTTGACCGAACTCGACCTCGATTCCATCGCCGAGGAGCCCGAGGAGCTGGACTACACGGCGGATCCGTACTTCGGCTCGGTGGAGCTGCGGGCGGGCTTCACGCCTGATCCGGATCTGACCGAGGTGGTTGCGGGCGGCCTCGTTGACGTTTCCTATCTGGATGGAGACTGCGTCGGATACGCCGCGCAAGCGCCCGACCTCCGGCTCCTGTGGGGCGGAGTGAGTGATCAGCTTCTCATCTTCTTCCTCGCCGACGCCTATGAGGACGCGTCGCTTGTGGTGAGCCTTCCGGACGGGACGTGGGCCTGCAACGACGATGCAGACACGCTGGATCCGCTGATTGTCCTGGAGTACCCACCAGAAGGTCGATACGACATCTGGGTCGGCTCGTACCTGCCCGACGAGTCCATCGCAGGGGTGCTCGGCATCACGGAGCGCCCTCCTCGGCGATAAGCGGCGGCTGGTCGACCGCGTCGTAGTCCAGCAGGAAGCACGTCACTCGTCCTCGGCACCTTCCCTTGTCGGTCCGCAGCCGTTTGGTCGCCCTCGTGCGTGTCTTGAGGAGTGGTCCTGCTGCGGGGTCGACCGCGCGCGCGCAACGTTTTAGCGGCCTGTGCTATCATATTTCTCGGGAAGCGACGCACGGGCCCGCTGTCACCCGCCGCGCCGTAGATTCGTCGCTGCGGCGCGTGCTCGATCCGTGGCGCCGCGCGTCCTCATTCGACATCCACAAGACCAAAAGACACATGACAACCTCAACCAGACACGACATCGCCGCCATCCAGGAGAAGATCCGGGAGGAGAGCGCCTTCGTGGAGCGCCTGCTGGGTGAAGTCGGGCGCGTGATCGTGGGCCAGCGCTACATGGTGGAGCGGCTGTTGATCGGCCTGCTCTCCGATGGGCACGTGCTCCTGGAAGGCGTCCCGGGACTCGCCAAGACGCTGACCGTGCGCACCCTGGCGGCGGCTCTCCGCACCTCCTTCCAGCGCATCCAGTTCACGCCCGACCTGCTGCCGGCGGACCTGATCGGGACTCTGGTCTTCGACCCCAGGGAGTCCGACTTCAAGACCCGCAAGGGCCCGATCTTCGCGAACGTCATCCTCGCCGACGAGATCAACCGGTCTCCGGCCAAGGTCCAGGCCGCGTTGCTGGAGGCGATGCAGGAGCACACCGTCACCATCGGGCAGAACACCTACCCGCTCGACGATCCGTTCCTCGTGCTCGCCACCCAGAACCCGATCGAGCAGGAGGGCACCTATCCGCTGCCGGAAGCCCAGGTGGACCGCTTCATGCTGAAGCTCGCCGTGGGCTATCCCGACAAGGATGAGGAGCTCGAGATCATGCGGCGCATGGCGACCGGGCC
>LXNJ01000758.1_pt1 | contig 21020 bp, 12 predicted proteins | sample 809081 | NCBI WGS metagenome assembly LXNJ01 (sample SAMN04870510, study PRJNA318959) | sponge metagenome | biome: sponge; feature: marine sponge reef; material: water | host: Petrosia ficiformis | place: Greece: Milos, Mediterranean Sea | collected 2013-05-29 | depth 5-7 m | reverse complement strand
GCAATACCCGATCCGTTACCGAAGTCAAGTTGCCTTTGGATATCGCAACACCATAGATCTCCATTAAATGATCCCGGATGTCACTATAGCTCATCCCTCCGGAATACAGCGATAGTATCTGCGCGTTCGACCATTCCTGCGATTTTTGTCTTTGGAACGGGTCTGATCCATATGAGCGTCCATTTCTCCTTCCAAGGAAGCTTCTATAATCTGCTTGAGCAAAGGTGTGAAAACACCGCCCTTTCCTGTTAAGGGCTTCCCAGGGCTAAGCTCCGAGGATAATCCCTTTATATCCACCTCTGTCAATATTTGATCACAGCGTTACTCCTTCACAACAATCTCCCTCCCCACAACAGCTCCTTTCTCTTTAATGATGAGAATATAAGATCCGCTTTTCAAATCAGGTATATTGAGTTTAGTTTCCATGCCCTCTAAACTGTATGATCTTGTTAAATGGCCCATTATAGTGTATATCTCTATTTCTCCTTCTAAGAGATGCTGTGTGAATTCAATGTTAATAATCGAAGAAGTTGGGTTAGGGTACAGTTTAATTTCGTTCTTTCGTATTGGTTCTTCTAAACCGATATTGCAATTGGGGGTTAAACAACCAACCGAATCAACTTTAACAATCCAAATGTCTTGGGAAAAACCAGTTGCTTTCGTTGAACCACCTATTAGAATACCACCATCGAGGGTAGGAATTGCCGTCTTTATTTGATGAATTTGATCGGCTTTTTGATCGGCTTGATGATAGGTGTATAATCTTTCCCAAAGTACATTTCCTTCAAATGAGACTGCAGCAGTCCAAGCCTTTATTTTTATTACAGAAGATAAAGATAAATATACCCATACCCCTCCAAGCAACAAATGATCACCTTTGTCTTCAATATGGACTGCCCCAGGAGTTCCACTTAACGATTTATTCAATGTATCGACGGATAGTATATTGCCGTTATTGATATCATGGTGAATTAGGTGGCAGTAATATGAACTGCCAACTGAACTAGAAGCATTACTAACTAGGCTTCCTTGAATTTCAAAAGTATTCATAGTCCAATATCCTGGAAAGGTCCTTTGCCAAAGAATCTCTCCTAATTCATCTGTTCTCATTATAAAACCGTAACCGTTGTAACGAGCTCCGCAAATAATATACGATGTGTCAGATAGAATCCTCGCGCTATAGATGTAATTATCTCCGACCATAGGCCACTTTTTAGTCCAAATTTTATTCAAATTACTATCGTATTTAGTTGCAAAATAGCTGACAAAATAATTCACAGTATCACTAAGATAATCACCAAAAACCATGATACCTCCATCAGGATGGACTGCTGCCACTCTTCCAATTGCTTCATGTCCAAAGTCACTTTCAATAATTAGTTTTAATGTGTCCCCGTACCTGTCAAATTGAATTAAAAAAGGAACCTGAAGATTATTCACAATAGTACTTCCAGTGAAATAATAAGTTGTGTCACCCCATCTATAATCAGCAAAATTTGTAATACCAAAATTTGACTGAAATCCAAGGAATTTCTTTAACCAAAGGGTGTCTCCATTTCTATCTATTTTCATGTTAAAAAAACCATAATCTCCTGCTGGGCTTAAATAGCTGGCTATAAGGTATCCTGAGTCGGGTGTAACTACAACAGCTCCAAGATTATCGATAGAAAAGCCATCTATGTCATACGCTTTATTGAAGTACGAGTTTTGTCCCCAACAAATCATTATAAAATGACACAAACATAAAACAAGCCAATTTTTCAAATTATAACGCAATTAAAATTTTAGAAAACTTACTTCCCCCAGTTTCAATAACAAGTATGTATGTTCCTTTAGGAAGCTTTGGGACGATAAAATATCCTTGGTCTTTAGGGACTATTGCAGTAAAGATACGTCGTGAATCCAATGAATAAACTACTAAATCCTTTTGCTGGTTGATTGGAAGTTCGATTTCAACGATAAATTCATCCGAAGAGGGATTAGGATATACTCTAATCTTATCGGTCTCATTGATTTCATGGTCATTGTAGGGTGCTATATTATTCCTCTGGTTAACCTCTCCCACCCATGGCCTACGTGTATAGTTGTTTTCCGAGATCAATTGTTTCCATTCCCGTGCTCCGAACGATACATATGGATTATGTCCTATAATTTCGTTTAAGTCATCATCGAAAGTGTTGTTTATATAATTCATGCTATCATTCCAAGCCTCCATTTCTAATCCCAAAAGATCAATTCTAAAATCTCCTATAAATGAATTTTCTATTAAATCACTAGCTCCAGCAAAGTTCCCCTCAAATAGTTCTTTCTCAAGTTGATGCATTAGTAACTCGTATCCCCCGATATGATCATCTGATAACACAAGAGTATCCATAAGCATTTTACTTTTTGCATAAATACTGTTTCTTTTAATAACTTGATTTAATTCTATTTGAGCAAAATCTAAACGTAATTCTAGCTCCCTTCTCAATGACAGTCCTTCTTGCCATCCTTCAATTTGACTAAACATATAATCGGTGAAACGGGGGCGTTGATATTCCAATTCTTCAAATGCCTCTTCACTCAATGGACTATTGGCATCTACTATTTCAAATAGTTGACTAGTAGAAAAAGGAATTGACCGGTCAAACGCTTCCATTAAAACAGTGTCAGACAAATAAGGGGAATGATTTAGTAGTTCTACAGTCAATTGGTTCGGATGATTGGTCAAGTCTTGTATTTGATCCAACAAGTATTGTGTATCCCCGCCGTCGATTTTCAATATGAATTCAGTGTTCACGGAATCGAGGAAATCTACCTGCTCAACAGGGTTCATGTAATTAGGTGCTCCATTGAAAAGGCTTGGGCAGGACAAGTTATAATTGAAAAATCCTAGCTCACAATTATTTACATATCCCTGTGACATATTATTGCAAGACGGTTTATTATTATAATTACTACTATGGAAGTTATAATTAAATGATGTTCCACCAGTATATATATTCTGTTCAGAGGTTGTTGAATCACAAACTAGGCTAAAGATATTATTCGCAGGCATTTTCCCTGCAATCGGATAAGGCGTAACATTGGGGATTGGACAAACACCCTGATGTCTTGATTGTGTTATTATTCCTAGGTCAAGGTCAATTCCAAATTTAATATCATACTCACGACCAATGGAATTCTCGAACTTGTTACAATTAATAATAATTCCAGCGGCAAACGTATGGTATGAACCTGAGTATGACAATCCATTGTCCCCTTCTATTTGCAATCCATTGTCGACAAATCCAAATTTATTTCGATAAACCTGTCCTGTTTCTCCATCAGAGACTCCAGCAATTGTAGTGTTATTCACCACAATCCCATACGTTTCATTATTTCCTCCTACGGATAATGAATCATTACTAGATAAATTAAATTCACAGTTTTCAATTAAATATCCCCATGATGTCAATACATGTATCCCAACATTATTTGCGCTCGATATCTTCTGCATTACTTGTTTCTTGCTGCTATGAAAACTAGGGGAGGTTGCTGGAACGAAATTGAGTTCACTTTCAGGAGTATGAAAATCGCAATCAGCTATATGGCTACAAGTACTGTTTTGAATTGTGATTCCTTTAATACAATCTTCAAAGTCAGAACAATAAACCATAAGAGCGTCACCAGGCCCGCCGGTATGAAATATCCCTTCAGTAAACCCTCTAAAAAAGTTGGTGTGATTTGGTCCATTACTAGATCGAATTTTGAGATTACTCCCATAGCTACGAATACCAATGCCTCTTTGATGTGGTTCAAAGGCTTGACTATTCGCGTTAATGAATTCATTATTAGTCAACCTTAACCCAAATACCTTAAAGACATCAATGTGTATTTCTGGTTTCCCATCACTAAAGAACATAGAATTCCATAAGAATTTACTATTCTTAAGAGTGGATTTATTTGGAACAGGAATGCCAGAACTATCTTGATAGTATGGTAGAAACTTAACAGAATAAGAATTATTTAAAAAGAGAGTATGATTTATATCGAGTACACCTCCTGTAAATTTCCATTGCTTTTTTCTTTCTGAAAATGCTCCTGTACCTGTAAGTATTCCGACTTTTGCATTTTCCAACTTTGTATAAGTAAATTTAAGGTATCCTTGTGAAGACCCATTTTGATAGACACCTGGATTTCCTAATAACTTAATACCCTCCCATTGTAGTTCACAAGAAGAGGATATAGTAACGGAGTCATTTAGCGTTCCTAAAGTTCTCAGTTTAGCCCCGGGCTCAATTATGATCTTTCCTTTCGGCCCCATTTCTAAATAGACCCCTGCTTGTAAGGTCAAGGTATTTCCGGAACTAATTCTAAGGGTCTTAGAAATTCTGATTCGATTCTGAATAACGGTATTTGAAACCCCGGTCCCAGGATATGAAGAGGTGGTCCATGTCGTATTTGAATTAATATTTACACGATCAACATCAAAGTGTGAAGCATCATAGCATTCGTAAAAACATGAATATGGTGTTGGCTGACTTTGAAAAATAGAATCAACAATCGCACCTGTATTAAAAATAAAGTTGACTCTTGAAGTGTCAATAAATTCTCTCATATACTTTAAAACACCTCCTGTTCTAACTACAATATCCATATCATATAGTGCTACACATGGATCAATAATCAGTGTTGAATTAGGCATTACAATGTAAACTGAGCGACCTTCATTATAATATGTATCAGGATTGTCAGAAATTGTCAATTCTGAAGGGTAAGGAATGTTCTTTGGATCGGGATACAATGAGTCAAGGTCAAATTGAAGTAGCTGATTTTTGGAGGGAGCTAATCCAAGTACTGTTTTAAAGGTATAACCTGAAGGAAATACTAGAGGATCAGAATGAGGAGTAGAAACATGGACTATTGAAGGACTATAGATTGTCCTTTGAGATGGGTTGATTTTTGATAAATCAATGGATTTATCAATGGTAAAATGACCTTCAGGAACAATATAATTTGGAACCGCATTATTTATAATATAGTCATAAGTGTTAGAAGAAGGAGATGCCGGGTAATATTCCCATGTTCCTGACGCGTAGTCCAATCTATATCCAGAATAGTTTGCTCTATCACTGTACAATCCAAAGTCTTGTGATCCCCATAAACTAGAATGGTTCTCTAAAGTATCATGAATAATATTTGAAAAATTTAAATCATATACACTCGTATTACTAGATTGGAGAAAATTATTAAGCTTGAAAGGATAATGCTTTAATCTTCCCCTTGTTAAATCAAAATAATTTGTAGTTGAATCTACAAATTTGTTTCCATTGATTCCTTCATAATAATAATAAATGGTCGTTCTGTAAATGGAGTGTGCGAATGCCTTTCTACTTTGACCGAAATTGCTCGTTCCAATACTATTACGAAGGAAATTAATGCTAACTAAATCATATTCATATAAAGGTGAAGACATGTCTCCAGGGGAATGCGAAATTTGGGTAATGGGCCATGATTTTCCTAGATGGGTGGTATTCCAACCCGGTAAATCTTTATCATAAAACTGGTCATCAGGCATAACAAAAATTCTTTCAATCGAAGTGGAATCAGAACATCCTGAATCACATTCGAAAGTAAATGGAAATGAAACCAATTCAATTTTGGCTTTAATACTATCTGGCACTGAATACGAAAAGAGGTTAATTCCTTCAGGAAAATAGTATTCCATAGTATCACCTGAAAGTATCATGAACTCGAATTCCCCAGAATAAATAACCATCAATTCTCTTGGTTTTGACGTTCCGTTAAGATTCTTATAGGGATCACTCGTGTTTTGTCCATTGCCCAGGAAAAAGGACAGTAATGTAAGTGTTGAAAGAATTGTAGTTTTACGCATAGCTCTGAGTATTTAGGGTTAGCTGGTATCGGGGAGTTGGGACGCCAGTCTTGTTCTCCTCGGTACTTTTTGTTTTTTGTATTTCATTCTCTATCCCAATCTTTGTTGAAACCTGAATACACATAATTCACTCCTAGCTATTGCCAAGCTTTCTCTCTCTAAATCTTATGAATGTGTTGTTGAAGGTTTTATAATCGATTCTTGCAATGTAACAAAAAATTCTTCACGTCCGGCATGATTTTACTCATATATGGTGGCAAATCAAGAAGTTGTCTCGCATTGACTTGCATTCTAATTATTGGAAAGAAATCTATCTTCAATGAATGTTTGGATGATTCTGAACCCAATTTATCACTTACTTAAAGGATAGAATAGAGTGAATAGACTCTGTTTATGAAATCGAATTGCGTTTTCACTTTAGGATTTCAGGGAAATGGATTCTCCCTATTCATCCTAAAAGTTCATTTTACTTGAATTCTCCTGGTTCGAGAAGTAAGTTATCAACAAGTATTGATATCAGTTTATTCAAGAAGTAATAATAAATGTTAAAGTAGATTTGTTTGGTATTTGTTGCCAATATTGCTGATATGCCATTATTTAAAAAGGACTTACTTTCTGGTTTGGGTTATAATTCCGGTGTTGAATTGAGTGACAAAAACACTCGCAGAAAATATAATCTTCCGGAAAAGGATAGAATGCCTCGACTGAGAGCAGATTCGTCCAAATATCACATGCAGAACTACGTGAGTGACGGTCTTTCAGATTTTATTAATGTGGAAACCTTTATTTCTACTTCATCTGACCAGATTGCTATTGCCCCAGAATCCTTGCTCAAAGAATGGGAAGAAGATGGACGAAAGCATTATCACTATAAGACCGATCATCCTTCTCAAAACTTCTATTCGTTTATTTCGGCACGATTCGAAAAGGCCACAAGGAAATGGAAGGGCGTTGATATTGAAATCTATTACGATGCCAAACACCATCAGAACGTAGAACGCATGATGGATGCCGTGCAAGGTTCGTTGGAATACTATACAGAAAACTACGGACCTTATTATCACAAGCAATGTAGGATCATTGAGTTTCCTAGATACGCCAGCTTTGCGCAAGCATTCCCTGGCACCATGCCATACTCAGAATCCGTTGGTTTTATTATCAACCTAGAAGATGAGACTAAGAACAATATTGTAGACGCTGTAATTGCCCACGAAATGGCGCACCAGTGGTGGGCACATCAAGTGGTTGGTGCCAATATGCAAGGAGGAACTATGTTGAGTGAGAGCTTCTCTGAATACTCGAGTCTAATGACGATGAAGAAAATGGCTGAAACACCCATGGAAATGCGGGAATTTATCAAATACGATCATGATCGATACTTGCGAGGCAGGAATAGTGAAACAGAGAAAGAACTTCCGCTGTATAAAGTGGAGAACCAAGGACACATTCATTATGGTAAAGGGGCCGTAATCTTATATGCACTGCAAGACTACATTGGTGAAGAGAAGGTGAATATGGCATTGAAAAGCTTTTTAGAAGAATATCGGTATGTTGGCCCTCCATATCCAACATCACTTGATTTCCTTGATCATTTGGAGCCATTGGTTCCAGACTCACTCAAATATTTAATCGACGATTGGTTTAAGGAAATTGCGCTTTATGATAACAGGCTAAAGAAAGCCACCTATTCCGAGTTAGAAAACGGTAAATATGGTGTTAGGCTAGAAATTGAAACCTATAAGATTAAGGCAGATAGTCTCGGAAATGAGTCGAATGTAGACCCTAATGAATGGATTGATATCGGGTTCTTTATGGATGATAACGAAGAGGTTCTGGTTTACAGTGAGCGAACTAAAATCAATGCTGAAAAAACAGAAATGTACTTTGAATTGGATAGTCTTCCTAGGAAAGCGGCCATTGATCCACGAATGCTCTTAATCGATCGAGTGTATGACGATAATGTAAAAACCATATCTGAAGAATAGAACCTTCTACATCCATTTCTGGTTGTTTAATATAATTGGATTGTGCAGCTAAAGATGACTTTTTCTCCTCCTTTTGTACGGCTAAGGTGATCTAACTTGCACAACTGAAAAGCACATCAATCAAAATTGCATATCAATGGATACGAAGGTGATGAGTCCAGAGGTACAGATGAAGCGGACGGAATTAGCGGAAAGGATAATAGCCCTTAAGCAACAGAAGAATGTTGTAATACTGGCGCATTATTATCAAGAAGCTGAAATTCAAGATATCGCCGACTACATAGGAGATAGTTTGGGATTATCTCAAAAGGCCGCTACGGCAGAAGCGGACATCATTCTGTTTTGCGGTGTGCACTTTATGGGAGAAACCGCCAAAATCATTAATCCAGGAAAGAAAGTATTGGTTCCGGATTTGGAAGCTGGATGTTCCTTGGCAGAGTCTTGCCCAACCCCAGAATTCAAGTCCTTTGTGGAATCCCATCCAGACCATACCGTGGTGACCTACATCAATTGCTCGGCAGAAATAAAGGCTTTGAGTGATATCGTTTGTACCTCTTCCAATGCCCAAAAAATCATTGAGTCCATCCCGGCAGATCAGCCAATCATTTTCGCACCCGACCGTAATTTAGGAATGTACCTTCAAAAAGTAACGGGCCGTGATATGCTCTTATGGGATGGTTCCTGCACGGTTCACGAGGCTTTTTCACTGGAAAAGATCATCAAACTTAAGCAAGAACATCCTGATGCCACTTTCATTGCACATCCCGAATCAGAGCCAAACATCCTTCGAATAGCAAGCTATATTGGATCTACAGCAGGAATGCTCAAGCATGTTAAAGAAAGCGATCAAGAAAAATTCATCGTTGCTACAGAGCATGGTATCCTACATGAAATGCAGAAGTTAGCTCCCGAAAAGGAATTGATACCCGCACCGGCCAAAGAAGACAACACTTGCGCTTGCAGCGAATGCGCTTATATGAAAATGAATACCCTTGAAAAAATCCATCGTGCATTGGTAGATGAACAACCAAGCATTGAATTGGATGAAGAAATCAGAAGGCAAGCGGTTGTCCCTATTCAACGCATGCTGGAAATCTCATAGGGATGCAGGAACAATACGATCATCTTGTCATTGGATCCGGAATAGCAGGACTGTCATACGCTATTAAAGTGGCTAATCGAGATCCTGAAGCTCGAATCGCCATTATAACCAAAAGCGATGAAGATGAATCGAACACCAAGTATGCGCAAGGTGGAGTTGCTGTGGTTATGGACATCTGGAAAGACTCCCATCAGAAACACATTGATGACACCATAAAGGCTGGGGATGGACTATGCGACCCTGAGATTGTTGAACTCGTTATAACAGAGGCAAAAGACCGATTAATCGAACTTATTGAATGGGGGGTTCAGTTCGACAAAGAAAAAGGGGGAGAATTTGCCTTGGGATTAGAAGGCGGTCATACCGAAAATAGAATCCTTCATCATAAAGACATTACCGGACTTGAAATTGAGATGAAATTGCTTCAATACATTGAGTCCAAAGATCAGATCGATCTTTTCCCCCACCACTTTGCCATAGATCTAATTACTGAGCACCATCTTCCAGGACAATTAGCGCCAAATGAGAAAGGTAAACGCTGCTATGGGGCCTATGTGCTCGATTGCAAAGAGAACAAGGTTCTTCGATTTGCCTCGAAAAATACCTTACTGGCAACAGGTGGGCTCGGACAGATTTACAGAAACACAACAAATCCCCTCATCGCTACCGGCGATGGAATTGGGATGGCGTATAGAGCAGGAGCGCAAATAAAGCATTTGGAATTCATTCAATTCCACCCAACGGCATTGGACGCACCGGACACCAATCCTTCCTTTTTAATCTCGGAGGCTGTTCGCGGTTTTGGGGCTTATTTGAGGAATGAAAAGGGTGTTCGATTCATGTTGGAGGAACACGAGAAAGCCGAACTGGCCCCTAGAGATGTGGTTTCGCGTTGCATCGATAAAGAGTTGAAGCGAAGTGGTGAAGGCCATGTTTGGCTCGATTGCCGACACTTAAACCTCAATGAATTCAAAGAGGAATTTCCGACCATAAACGAAAAACTAAGTAACCTAGGACTCAACCTTCAAAAGGATATGATTCCTGTAGTACCCGCAGCCCATTATCTATGTGGAGGAATAGCAGTAGACAAGGATGGGCGGACAAGTATGGAGAATTTATATGCGGTGGGTGAGGTAAGTTGCACTGGATTACACGGAGGAAATCGCCTAGCCTCTAATTCTTTATTGGAAGCCTTGGTCTTTTCACATCGTGCCTGCATTCATTCCATCCATTCTACTAAAAATACGGAGCTTCCTGAAATTCCATTGTGGAACGACGAAGGCGTGGTGAAGCCAAAAGAAGGGATTTTAATTACGCACAATCGAAAGGAACTTCAAGAATTGGTAAGTGATTATGTAGGTATTGTTCGATCTGAATATCGTCTTAAGGGAGCCTTAAAGAGATTGGCCATAATGTATGAAGAAACGGAAGCACTCTACAAACGAGTATTATTAAGCCCTGAAATATTGGAGCTCAGAAATATGATCTCCAGTGCTTACCTAATTGTGCAACTCAGTTTAGCCCGCAAAGTAAATCAAGGGGGGTTTTATAAAGAGGAATAGACCTATTCCGTTAACTTTTCCATGAAGTCTTCCACATCACCTGGACTACTCATAATCTTAGTGAACGTACCCATGGTCAGCTCCGGCCAGTGAAGGGCAAAGCGAAATCTTCCATGTAGCATGCTCGCCTCTTTTCCATCAAGGATTATCTCATAGGGCATCGCAGCAATATGTCGGTCGCCAATAATGGGCAAGAAATGTGCTTCTCCTTCCTCTTTATTCAATAAGCCTATGCCAAAAACTGAAATATCCTTTCCTGGCACTTTTAACTCATACACTAAAACCATATCAGAATTGGCTTTCAGATTATTCAAAATGGTTTGTCTTCCCTGATCATAGGTACTGAACTCCTTGAGCTCAACGGGATCATCGAAATAAGGCATTCCCATCATATAATGATACTTCTTAAGGTCACCATCTTCAAGAGCACCTCCAAAAGGAGAACTATTCCCTAAAAACGACAATGCCGATTTAAAATCCGAGTCTATCTTTTTGAGTTGCGTTGCATGTACTTCATATTCCTTCCTTAAATACGCTCTGAAGATGTATTCTGGATTGACGATACTCACTTCGACACCAGCGGATGTTTTACGGTAAGCCACTTTTAGAACAGAAGCTAAGGCCCCTCTATCTTCAACCTGTGTACATTCATTTATCAGTTCATCCTTGGTATACGCTTGAACCAGATAATTCGAATTTCCAGCCACTTGATAATCTCCAATTAATTTGAAACCATTCTTGAGCATATTAGCCGCAACCTTCTCTGAAAGGCCAGGAATTGTGGAATTATGGATCCCAAATGAATAATAGGAGTCAACCTCTCTTTCAGCTCCAAGAACCATTAGGCTGGTCGACAATAAAAAGACGGAAAGTCTTGTCAGGCGTTTCATAGGAAATGTATTTACCCCAAGATTACGACCAATTCGGCTCTGGGGAAATGACCCCTATCAAGAGCTTATGTGACTTCTACACTTATTTCTTCTGGTTGGAAAAAATTGTGAGCTGGAGCGGTTTGATCGCAAAACTTTGACGATGAAACTCTGTTTTCCCTATTTCGATTACCATGGCCCTATGATAAACCGTGGGATACCCCTTATTCTTTTTCCAGTCATAGGAAGGATACTGATCATGAAGATGGGTCATGATTCGGTCTCTCTCGGTCTTAGCAAGAATGGATGCTGCCGCAATGGAAAAATACCGTCCATCGCCTTTTATTTCACAACTGTATGGGACTTCCTTGTAGGGTTTAAATCGATTGCCATCGATCAATAAATGCTCAGGTTTCATTGTCAACTTCTCAATGGCCCGGTGCATCGCTAAAAAACTCGCTTGCAAAATATTGATCTCGTCTATTTCTGCTGGAGAAGCCACTCCAATTCCCCATGCTAGGGCCTTCGATTCAATCTGTGGCCGTAAAAACTCCCGACGTTTTTCGCTCAATTTCTTGGAGTCATCAAGACCTTCAATTGGAACACCAGGATCAAGGATACAAGCCGCAGCTACCACAGGACCCGCCAAACACCCTCTGCCCGCTTCATCAACTCCTGCAATCAATCGCTTCTTATCAAAGTGCTTCAGCATTCCATCAATCGTTTTCGAATGATGGATTCCAATTTCGCTGCGCTCTCATCCCAACTGAAAGTTCTTGCCCGTTCCAATCCTTTTTCGCGCAAACGCCCAATCAATCCTTCGTCTTTTTCGAGCCGTTTCATCGCCGCAGAAATTGATTTGGGAACATTGGGATCAATTAAAAGTGCGGCTTCCTCTGCCACTTCGGGCATGGCCGATCGATCAGAGCATATAACTGCGGTTCCACAGCTCATGGCTTCTATTATTGGTATTCCAAACCCTTCCTCAAAACTTGGCAAGATTAAGGCTTGAGCATGCCCATATAATTGGCGTAATTCCTGATCTGAAGCACGTCCAAAGAAACGAATTTCGTCCTTCCATTTCATCGACTCGAAGGCCGCTTTCAATTCCGCATCCAAAAACATCTTATCTCCGGCCACACAAAGTTTGGACGGACCTCCAGATTCTTTATACTCCTCAAAAGCCTTAAAAAGGCCATTCAAATTCTTTCGAGGATTAAACGCACCTACAAAAAGGAAGTAGGGATCCTCGTTCTTGAATAATGACCTTTCATCCTCATTCAAAGGGGTGAAAAATTCAGATACTCCATTATATACAACCTCAATCTTATCCTTGGTAATTCCGTATTCCCTATGAATGTCCTGTTTGGAATATTCAGAAACCGTTAGCAGAGGATTCGATATTTGGGCGAAGAGCGGCATCTTTTTGAGGTAATACGAGCGGTGAGATGGTTGAAGGTTCTCCGGTTTACGCACAAAATTCAAATCATGAATAACGGCGATTTGGGGAACTTCAGTTCGCCTTGAAAGAAATCCGTCAGGACTTAAAAACAGATCTATCTTGTGCTTCTTAAATGCTCTTGGAAGCTGATAATCGAACCAAATGTTCCATAAGACCGGATGACGTGTTGGAGGAGAGAGCACCACTCCCCTACAATTTTCATGGTAGATATAATTCGGATCGAAGGGGCGATCAAAGAAAAAGACGAAATCTGTTTCCGGCATTTTCTCGCACAGTCGTTTCAATATTTCATGAGTAAATCGACCAATTCCTTCCAGTTTATTTGGAAGCAGCAGACGTGTGTTTACCGCGATTCTACATTTACTCATGGGCGAAAATTACAAAAGCTGGAAGCAATAGAATAGAATTGAAAGAAAAAGCGTTATTTCGTCAAAGCCCACCGCTCAACCTATTTTCGAATATCCTTGACACAGAGAAATCTACATATTGATTTTTTCCTTGTTGGCGCGGCTAAATCTGGCACCAGCATCATTTCAGAATGGCTAAAGGCTCATCCCAGCATATTTATTCCACAGATTAAAGAGACCAACTTTTTCAGTACGGATATTGAAGTAAATGATTTTAGTTCGGCTTACAAACAGAATACTTTCCTAGATCTTGAGAGCTATTTTAAGGATGAAGATTTGCGACCCCTCCACATCAGCTTTGTGCGTCAGAAATCCCATATGGAGAAGCTGTATGAAATGGCTCCTCCTGGAACCATCAATGGTGAGTGCAGTACGAGTCACTTGTATTCCCTTTCTGCAGCAAACAATATTTATCAGCACAATGCACAGGCCAAAATCATAATGATTTTGAGGAACCCAGTCGAGCGTGCTTATTCCCACTACTTAATGGCGCGTAAATACGGATTCACCAATCTGAGTTTCCGCGAAGCTGTAGAACGTGACATTTCAGCCCGCAAAAAAGGATGGGGCATCAATGAGCTCTATGTTGACTTAGGACTCTACAGCAAGCAGATTCAGCGATATAAGGATCTTTTTCCTGGTGGTCAGATTCGAATCATGAAATATGAGGAGTTGCAAGACGACCCACAAAGGTGCTTTGATACTATTTGCCTCTTTTTAGGCGTTCCTACCATGTCAATACCCAAACTCGAGAGAGCCAATCAAGCGAGCATGGCACGTATGGATCAACTCAATTTATGGTTAACCCAATCTGGACTTAAGAAAGACATCGGAAAGATTATTCCTGGAAAATTGAAGGAAAAACTAAAGAAGATTTACTATACCGATGTAAATTTACCCAGTTTAACCCAAGAGGACCGATCCTACATGCAAGATCTATTCGAAGAGGACATTAAAAGAACCTCAAGAATAACAGGATTGGATCTCGACACCTTGCTTAAATAAATACTATGGACTTCGATTCAACGAACTTTATCTATTACATCTACCAAAGACGTAAACCAATTATCATTGTAACTCTGGTAGCAGGAATTTTGGCCGCTGTTTTTAGCGCACCATTTTTTATAGCTCCTAAGTTTAAATCCACTGTTGTGCTTTTCCCGGCTACAACCAATTCTGTTTCTCAGGCTCTTCTTACCGAAAAGACTGCCTACACTAAGGATATCATGGAATTTGGTAAAGAAGAAGAGGCCGAACAAATGCTTCAACTTTTGTATTCGGATGATATACGTTCCAAGATTATAAAGGAGTTTGACCTTTTGGAACATTACGAAATAGAGGAAAACAATAAGTACAAGCAGAATGCTCTTCACGAAGAATACAATTCCAACATTAACTTCAGAAGAACCCAATACATGTCCGTTGAGATTAGCGTGTTAGACACGGATCCTCAAATTGCAGCGGATATTGCAAATCGCATTGCGGATTTGGTTGACTCCAGTAAAACGGTCATTCAACAAGGACGAGCGCGTCAGGGTTTTGAAATTGTTAAAATGGAATACGATGCCATCAAAGAAGAGATTGGGATGATGGAGGATAGCCTTAAGGCTCTTCGCAAATTGGGTATCTATGATTATGAGGTTCAAACTGCGGTGCTCAGCGAGCAATATGCTCAAGCAGTCATTGAAACCAAGTTGGATTTGGCACAAGAAATTAAGGAACAACTGGATCTCTTGGCGGAATATGGTGGAGCCTATGTTGCCATGCGGGATAACTTATCCCTTAGATATGTGGCGTTGAACGACCTCAAAATGCGCTATGATGCTGCTAAAGTGGATTCTGAACAAAGTCTATCGCAGAAGTTTGTGGTAAATAGCGCTTTTCCGGCAGAAAAGAAGACTTATCCGGTTCGATGGTTGATTGTTGCGATCAGCATGATTGGAGCTTCTTTATTTACTCTGCTCCTCTATATTGTCTTAGATACGCTTAAGAAGGCTCCAGTTAAAAACTGATGACAGAGGCAGCCAAAACAAGAACGGTTTGGATTGCTGCTCTTGCTTTTGTGGTCGTTTGCACGGCTGGAATTGCAATGGAGTTTCCTTGGATAGGACTTGCTCCTGCTGCCTTATTTGTTATTTATCTTGCTTTCTTCTCAATGGATAAATTGCTGATGCTCATCGCTTTTGCAACGCCTTTATCCATTCTCCTTTCAGACGATCTTTTTGGTGTAGGGATGTTCTTCCCAACCGAACCACTGATGTTCGGGATCATGATCCTATTTATCCTACGAATCATATACGAAGGGGATTTTGATCGAAAGTTTTTGAAGCATCCGCTTACCCTCGTGGTGCTCATCCAGCTCGCTTGGATGTTCTTCACCGCTTTGACGAGCAGTCTTCCTCTTGTCTCTATTAAATTCTTCGTTTCAAGACTCTGGTTCGTCTGCAGTTTTTATTTCCTCGCTTCACAATTGTTTCGCGATGAAAAAAACATCTATCGCTATCTGTGGATGTATATCGCTGGTCTTGGTGTAGTGATTATTTATACGCTGGTTCATCATTCCATGTTTGCCTTTGAAAAAGACCCTGTCCATTGTGTAATGTCTCCTTTTTACAAAGACCATACATCCTACGGTGCCATGATTGCCTTTTATTTTCCTGCCTTAGTTGTTCTTGTATTTAGAGGACAAGGAACTCAGCAGCTGCAGTGGCTAAAAGGATTGGTTCTATTACTGTTCAGCGTGGCACTTGTACTTTCGTATACGCGTGCAGCTTGGCTAAGCTTAGTCGGTGCGGCTGGGGTATTTCTACTTATTCGCTTCAAAATTCCATTTAAACTAATTGCAACCGTCACTTTAGCGGTAGCCATTATGCTCATTGCTTCTTGGGAGCAGATTGTCATGCAATTGGAACGCAATGATCAGGATAGTTCCGAAGATTTCACCGAGCATGTGCAATCCATGTCCAATATTAGCACGGATGCCTCCAATCTTGAACGTTTAAATCGATGGAATTCCGCCTTACGAATGTTTGCAGCTCGACCCATTACAGGCTGGGGACCTGGCACCTACCAGTTCAAATATGCCCCTTTTCAGCATCCGGACGAAAAGACGATCATTAGCACCAATAATGCGGATGGAGGAAATGCACACAGTGAATACCTAGGACCTTTGGCCGAACAAGGACTGCTTGGTCCACTTTGGATGATCCTTATTATTGTCTTTAGCCTCAAATACGGAATACGCACCTATTACAAATTGCCGCCTGGACAATTGAAATCGGTTTACCTGGCTGTGCTACTAGGACTAGTCACCTATTACTTGCATGGCGTACTTAACAACTTCCTCGATACGGATAAGGCCAGCGTTGCCTTTTGGGGCTTTTTAGCCATTACCGTGGTCGTAGAAAAGCATCATCTTACTCAAAAAGAGCAAGCGGATTCATTGGAATCTTAAGGATTCGCGCTTTTTACCTGTTGTTATCAAAAGACTTGTCTGGATAGGCCGGTGGCTGAGGCACTGGTCGTGGGTCTTCCTCTATTTTCTTCTTCAAGAATTCAATAGCCGCATCCAATTGTCGGTCTCTCCCATTGAAGGTTTCGTAAGGTAAATTGTCTGTTTCAACATCAGGAACAAATCCATGGCCTTCAATCAACCATTCCCCATCGGCATACACCCCGTACATTGGAGCACTTGCCAATCCCCCATCACTTAATCGGTTCGAACTATTTAACCAGATCTCACCTCCCCAAGTCCGCATTCCAATAGAGGTTCCAAGTCCTAGTCTTTTAAAACCATCGGAGAATGCTTCCCCATCAGAATAAGTGTTCTCGTTTACCAAAATAACAATATGTCCTCTAAAGGAATACGGCATATTCCAATACGGCTCTCCTGTTCTGCCTTTCCAATACATCCATGCTTGACGCAACAACTTTTCAAGAATGAAACTATCGATATTTCCACCCCAATTGTATCGCACATCTATGATCAAACCACTACGATCGAAGACGGGATAGAACTCTCGGTAGAATTGATTGATGTCGTTAGAGCCCATTGCTCGCAAGTGCAAATATCCGATCTCTTCTTCTCCTTTTTCATCCACGTACAACCTGTTTCCATATTCCCAATCCCTATAGCGGAGATTAAATGAACTACCGATCGGTTCAACTACTATTTGATGGGCGTCTCCACCCCTTTTAAGATCTAATATCACCTGTTGACCCGTCTGACTCCTCAGAAGTTCACCCACAGAAAGTGCGGACAAAGCTTCGCGACCGTTTACAGCCGTAACAACATCACCTACCTCAACATCCAAATACGGATCATCTAGCGGTGATTTTTCATCGGGATAATCGGGATCCGCTTTATAGATATAATCAATCCGAAATCCTCCAGCCTTTTCATCCCTGCTAAACACCGCTCCCAAGTTGGCTACTGGAATTCTTTTATTATCCGTTCGAATATCTCCTCCTCTAACGCTCGTATGCAATGCAGATAATTCACCCACAAAACGTCCTATTAGATCCGAAAGCTCTGTACGAGTAGTAACTCGCGCTACCAATGGAAAGTATTTCTCATGCATCGCGTCCCAATCGACTCCATGCATGTTCTTGTCGTAAAAATAGTCGCGTTCCATCCGCCATGCATCTGTAAACAATTGCTCCCATTCTTCGCGAGGATTAATTGAAAATTTCCAATTACTCAGATCAATTTTATAATCTCCAATACTTCCTATCGGGCTATTTCCTGCAGGAACCATGTAATACGACCCACTTTTATTGACCAAGAGCTTCTCTCTATTTTGAGACATACTAAAACTGTTCGCTCCCTCAATCAATGTGTTGAGTTCAACATCCTTGTTGTCAATTTTAATAAACGACAAACTACTTGATGCATTGACTCCTGTTCCACGAGAAATTAGATAAAGTGCTTTCCCATTAACTTCCAAGCCTCGATAATTACCAGGTGATACCGGCACTTCCTCAATCCTTTCTTTTATTCCTTCTATGTCAATTTGTACACTAAGTTCCTCTCCTTCTTCCTCTTCAGAGTCTGCATCTTCTTGCTGCAGTTCATCACCAGAACGAAATGGAGAACGGGTTCCATTCTGAAGGGCAACTTCATATATCTTTTCGCTTGCATCAAAGTATGGTTCTGGTTGTCTCGTTCCCCAAGGACTGCCAACAAGCGTCGTGAAATTTCGATCCGAAACGAAGTAAATGAACTTACCATCCGGGCTCCAGGCAGCATTAAAGCTATTTGCCCGATCCGTGGTTAAATCAAAACTTTCTTTATCATCAACATTGTAAATTAAGATTTGAGTCATGGAATTCGGTGCAGTCTGCTCAAAGGCCAACCACTTACTATCTGGCGACCATGAAAAACCACCTATTCCTTCCTGGTTTGTAGAAATCAAAGTGCTCTTTCCGGAGGAGATTTCGAGCACATACATATGGCTTTCTAAATCGTCATAGGCAATCCATTTCCCATCAGGAGACGGGATTCCAGCATATCTAAAAACAGCCCCATCTGAACTAATCTCCTTTGTATTACTCATGCCATTTGCCGCAAACTCAACAAACTCAAATTCACCACTTTCATCTGACAGCACCACAATGCGCTCACCATCACCCGAAAAGCTCGCGTCTCTGTAGCGTATCCCGGATTTATCCGTAAACGATATTATTCTTCCCGATTCCACAGGTACAACAAATACACGCCCACGTGCAGTAATTGCAACTCGATCGCCTTCTGGACTCGGATTTACACTAGTAATATATTGGCTGGGGTTCTCTTCCCATCTTTCCCTTAAATGCTCCAAATCCGTTTGTAAAGTGATTGGAATTTTACTCGATTCATCAGAAGCTATATCGTACTTCCAAAGGTCTGCCGCCATTTGGTACACAATGACACCATTTGACACAGAAGCATATCGAACATCAAACTTTTTATGCTCTGTTTGTTGCTTTATGTCCGATCCATCAGGAAGCATTGACCAGATATTCATCATCCCGTCTCTATCTGTAATAAAATATACACGACCATCGTACCACATAGGATGATGGCTTCCTCCTAAATAATCTGTGGTAAGCTTAACCGCTTCATCTTCACCTTCGGTATATCGCCAAATTTGTCTGGCCGTACCACCCTGATATCTTTTTGTTACATTTCTATGATAGGCAGGACGAACAAAGAATAGATGCTCATCATCATTGCTATACGCCCCTTCTGTGGCCTGATCCAATGGCACAAACGTCCTTTCTTTGGTTGTGGGATTAATCCTAACCATTCTTGAATCAGGCTTCTTATTGTAGGCCCAGGTTGAATACAAGAGTTCCCCGGAAGAAGTCCATCCTTCGGCAATTGATCCTTCACTCTCATAGGTCCATCGCGAGGTCAAACCACCTTCAATTGGAATGGTGTACACTTCTGTGGGGCCCTCATATGAGGCTGAGAAAAGAACCGTTTTTCCATCTGGCGATATGCTTGGATACCTTTCTTCCTCAGGATGCATGGTCAATCGCTGGGCTAAGCCACCAGCAAGCGATACCGTCCATAAATCGCCTTCAGCACAAAAAACAATTTGGTCTTCATGCACATCTGGAAATTGGTAATAGCCTTCAATACCTTGAGAAAACAGAAGGGTAAATGAAAAAAGGGCCACGAGTGCCAGGCCCATTTCTTTGTGGAATGGTCTTGATAGAATCATTGGATCATGTATAGGATTGAATACTTGTCCTAAGTTATGAAACTATCTATTAGCTAATTCAACGGGATGTTTAATCCAAGTAAATACGCTTGTTATGCAATGGTTGAATGCGCTTCACTAGAAGGGTCGCGATCAATTTTACGAAGTAAACCGGTTAACACCTTTCCAGGGCCAAGCTCAACAAAATGATCGGCTCCATCCGCAATCATTTGTTGTACCGACTGCGTCCAACGCACCGGAGCTGTTAACTGAGCAATGAGATTCTCTTTGATCTCTTCTGGACTTGTAACCGCTTTGGCTACTACATTTTGATAAACCGGGCATGAAGGCTCAGAGAAATTGGTCTCCGCAATTGCCGCGGCCAACTCTTCACGTGCTGGTTCCATTAAAGGACTATGAAATGCGCCTCCCACAGGTAACATAACGGCCCTTCGTGCTCCTGCTTCCGTCATTTTTTCACAGGCTGCCTCCACCGCAGGCACTGATCCGGAGATCACCAACTGTCCCGGGCAATTGTAGTTGGCGGCAACTACTACACCTTCCACTTCATCACAGATTCTTTCAACTACATCATCTTCCAATCCCAAAACCGCAGCCATGGTCGATTTCTGAATCTCACAGGCCTTTTGCATGGCCATTGCTCGTTGACTAACCAGTTTCACTCCATCTTCAAAACTTAAAGTGCCAGCAGCAACCAAGGCACTGAATTCGCCTAAAGAATGTCCTGCCGTCATATCTGGCTTAAATTCATCACCTAATGCTTTGGCCATGATCACCGAATGAAGAAAGATTGCCGGTTGCGTGACCTTGGTCTGACGCAGATCTTCGTCCGTACCATCAAACATCAAATCTGTAATTCGAAAACCCAATATCTCATTGGCCCTCTCAAAAAGACTCTTCAATTCTTCTGAATGATCGTAAAGTTCTTTTCCCATTCCTACGAATTGGGCTCCTTGTCCTGGAAATACGTATGATTTCATAGTGGTTAGTGGTTGGTGGTTGGTGGTTGGTGGTTGGTGGTTGGTGGTTGGTGGTTGGTGGTTGGTGGTTGGTGGTTGGTGGTTGGTGG
>LXNJ01000757.1_pt1 | contig 21044 bp, 14 predicted proteins | sample 809081 | NCBI WGS metagenome assembly LXNJ01 (sample SAMN04870510, study PRJNA318959) | sponge metagenome | biome: sponge; feature: marine sponge reef; material: water | host: Petrosia ficiformis | place: Greece: Milos, Mediterranean Sea | collected 2013-05-29 | depth 5-7 m | reverse complement strand
CTTCGCGGTGACATCACCGAGTCCGGAGTCTTGTGGCGCTACAACAAGTCGCTGCCCAACACCTCTTCACCGCTACTTTATGAAGACACGATCTACCTAGTGAAGGACGGCGGCATCTTCAGCAGCATCGACCCGGCCGAGGGCAACTCGCACAAGGTGGCCCGGCTCCGGGAAGCGATCGACAAATACTGGGCATCGCCCGTGGTCGGCGACGGAAAGATCTACACTGTCAGCGAAGGTTGCATGATCAGCACGATTGCTCCCGGAGCGGAGTGGGAGGTGCTCGCGACAAGCACGCTGGATGGGACGTGCTTCGCAACACCTGCAATCGTCGACGGACGGATCTACGTCCGCACCTTGCAAGCGATGTACAGCTTCGGCTTGCAATGAAGCCCGCCTTCACGCCCGGCCGGAGTTGGCTGGCGCAGTTACTGGCGAAAGTGGCGCTGTTCGGGGCGGCTGCCTCGCTTCCGGTCGCAGGCCACGTGCTCAGCGTCAGCCACGGGTCTCTGCTACAGGACGGCAACGACCTGCTCTACGAACTCCGCATGCCCTTGTCGGAGGCTCCCCGGGACGATGATCGAGCGCGGACTCTGCTAGGCGCCTTTCTCGTCCTCGATGGCGACGAGCCGGGGGAGCGAGTCGATGGACAGTGCGACGAGGACGCGGGCCAAGGCCTACTCCTCTGTAAGGCGACCTACCGGTTTCCCGAGCCGCCCAAGGCGGTCGCCGTCCAGTGCGAGTTCCCTGCCGTGACGGTGCCTCAGCACGTGCATGTGCTGCGGTCTGGCGAAGGCGAGATGGTGCGCCAAACGGTGTTCGACATCACCTATAGGGAAGCAGAGATCCGATTCACTCCCCCGACGTGGCGGGAGACCGTGGCTACCGAGTCTGGGGCGGGGTTTCGAAGAGCGCTGACCAGCCCGGAACTGCTGCTGTTCTTGCTGGCACTCGCACTTGCGGGGCGATCCAGAAGAGAGTTTGCGGCGTGCGCCGGCGGGTTCCTGGCTGCCCAAGCGCTCGTCGGCGTGGTCGGCGGCATGATCGGGCTAGCTCCGCCTGTGCGATTCCTAGAAGCAGCGGCCGCCCTGACTGTGGCCTACCTGGCCTCGGAGATCCTGTTCCTGCCCGACGCGGGCATGCGGTGGCTGGCTTGCGGCGCGATGGGGACTTTCCACGGTCTGTTCTTCGCCACGCTGCTGGGATCAGCTCAGATGAGCCCGGCCTACTTCCTGCCGGGAGCGCTTGCCGGCGAGGGCCTGGCGCTAGCCTTGCTGGGAGGCGTGCGACTGCGCTACGTCGGTTCGCGCACGGAGCAGCTCGCAGCGATCTTGCTGCTCGTTGGCGGATTGGGCTGGTTTGGGCTCAGGGTGATCCGATAGGCCGCAGGGGCGTGGCGAGCTACTTGGCCCGCTCCCCCGAGAAGGTCATCCCATACGCATCCCAGCTTCCCCTGCCCTTAAGCTGGCCTTTCTCTAGCGTCCCTTCGACCTTCAACTCGGCGCTGTATCCGGCTTCTGAAGAATAGAACTCGCCACTGAGTTCGAAGCGGCCGTCCTTGAAGGTGCCTTCGAGCTTGTGCCCATCTGTCGTCACTAACACCTCTTCGCCGTCTTGCTCGACCTCCCACACCGTGCGGCGGACGCCTCCTTCGGTGTCCCAGACCAGGTTCCACTTCCCGGCAACGCTCTCCGCGAATGCACTCTGGGAGGCCAAGCAGACCAGCAACGCTACCAGCGTGAGTAAGTTCGCTCTCAGACGCATTCACTCAGATAGTACCGCAGGGTCTCTGCACAGTGCCGGAGCCGGCCTTTAGCGACTAAGGGAGGAAGCTCGCTACTGCCAGACGCAAAGCGAACGCCCTGTCCGAGAGCCCGTGGCATCATTCAACACTTGGTCGGATCCTTGAGTGCCCCTGAAGCGAGTCTGTGAATCGTGCTCAGCAGTGCACCCGAGCGCCCATTCGAGTCGAGCGCGCGGATGCAGCGACTCTCGCCGCGACGGCCCGAACTGGCGGTACCTTCCAAGTGGACCTTAGCCACAACGGCGTTGGCGGCCCCGAAGCCCGGACCCTCGATTGCTCCGACTCACCGTGTCCGCAACGGAGCGGGGGTCTTCAGTTCAGAAGATGCTTGTGCAACTCACCGGACCTCAACCGTTCGGTCCAGACCATGGGGATCTCTCCGAGCAGAAGAACTTCGATCGACCATCGGCCGCTCGTTCCAGAGCGAACGCAAAGGACCGGCTACCGGAGGCTCCGCCAAGCGTCGTCGCATTCTTCGCAGCCAGAGCCCTGTTCGAGGAGAAAGAGCGTCGGGTCGCGTCAGAGGCGTGCCAACGCACAGTCGACGACGTCTCTGGCGTCTACCAGGCGGGCATCGGCGTGCCCGACCGGCCCTTCCGCCTGAAGCCGCTCGGCTCTAAGCCATCCGTCCATGAGGCCGAAGCGCCTGCAGCAATGGTCGTTCTCGTCGTAGTCGACTCGCTTGGGCAGGCCGTTCACGAGAACCGAATAGTGCTTGGGCCGACGGTATCTGACACCTGCGAGAAGTTCTGCGAGATGGATCGTCGTGTTGGCCTCGTGCCCGACCGCTACGAGCAGGACACGGCCGTCCCGCTGGAGGACGCGAGCGACTGGGCTGGCGATGCCATGCGGCGGGAATGCGATCGGATCTGATGTGACCTCAGGCGCGACCGGCCCTCGCGCCGCGAAAGCGAACCGGTGGTCGCTCCGCATAACACCGGGGAGTCTCCAGAGATGTCCGCTACGACTCCGAGATCCGGGTCAGCGGGCGTGGCCGAAGGCTCGAACAGTCGGTCGTCTTCTCCGGTAGACGACGGCATGACGAGCGTGCCCTGCGGGCCCACTGCCTCTTGCAATCCCGCGAGCAAACCCGCGGGTCCGCCTGTAATCGGTCGTGCGGCGCGATAGGAGACGTGTGCCAGCACCACATCGCCCGGCCGGACACCGAGGCTTGCGATCTGATGGGCAACCTCCGACGGAGACCTCGGACGCTTCGACATCCATTACTGCGACAGCTTGCGTCGCGGCTCGGAAGAGCTTAGGGTACTCACGGGGAGGTGTACCGAATCTGTCATGCCTGCAGGCCATTCGCGCTGGCGGCGCGCAGCGAGCTACGAGAATCACTCGCTGATCCGAGGAATCGCAGACAAGGCAGCCAAAATGAGCTACTTGTCCCGCTCCCCCACGAAAGACATGCCATACCCACCCCAGCTTGCCTCGCCTTTCAGTTGCTGGTTCACGAGTGTCCCTTCGGCTTTCATCTCCGCACTGTAGCCAGCTCTGGCGGCATAGAGCTTACCGCTGAGTTCGAGACGCCCGTCCTTGAAGGTGCCCTCGAGCTTCTGCCCGTCTGTCTCGACAGAGAGCGCCTCGCCATCTTGGCTGATATCCCATGCGGTGTGGCGGATGCCCGCTTCCGTGCTCCAGGTCAAGTTCCACTTGCCCGCAATGCTCTCCGCAAACGCAGACTGCGGAACCAAGCAGGCCAGCAGCGCTAGCAAGGGGAGCATGATCACTCTTCGAAGCATTTCGACGATATGGTGCCACAATGGGCCCACTCACTCAATAGTCAAGCCCGTTCTCGCCCAGCACTGAGATCTTGCAAGCGGTACATTGCGTCGGCCCACGTGACACTTACCCAGTAGACACCTCGGATGAAATCTAGCGCGCTCGGCGGCATCAATCACTGAACTTCAATCCATCGCGATCATCACCGTACTGTTTCCGCAATTCGTATATCGTTTGCTTGAGCGCCTTGATGCGTCCTTGCTGGGACGGATCATCGTAGATGTTGCTCACCTCGAGCGGGTCGGACTCTAAGTCGTACAACTCCCAGAACGGATCCCGCACGTTCGCGCGCGCTCCCTTCACTGCTGCCTTGCCATCCGGACCGACATCGTTGTCATAAAAGTAGATCAGCTTGTAGCGCTGGGTCCGGACTCCCAAGTGCGCGGGGATGTTGAAGTGCGCGCGGTTCATCCAATAGCGGTAGTACACGGCCTCACGCCAATCCGACGGGGCTGAGCCGCTGGCGATCCCGAGGAAGCTTCGCCCCTGCATGTCGGCGGGAACCGGCAGCCCGGCCGCCTCCAGCAGAGTCGGGGCGAAATCGAGATTCTGGACTAGCTCTGCACTTTCGGTGCCGGCCGGAATCCTGTCCGGCCAGCGAGCAACCAGCGGGATCCGAAAGGCCGGCTCGTACATCAGGCGCTTGTCGTAAAGGCCATGCTCGCCAAGGAAAAAGCCTTGATCGGAGGTGTACACGACAAGCGTGTTGCTAGCCAAGCCGCTCTGGTCTAGATACTCAAGCAGCCTGCCCATGTTCTCGTCAATCGAATACACGCACTGCAAGTAGCGGCGCATGTAGATCTGGTACTGCGCCTTGCGAAGTGCTGCACCCTGCAGTCCGGCAAGGTCGCGAATCCATCCCTCCACAGCTTCTGGCTTGTAGCGCACGCGCTTGAGGAACCACGCCCACTCGGGCACGCCGTAGGAAGTGTGTCGGTAGCCGATCGTCTCGAGCGTCTCCCGCAGCGCGATTCGCTCGGACACGTCTTCGTTTAGCGTGGGTGGCTCCGGTATGGGATCCGCGAACATTCCCTCGTGCTCGCGCTTGGGCACGAACACGTCGTGTGGAGCCTTGTGGTGGTACATCAGGAAGAACGGTTTGTTGTCCGGACGCCCCTCTAGGAATTTCAGCGCTTCGTCGGTGATCACGTCGGTCACGTAGCCTTCGTGGACTTCCGGTTCCGGCCACATGCCCGTGTGGCGGAGGAGCGGGTCGTAGTAGAGCCCCTGACCGGGCAGAACGGCATATTCGTCAAAGCCCGTCGGCTCGCTCTTGAGGTGCCACTTGCCGACCATGCCGGTGTAGTAGCCGGCGGACTGTAAGAGCTTCGCCAGCGTCTGCTGCGAACCGTCGAAGGTGTCCGACAAGGTCAGGACGCCGTTCTTGTGGCTATGCTTGCCAGTCAGGACCACCGCACGGCTGGGCGTGCAAATCGAGTTCGTCACGAACGCCGAGTCGAAGCGAGCGCCTTCTGTGGCGAGCCGGTCGAGATTCGGCGTCGAGATCAACCTGTCGTCGTAGGCGCTCAGCGCCGGGACGGCATGGTCGTCGCTCATCACGAAGATGATGTTTGGCGCAGCGAGCGCGAGCAGGGGAAGCAGGCAGAGTGCCGAGGCGCGGAGAAGCGGCATCGGCTAGATTCTACCGAGCCCCGCCAGTCGGTAACGACTCACCTTTACGGGCGTGGTTCGACGCGGGCGGTCAGCAATGCCCCGCAAGCTAAGATCGAATCATGGTCAAAGTAGTCACGTTTGGCGAGATCATGCTGCGTCTCGCACCGCCCTATCTGGAGCGCCCGTTCCAATCCCCCTCCTTTGTGGCGACATTCGGGGGCGGCGAGGCGAATGTCGCTGTATCGACCGCGAATTACGGGATCCCGAGCTCGTTCGTCACGGCCTTTCCCGAAGATAACTTCCTAGCTGACAGCTGCATCGCGCAACTGCGTGGTTTTGGCATCGACTGTAGCGACATCGTGCGGCGGCCTGGGCGGGTCGGCGTCTATTTCTTGGAAACCGGTGCGAACCAACGCCCCTCCAAGGTGCTCTATGACCGTGCGGACAGTTCGATTGCGCAGGCTGGCCCCGGGGACTTCGACTGGGACGCAATCTTCGCAGGGGCGAGTTGGTTCCACATCACTGGCATCACGCCAGCACTGAGCCAAGGCTGCGCCGACCTGTCGTTGGAGGCAGTGCGGGCGGCCAAGGACAAGGGCCTAACAGTCTCCTGCGATTACAACTTCCGCAAGAAGCTCTGGAAATACGGCAAGACCGCCCCCGAAGTGATGCACGACATCGTGCGGCATGTGGATGTCGGCATCGCCAACGAAGAGGACTGCCAGAAGTCGCTGGGCGTGTCGGTGGAGGATGTCGATGTTGAATCGGGCAGTTTGAACGTGGACCGCTATGAGCAACTGGCCAAGCTGATGCTGGAGCGCTTCCCGAACTTGAAGGTGCAGGCCATCACGCTGAGGGAGTCGGTGTCGGCCTCGCACAACGGCTGGTCAGCCTGTCTGTACGACGGGGAGGAATTCCACCTCAGTCGCAAGTACCAGATCACGCACATCGTAGATCGCGTCGGTGGCGGGGACTCTTTCTCGGGCGGGCTGATCGGCGGGTTGCACCTGTTCCCCGACGACAAGGCCCAAGCTCTGGAGTTCGCAGTTGCGGCCTCCTGCCTCAAGCACTCGGTACCCGGCGATTTCAACCGCTTCTCGGCCAAGGAAGTGATGGCGCTGATGCAGGGGGGCGGCTCCGGCCGCGTCGAGCGCTAGCCCCTGCAGGCGTCACTTGTACACGTACGTGAAGACCTCCTTGAGGTCGTCAAAGGCTTGGCGCTTGCCTTGTGGGTTGTACCCGCGCAACAGGTAGGACGGGTGATAGGTCGGCATCACGCGGATGCCGCCCCACTCGGTCCAGTTGCCGCGCAGTTTTGTGATACCCACTCCCGGCCTTAGCAGGGCTTTCGCGGCGGTTCCGCCCAAGACGCAGATCGCTTTGGGTTGGATGGCCTTCACTTGGCGGAATAGGAACTGCCCGCAGACTTCCATCTCGTCCAGTTCGGGCGCGCGATTGTCTGGCGGACGACACTTTACGACATTGCATATGTAGACATCAGGCCGCCGGATCGGCAACCCTATGCGCTCGCAGGTGCCATCAATCATGCGAGTGAGCAGTTGACCTGCTCTTCCGACGAACGGCAGGCCTTGCTCGTCCTCGTCCGCTCCCGGGCCCTCGCCGATAAACACCAGCTTGGCGTTGGGGTTGCCGCTGCCGAACACGATCGTCTTGCGGCCTTTGTGCAAGCGGCAGCGGGTGCATTCGCCGATGTCTTCTTGGATGACTTGCAGAGGGGAAAGCTGCCCCTCCGGTGATGTGTCCTTGGCGGGATACGGATCCGCCTCCGGCGCGGCGGCAGGCGCTTGCACTGCTATAGGTGGTGCTGGTTCGGCTGTGGTTGGTGCTTGGGCAGAAGCGTGCGGTGCCGAGACCGCTGGATCGGCGGCTGAAGACGACTCCATCGGTAGTGGCGATGGTGTCTCGCTCTCGGTTTCGGTCGGTGTGACGAACAGTTCTTCAAAGCCCAGATCCCGGTAGAACTCCAAGTACTGGCGCAGCGCTTGCTCCGACATGTCCTGAGCTGTCTCAGGCAGCCACGCGCTTGCGCAGGCGGACCGCCTCGTCGAAAATCCGGCCGGCCATCGCAGGCTTGGGCATGGGATCGAGGTGCTGAACCGTCCCGTCAGACGAGAGCAGCATGCCTTGATTGAGGTCCGTGTCGAACCCGGTGGCTCCGCCCACGGGATTGGCTACGACCAGGTCGCACCCCTTTGTTTGGAGCTTGTGGCGAGCGTTGGCCTCTAGATCGTCGGTTTCGGCGGCGAAGCCGACGAGCACGCGCTCGCCCTTGCTAGCAGCGATCGAGCGCAGGATATCCGGCGTCTCCTCGAACGACAGTTGCGGGATACCGTCCCGCTTCTTCACTTTGCTGGCGGCTGGGCGTGCCAGCCGATAGTCGGCGACCGCGGCCGCCATGATTGCGAAACTGGCCTCGCCCAATCGCTGCATCACGGCCTGGTGCATTTCGGCAGCACTCTCCACATCGATGCGCTCGCAGCCTGCCGGGGTCGGCAAGGCCACCGGACCGGCGATCAAGATGACCTGCGCCCCGCGCTTGGCCGCTTCATCCGCGAGGGCAAAGCCCATCCGTCCGCTAGAGCGATTCGAAATGTAGCGAACCGGATCAAGCGCCTCGCGTGTGGGCCCGGCTGTGATTAAGACGCACTCGCCTTGCAGGTCGCCTCCGGCGCGCAGGGCGGAACGCACGGCGTTCACGATCTCGTCCAATTCGGCCAATCTACCTGCGCCGACCGTGCCGCAGGCCAGTTCTCCCGCTCCAGGCTCCACAATCCTGGCACCGCGGGAACGCAGGGTCGCCAGATTCTCGCGCGTCGCGGGATGTTCCCACATGTTCGTGTTCATGGCCGGGGCCAGCACGAGCGGCCCGCGAAAAGCAAGATGGGCCGTGCTGAGGAAGTCGTCGGCGAGGCCGAGCGCAAACTTGGCCAGCGTGGCGGCCGTGGCGGGCGCCACAAGCAGGACATCCGCACGCTGAGCGACATCAATGTGGGCAATGGCGCTGTGCAGGGTCTCGTCGGGCGAACTGTCGTCGAACAGGTCCGTGATGACCTTGTTGCCAGTCAGGGAAGCGATGGTGAGAGGGGTGATGAACTTGGTGGCAGCCTTCGTCAGGACAGCCTGCACGGCATGGCCGTCCGCTTGGAGCGCTCGCACCAGCTCGGCCGACTTGTACGCGGCAATCCCGCCGGTAACGCCCAGCAAGACCGTGTTCTGGTCGCCCATCGACCTCACCTCACTCCCAGTATAAGTAGGCGGCGGCCGCTTCAGCCTGCTACAGGCGCCCCGGAGACTTCCAGATGCTCGGCGCGCAGCGCCCGCACGCGGTCCCTGAGTTCGGCGGCCCTTTCAAAGTCGAACTTCTGCGCTGCCTCCCGCATCTGGCGTTCCAACCGCGCGATCATGGCCTCGAACTCTTCCGGCGTGTCCGGCAGATTTTCCGACTTCGGCTGAATCGGCACGTCGACATAGTCGGCGTCGACGATCTTGGCGAGGGTCATCGAGATGGGCTTGACAATCGTCTCAGGGCTGATGCCGTTGGCTTCGTTGTAGGCATGCTGCAATTCCCGGCGGCGGGTGGTTTCGCCGATGGCGCGACGCATGCTGTCGGTCATGCGGTCGGCATACAGGATCGCCTTGCCGTGCACGTTGCGCGCCGCGCGGCCCATTGTTTGGATCAGGGATCCCTCAGAACGCAGGAAGCCCTCCTTGTCTGCGTCGAGGATCGCGACGAGCGATACCTCCGGCAGGTCGAGCCCTTCGCGCAGCAGGTTGATGCCGACCAGCAAGTCGAATTCTCCCAGTCTTAGATCCCTGAGGGTCTTGACCCGCTCGAGCGTGTCCACTTCCGAGTGCAGGTAGCGACAGCGAACACCGGCTTCGGCGTAGTATTCGGCCAAGTCCTCCGCCATGCGCTTCGTCAAGGTCGTGACCAACACGCGCTCGCCGGCCTCAGTTCGCAAGCGGATCTCTCGCAGCAAGTCGTCCACTTGCCCCTTCACCGCCCGGACCTCCACCTCTGGGTCAAGCAGCCCGGTCGGTCGAATGACCTGCTCTGCCACCACGCCCTCGGCCTTGTCGAGCTCGTACGGCCCGGGCGTGGCGGAGACATACATCAGCTGGAATGTTCGAGCCTGGAACTCGTCGAACGTCAGCGGCCGGTTGTCCAAGGCACTGGGCAGGCGGAATCCGTATTCGACCAACCTCTCTTTGCGCGATCGGTCGCCATGGTACATGGCGCGGATCTGCGGGATCGTCTGGTGGCTCTCGTCCACGAACAGCAGCGTGTCCTTCGGCAGGTAGTCCAAGAGTGTCGGCGGGGGTTCGCCGGGCAAGCGGTCGGAGAAGTGCCGCGAATAGTTCTCGATGCCGTGGCAGTAGCCGATTTCCCGCATCATCTCCATGTCGAACTGCGTCCGCTGGCTGAGACGCTGCGCTTCGAGCAGCTTGCCGCTGTCCCTGAGTTGGGCCGTGCGCCAATCGAGCTCCTCGGTGATGCTGTCGAGCGCCCGCAGCATCGTCTCGTTGGACATGACATAGTGGCTGGCGGGATAGATCGGCAGCCGCTGGTAGGTCTGCTTGACCTCTCCCAGCAGCGGGTCGAACTGCAAAAGAGAGTCCACCTCGTTGCCCCATAGCTCGATCCGGTAGGCGAGGTCGTCATATGGCGGAAAGACCTCGATGATGTCGCCGATGACGCGAAACACGCCCCGCTCGAAGTCCCCGACATCCTTGCGGTTGTAGAGGATCTTGACAAGCTGGCGGGTAATCTCCTTGCGCGAGACGCGCTGCCCCTTCTCCAGCATGAGCAGCATGTCGTAGTAGGCGTCCGGAGAGCCAAGACCGTAGATGCAGCTGACGCTGGCCACGATTAGGCAGTCTCGGCGCTCGAACAGCGACTTCGTCGCGGCTAGGCGGAGTTTGTTGAGATCGTCGTTGATCGTGGACTCCTTCTCGATATACGTGTCGCTGGCCGGCATGTAGGCTTCGGGCTGGTAGTAGTCGTAGTAGCTGACGAAGTACTCAACGGCGTTGTCCGGAAAGAATGACTTGAACTCGTGGTAGAGTTGCGCCCCGAGTGTCTTGTTGTGAGCCAGCACGAGCGTGGGACGCTGCAGCGCCTCGATCACCTTGGCGACGGTGTAGGTCTTGCCCGAGCCTGTGACGCCAAGCAGGACTTGATGGCAGTCTCCGTTCCTAGCGCCGGTGACAAGCTGGTCGATCGCCGTGGATTGGTCGCCGCGAGGGCTGTAGTCAGAAGCCAGGCGGAAACCCATCTGGACCCAGTGTACTGAGACGGGTAATCGCTTCAAGGCCACGTGGGCAGAATCCAAGCGTGCAGGCAGACCGCTACGTACCTAGTCCATTAAGGATTCGGGTGCCAAACGAGGGTCGTGCGGTGCAGACGTCGCACCGGAAAGCTCGGAAGCGGCCTTACTTGCTCCGACCGCCGGATGAGGGGCGGGTGCTTGCGACCAGGACCGGTGCCGACGGGCTAGCAACTCGTCTGCGGCAGACGGTTCCGGTCCCACCGATGACAGGCAGGGACAGCGGCACCCCAACGGTCAAGCCGGGCTGGCAAGGTGTATCTGCAGCTCACCACGTACGTCCTATCGGCAGACCCCATCACGGTAGACGGCGAAACGCCGGCTGATTCGCATACAGATCCATGCCAATCTCCAGAATGCCGCCGGCCCCCGGCTCAAGGAGGACTTCGAATCGATCGCCCTCGACGCGAAGGGAAGCGTCTCCAGTGCGCACGTCGGTGAAGCGATGCTCGCCGTACGCCCCGGCCTGCACGATCACGCGACGCGCCCGACTCGGGTCTAGGTTCACCAGATGCACGCGAACGCTGGACGGAGTGATGCTGTCAACGAGGGCAGCCACTTGCTCCGGCAAGCCGGGCCGCTTGCGGGCGGGATCGTAGTAGAACAATCGGGCGTGCAGGATATTGCCCGCCCGTCCAGGCGGGTTCGCGCCTAGAGCGAGTTCTACGAGCGAATTGGTGACAGCTGGATTGAATCGCTGCGTATAGTCCGACGGGCGCTCGTAGTCAATTGAATCGTCGTTCTGCATTGCATCGAGCCGCGCCCGGACCACGCTCAGGTCAGCCTGTAGCGCCTGCATCGGATAGTTCGGGTTGTCCCCGTCGAGGTATCGGATCCACGGATCGTGGTCCAGCCCCTCAAGGCCGGACCGATCGAATGTGAAGAGGTACACGTCGCGCTGTACATCCAAGTGCTGGCTCGCTGTGTAGCCGTAGAAGCCGTCGTCCCCGTGCTTTCTTGGCAACAGCACGCGACCGCCCTCCGTCCTTCTTGCCGCGTACAGGTTGGCGACCTGACGTCGAAGCGGCTCCACAAAGCCAGAATCTCCGGTCAACATGACGCCGATACCGAAGGCAATGCGAGGCCCGCGAATGAAGTAGTTGCGTCCATCGGACTGGGGCCAGAAGTTCCATCCGAACACGCCGCCGTACCACTTGCCGCCCCATTCCCCGCCGATCGTTCCGTCCAGGCCGATGTTAGTGGGAATGTTCCCGCCGTTCTCCACAACCCGGTCACGCCACGCACGGGCATACTCCACAGTCCAGTCGCGATAGCGCTGCTCTCCCGTAAGCGCGAAGGCGTTGAAGCCTAGGGCGGTGGCACAGAGGTTCAGCGGGTGATCGCCTCGAATGTTCGACGCAGTGGAGTAGCGGGTCAGGCGCTCTGGAGCGCCTTCGACGGGCACACCACCCCAATCCATTTCGGTCGCTGGGGTCACTTTGGCCCCCCTGCTGCCGTTATGGAGGCTCTTGATGATCCTTAGGTCCGGGTCGTAATTGTCAGCGTCCGGATCATCTCCCGTATAGAAGTCGGCGAACCGCGTCGTCCTAGCCCGGTACAGCGCATCCCCAGGCGCCGCGAACCCGTATAGGTGGAATGCCGCTAGCGCCTCGCCAGTGTGCTCCCAGTCGAACGAAGTGACAAACTCTCGCCAGTACATGCCATGCTCGGCCATCTCGATGCCAGGGGCTCGAGCCTGCGTGTACTGACGGATGTGGCCCTCCCAAGCCCGCTTGTAAAGGTCGACTACTGAGTCTCGTCCCCCAAGGGCATACAACAGCGTCCAGCCCCCGAAATTCTCCATCGCGTCATCGGCCCCGTCGTTTCCACCCCAGCGCTCAACGCATTTCAGGTAGCCGCGGTCGTCCACGAAGCGGTCGAAGAAGGCCTGCACACCGTCAGACGCAACCTCGATTAGAAGGCGCTCGGCAACGGCCCATGAAGGGGGTTCCGTCGTTTGGTCGAGCACGAGCGCTGGCTGAGCAGCCAGCGGCCCTACCATTCCGAGGAGGAAACAACCGGCCCGCAGGAAGCAGATTCGCCAGGCCGGACAGGCACTCAGTGGGCTGCGGTTGCGCTCGAGCACCCACCACATGCTGGAGGATCGACGGTCCGAAACGCGCATCGTCCCGGCGCTGCTGCCACTGAACATACAGGCAGCATACACGCCCGGCCATCGGCGTGAACTCGCTGCCGGGCAACGTCAAGTGCGCAATGGACGGAACCTATCGCGCCTGCGAGGCGCGTTGTGCGAGGCGCTGCCTAGCCGAATTCGCCTGCTGCTATAACCGGCGCTACCAGCTAGTCGATCTCGTGCTCCGCCTCGCTTGTGTCGCCATTCGCACGACTCCGCCGCCCGACCGCGTAACCTGGGCTGGAATTGCCGGACAACCTGATAAGGCTTGACCTAAGTGCCTATAAGCTCGGGTGTTATACCATGCAAGGATATTCATGTATCGTCTAACCATTACAGGATGCATATTCTTTGCTCTTTGCTTGATTGCGATTCAGGGACGTGTCGCGGCCCAGCAACAGGTAGGTGGGCTGCGCGTCCTCGTCACCGACCAGACTGGTAGCGTCATCCCCGGTGCCCAGGTCGAGTTCAGTAGTCCGGCCTTGATCCGGCCGGCCCTCGCCATCACCGACGAGCAGGGCTTGGTGTTCAACGGCAATCTTCCGTCTGGAAACTACACCGTGAGGGTTCAAGCCGAGGACTTTCAGACTGCGGTGAACGAGCGCATCGTGGTCCAAATCGGTCGTACCTACTTGGTAGAGGTGGCGCTTGAGGTCGGCCGAGTCGACAGCACGATCGTGGTCGAAGCCGGAACGGCAGTGATCGATACGTTCAAGAGCGAGCAGGCCTCGGTGTTCTCTGGCGACAGGCTGACCAATGCCGCCGGCGGTCGTGACTTCACTGACTACGCACGCTACACGCCCAGCGTCAACATTGAAGCCTTGGCCGGTAATGTCTCTCACAAAGGGCGGACCGTTCGCGGTATCTCGGTTGACGGCTCCTCGGGCGCGGAAAACGTCTTCTATGTCGATGGCGTCGACACGACCAGCATGTACAACGGCCTCAACAATCAAAACCTACGCGTTGAGACCGTGCAAGAGTTCCAGCTGAAGACGGCCGGATACGAAGCGGAGTTCGGCGGGGCGATGGGCGGCGTGCTCAGCGTCCAGACCAAGAGTGGGTCCAATGAGTTTCATGGCAGCCTGCTTTGGTACGGCAGCGGGAGCACCCTCAGCGGGGCGCCCAACAAGCGACTGCGGCTTGATCCAGCTCAAGATACTGACGTAGCGCAGTATGTCTACGATCCGGAAGACGAGATAGTCACCAACGAATTCGGCTTCACCCTGGGCGGCCCGATCTGGCGCAATCGGGCCTGGTTCTTCGGTGCGCTGCTACCACAGGTACGCAACCGTTCGCGATCCGTGACATTCACTTCGGGAGAGTCCGGTGTCTTCAAGCGCAACGACCGCTCGCGGAGTACGACTTCGAAGGTCGATTTCCAGCCTACGGAGAAGGTCCGCGTGATGGCCTCGTGGGCCTCAGATTTCACTAGGTGGAAAGGCGGCCTGCCCGATCTCGACGGCACTTCCAACCCGAACTTTCGCTGGTCAGAAGAAGGGTACGAATATCCCGGCTACACCATTGCCGGGGCCGCGATGTTCACGCCGACACCGACTTTCGTGGTGGATGCTCGGTGGGGCTTGAATGCCATCCAGACCGAGCAACTGCTCGGACCGCAGCAGGTTCGTCACAGGTTCATAGAATCGCCAGGCCTGATCGGAATCCAAGGGGACAGCGCCTTGTACCGGCCCCGCGGTTTCTATTCGATCAGTCACGGCGCGAGCTTCGAAACGTCGCAAGACTTCCAAAAGAAGAGTACGGTGTCGGTGACCGCGAGCTATCTGGCCAACGCCGCCGGCCAGCAGCACAATCTACGCTTTGGCTGGCAGCTTTACGGACTCGGGCACGACGTCAATGATTCCTACAAGTACGACTATCTGCTCTATCGCTACACGCGCCCGTACACCTTGGTGGACGGCACCGTCCGCACCAGCACCTGCACGGGTCCAGACGGCATGCTCTACGACCCGTGCGGGTACTATGAGCTGCGTTCTCCGTTTGGCGTGGTGGCCAACGTCAGCACGAGCAGGCACGCCCTGTTCGTGCAGGATTCGTGGACGATCAACGGATCGCTGACTCTGAATCTCGGCCTGCGCATGGAGCGGGAGGAGATCCCATCTTTCAGCGACTTGCCCGAATTTTCGGGAGCGGCCTTCAAGTGGAACTTTTTCGACAAGATCGCACCCCGCGTTGGGTTTGCTTACGACGTGCTCGGCAACGCGAGGCTAAAGCTGGTCGGCAGCTGGGGCCAGTTTTACGACGCCATGAAATTGGAGATGGCCAATGGCTCCTTCGGAGGCTTCAAATGGCTGAGCCACTACTACCTGATGGACGACAGCACGCTTGACTGGACCCAGATCGGCGGTTTCTCAGGCCAAGGCAACTACCCCGGAACGTTTCTGGAGACCAGGAACTGGCGCATTCCGTCCTTCGAAGACCTCGACCCCGATCTCAAGCCGATGCGCATGACCGGAGCCGTGGCTGGTCTGGAATATGAGGTCGCGACGGACTATGTGCTGTCCTTCCGCTATACCCGCAAGAACCTTGACAGAGCCATTGAGGACGTGGGCCGCCAGACACCGGCAGGAGAGGCCTACTACATCACTAATCCGGGCCGAGGCCTTTCGGTAGACAGGTTCATCGAAGCGGGCTTGCCACCCACGCCTAGGCCCAAGAGGACCTACACCGCGTTGGAGGCACGCCTGCGGAGAGCCTTCCGCAACAGCTGGCTAACGGACGTTGCCTATGTGTATTCGCAGCTCCGCGGCCTGTACTCTGGCTTGGGCAGTTCCGACGAGAACGGCCGTCTCAGCCCGAACGTCGATCGAGATTTCGACCTGTGGTTCCTAAACTACGACTCCAACGGCAACTTCATCGACGGGCCGCTGGGCACGGATAGAGCGCACCAGTTCAAAGCCACCTGGGCTTACATTACGCCTTGGAAAATGGAAATCGGCGGATTCTTCCGCGCCATGAGCGGTACTCCGATCAGCCGCACGGTCGATTTGGAGCACGTCGACGTTCTTGTTGACAATCGTGGAAGCGACGGTAGGAACCCAGCTTGGACGCAGACTGACCTCTCGGTGATCCAGCGCTTCTATCCGTTTGCAGCCGAGAGCAAGTGGCTTGAACTGAACTTCAACGTGATCAACGTCTTCAACCAGAAAACTGCCTTGCGGACGTTCCGCAGCCTGTACCGCCAAACCCTACCGTTGTGGCAACCCGGCGATCCCATCTCGCAGGTTCTGAACGGCTACGACTACGAGGCGATTGCGGCCTCGCAGGGCGCGACCCAAGATCCGCGCTTCTTGATGAGAAACCGGTTCTTGGACCCGATCACGGCGCGCTTCGGGCTGCGCCTCGTCTTCTAGCCGAGCTCATGACGAAGTCTTGCTGGCGGGCTGAGAGGGGCGGCTGCCGCATGTGGGCACGCCCTTCTTGATTCCTCTGCAGTTCTAGGCAAGCAAGCTTGACTTGGGCTCGTCCGAGAGATATCATGGCCTTGATAATTCTCATGGCCATGATATCTCTTGTGGCCGCGGCTTGGGGTACAAATGTCTTCTTCAAAGCGAAATCCCGCAGTTGCATTCGAGCGAATCGTGGGTGACATGTTTCGCAAGGCCGGCTGGAAGGTCCGTACACGAGTTCGCGCGGGGGATACGCATGCCGACATTCTCGCTGACCACGGTGGACGACAGCACCTGGTCGAAGTGAAGAGCATCTCCGAGGGCCGCCGCGACCGCCTCATTCCGCTGCTAGCCCAAGTGATCCTGCAATCCAAGATCGCCGCCGAGAGGTGCCCTGCCCCTACCGTACCCGTGGCTGTTGTAGCGTCGGGCCGTGTTCCGATTTCAGTCGCTGATGAGGCCATCCAGTTCGCGCTACACCACGCGCCGGGAGTCGGTGCCGGAGTAGTCGACGCGGAAGGGCTGAGAGTGTTCACCGGGCATGGGCTCGAGCGCTTTAACGCAAGTCCAAGTCGCCGGGTCATGGCCTCCGCAGCGCCTCGCGCGAAACCGCCCCGTCTGTTCTCAGACCTGAATCAGTGGATGTTGAAGGTCCTACTTGGGCAAGCTCTCCAGCCGTCGCTGCTGCGCATCCCAAGGGGCAAGTTCCAAAACGCATCTCAGCTAGCAGCGGCCGCCAACGTTTCGACCATGAGTGCCTTCCGCCTATTGCAGAGACTCACCGCTGAGGGATTCCTCGACTCGGGGCGGGGGCCCCTCGGACTCGTCCGGATCGACGAACTGCTCGAGCGATGGGTTTCAGCCAACCGTGAGGCGTATTCGGAAACGCCAGTTCGTTGGATCATCCAGCGGAGCACCGAGCATCTCTACGCTTCACTGGCTGAGCACTCTTCGGTCGACCCAATTACGCCCGACCGCACAGGATCGCGGAAGAACCTCGTCATGTCCGCAAAGCTCCGGTGCTGTCTCGGTCTCTTCGCGGCGGCGGACGTGCTTGGATTCGGGTTCGTACGTGGGGTGAAGCCACATATCTGGATGGATAGGCTGGATCCCGAGGCCCTCGAGCGCTTCGGCCTGACGCCATGTGATTCTCCAAGTCCCCCCGACGCATATGTGCGAGTGCCTGCAAATCGAGAGGCAGTGCTGCGCGCAGCCACCGCTGCCAATGGCGTAGCAGTATCCGATGTTCTGCAGACATGGCTGGATGTATCTGTGCATCCTGCGCGGGGCCGGGCGCAAGCTGACTTCATTCGGCATCGCGCTCTTGGTCCGCTACTTTCGTAGACAAGCGACGATGGCAGCCATTTCTGACCTAGATCAATTCATCGCGCTGGCCTTAGCCTTGGAGCCCTGGCTAGACAAGGTCGTCATTGTCGGTGGCTGGGCGCATCGACTTCACCGAATACACCCCCACGCCCAATCCTTGCCATCCGAACCGTTGGCAACGCTCGACGCCGACGTCGCTGTTCCCCGGCACCTCCCGGTCGACGGGAAAGATATTCGCCAGCGACTCGTTTCGAGCGGATTCACTGAAGAGTTCCTAGGCCACGATCAACCCCCGGCAACCCACTACCAACTAAGCACCGCCACGTCGGGCTTCTATGTCGAATTCTTGACTCCATTGGTCGGCAGCGCGTACGACCGGAGAAACCGACGCAAGGCAACTCTGGAGGTCGCCGGCGCGACGACGCAGCAATTGAGGTACGTCGACCTACTCTTGCGTGCTCCGTGGATAGTTCAACTCAATGAGGAAGGGTTTACCGGTCGAGTTCAGGTTGCCAACCCAGCTAGCTTCGTGGTCCAGAAATTGCTCATTCACAAGCACCGAAGAGCCGACGACAGAGCAAGGGACATCTTGTATATCCACGATACGCTCCAGTTGTTCGGGGCGAGGCTGTCTGAACTGAGGGACGAGTGGCAAGGCTATCTTGTGCCGCAGATCCCTGATCGGACCTTGAGGGCATTGGCCAAAGGTTGGCGGGCAATGTGTGTGGAAGTCAGCGATGACATCCGGCGATCTGCCCTAATTTCACCCGAGCGGAATCTCTCTCCGGATGCGATTCGGAAGTCTTGCGCTTACGGTCTGGAGCAATTGCTCTCATAGGCAATCTCACCATCGTCGGCCCAAAGCATTCAGAACACCGCACGATCGGCACAAATCCCGTGCTACCAAGACTATAATGTGTGATCTGGCGACTAGACGACTTCAGATTTCAGGCTGCTCTCAGACCGGAGCGATCAAGCGTAGCGGCATGCGTTTCTTTGCTGGAGCGTTCCTCACGACGTTGGTGCTCACACCTGCGCCGGCGCAAACAAATGCAGCCTCGTTCGTAGAGGACGTCCTGCCCATCCTAGAGCGCAAGTGCGTGATATGCCACCAAGGCGAGGAGGCGCAGAAGGGCCTGCGCCTCGGCAGTGCAACTGAACTACTCGTTGGCGGCGAGAGTGGCCCGGCAGTCGACCCCGGCAACCCAGAGGGCAGCTTACTGCTAACTAAGGTGGTTGGGGACAAGCCCGCGATGCCTCTGGCGGGCGAAGCGCTGACCGGAGCGGAGATTGCTTTGATCCGGGGCTGGATCTCCTCCGGAGCCCACGACGATGGAAGCCGAGCCGGGGCGGTCCCGGACCAAACTTGGTGGTCGCTGCGTCCGTTGCGCATCCAGACCGAACCCAAGCCTACGGGCCGTTGGGAGCGGACCGCCATCGACGGATTTCTGCTGCGCAGCATGCGGTCGCAGGGACTAGAGCCATCTCCTCCATCTGACAGGAAAACTTTAATAAGAAGATTGAGCTTCGACCTGACCGGACTTCCGCCGGGGCCGGCGGAAGTCGACTCGTTCGTCAAGAATAACGATCCGGAAGCCTACGTCAAACTGGTCGACCGCTTGCTCGCATCGCCCGCCTACGGAGAGCGCTGGGGGCGGCACTGGTTGGACGTTGCGCGTTTCGGCGAGAGCAATGGCTACGAGCAGAATCATCTGCGCAGCAACGCTTGGCCGTACCGAGACTGGGTCATCCGCTCGTTCAACGAAGACAAGCCGTTTAGCCGCATGATCTTGGAGCAACTGGCCGGCGACCAGCTTGCGCCGGATGATCGCCACGTCCAAGCGGCGACCGGATTCTTGGTAGCAGGCCCGCACGATACGGTCGGCATCAAGAACCCCGCTGGCGAAGCGCAGAAACGCGCCAATCATCTCGACGACATGATCATGGGCACCGCTTCTGCGTTTCTCGGCCTGACCGTGCATTGCGCTCGTTGCCATGACCACAAGTTCGACCCGATCAGCAACGAGGATTACTACCGCATGCAAGCGGCATTCGCGGGCGTGTGGCACGGCGACCGCACATGGGACGATCCAGCCAAGGTTGCGGAGTTCACATCGGCAGCGGAACCTCTCGAAGACCAGATCGCCGACGCAAAGGCTGGGCTCGAAGCCCTCCGCAGGGCTGCCCAGCAGCGCGTCGATACGAACCGTGAAGCCATTCTTGGCCAATACCGACCGCCTGTCGAGCAAGCTGGCACGGAAGAGGCCTTCGATCCCGTCATGGCGCGCTATGTGCGCATGCGGGTTAGCAGCGCTACCGGAAATCGCAACCGTGTCGACCTGGACGAGTTTGCGGTCTTCTCGGCGAACGACGAAGGCCGCAACGTCGCACTAGGCGGGAAGGCTACTGCGAGTGGAACACGGGTCGATTCCGCCAGCCCCGACACCTATGCCCCAGCCAACCTTGTGGACGGCAAGCATGACCGGCGCTGGATTTCGACCACCAGCATGCCGACGTGGATCCAGATAGAGATAGCAGCGCCGGAGCGGATCTACCGCGTCGAGTGGTCCTCAGACCGCTTGGGTGGCTTTGGCGGCCGATTCGGGCCGCCGCAGCCAGAGGAATACGAGATTTCGGTGTCGTTGGATGGAGCTTCATGGACCACCGTCGCTTCCTCTGAAGGTCGTCTTCCCTATACGGAGGCTGATCAAGAGCGCCTCTTGCTCCATGCCGTGTTCACTCCCGACGAGAGGGTTCGATGGGATCGGTTGGAACAAACTGAACGAGAAGCGCAATGGGCCTTGGCGAAGCGGCCCAAGCCGCGGCGAGCGTTCTTGGGCCGCTTCGAGCAGCCGGATAGGCCGTCCTTCGTGATGCTGCGCGGAGATCCCATGAACGAGGGGCCCGAAGTCGCGCCGGGAAGTTTGAGCACGCTCTCGGCTCTGCTAACGGAATTCGAGCTGGCCCTGGACGCACCGGAAGCCGAGCGGCGCTTGGCGCTGGCCAAATGGATTGCGTCAGATGACAACGCCCTAACCGCGCGGGTCATTGTAAATCGGGTGTGGATGCACCATTTCGGGCAGCCGTTCTTGCGCAACCCCAGCGACTTCGGCATCAACGGGGGCATGCCGTCGCATCCAGAACTGCTGGACTGGCTGGGCCATCGCCTAGTCCATACCCACGATTGGCGGCTCAAGCCCTTACACCGGGAGATCGTGCTGTCGGCAGCCTACCGGCAGTCCAGCAGGTTCCGCCATGAGGCGGCTCGTGTGGACAGGGAGGGGGTATTTCTGTGGAGGTACCCGCCAAGGCGCTTGGGTGCTGAGGAACTCCGAGACGCAGTCTTGCAGACGAGCGGGAATCTAGACCGACGCATGGGTGGACCCGGTTTCCGGCTATACCGCTATACGGTCGACAACGTTGCGACCTACTACCCGCTCGAGAAGTTCTCCCCGGACACATACCGGCGCGCAGTCTATCACCAACACGCCCGTTCCGTGAAGCCGGAGCTGCTCGGTGAATTCGACTGCCCGGACACTTCCCTGCCCGCCCCCAAGCGCATCACGACCACCTCTCCCCTGCAGGCGCTGAGTCTACTCAACAACGCCTTCGTCTTGGACCAA
>LXNJ01000756.1_pt1 | contig 21064 bp, 22 predicted proteins | sample 809081 | NCBI WGS metagenome assembly LXNJ01 (sample SAMN04870510, study PRJNA318959) | sponge metagenome | biome: sponge; feature: marine sponge reef; material: water | host: Petrosia ficiformis | place: Greece: Milos, Mediterranean Sea | collected 2013-05-29 | depth 5-7 m | reverse complement strand
CGCTCGCCGCGGCGGCACCCGCCCCGGCGGCGGTCAGCGCGGGCGGCGGCGGCCTGCCGGTTTCCTCCACGAGCACCCGCGCCAGCCGGTCGAGGCGGTCGGACTGGATGCCGTCCACCCCCCACGAGAGCAGCCGGCGCATGTCCGCGGCCTCGTCGATCGTCCAGACGTGGACGGGAATGTTGCGGCGGTGAGCCTCGCGCACGAAGCGCGGCGTGACCACCCGCCTGCCCATCCACGCATCCGGGACCTGGAGGGCGTCCGCGCGCGGCGTATACAGGAACCCGAGCGGCCGCTGGTGCAGCAGGTAGAACAGCCGGATCTGGCGGCGGGACGCGCCGTGCGGGCCCGGATAGCCGTGCCGCGAGGGCCGCGCGCCCTCCAGTTCCGCGGCCATCAGCACGCGGTCGTGCGCAGCGTGGCGGCGGATGGCTTCGACCAGCAGTGGCGCGACCTCGGGCGCCTTGGCCTCCACGTTCATTCGCGTGGCCGGGAAGGTCTCGAGCACCTCGTCCAGCAGCGGAATGCGCACGCCCCGGCCGCGGAAAGCGAGTTCGCCCGCCAGGCCGCGGAAGCGATACCCGGCGTCCAGCGACCGCACCTCGCTCCAGGGAAGCTCGCGCACGGCGCCGATTCCGTCGCAGGTGCGGTCCACGGTGGCGTCGTGAATCACCACCACCCTGCCGTCCGCGGTGCGGCGCACGTCCATCTCCAGCACATCGGCGTCCCATCGCTCCACGGCGGCGGTGAAGGCCGCCATGGTGTTCTCGGGGGCCAGCGCCGCGCCCCCCCTGTGAGCGATGAAGAGGGGGGCGCCCGCCAGGTACGGATGACCGGGCCGGCGGGCGGGCAGCCCGCTCCATCCCCGCCAGGGCACACGCATGGAACGCCGACGTGCCGGCGTCGTCAATCCGCCGCGGCCCGTTCCAGCCGCACCCGCTCGGCCGGGGTGACCTCGTACAACAGCGCGAGCACCAGATCGATGAGCGGCTCGGTCATGGACAGCTCGCGCGTGCTCTGCTCCACGTCCCACTCGGGATCCTGCTCGCGCAGTTCGGCCCGGAGCGTCACGACCCTGCCCGCCAGGAAGTTCAGGATCTCCTCCACGATGGCGGGATGCGGTTCCGCGGGCGTTCCCCGCTCGTCGATGGATTCGCGCAACAGCAATCCGCGCACGAAGGCCAGAAAACCGGGGAAGGCCAGCTCGGTGAAGGGGCCGTCGTCGAGACGCTCCTCGCCGGTGATGTTCTCCCACTCCAGCTCGTTCCAGTACAGCTCTCGAGCCTCGTCCAGGAAATAGGCGCGCCGGTCCGGCGACAGGGGAGCAACATCCCCGTCCCGGATCCGCAGCGGTCGCTCAAGTACGCGAGCCATCCACGCCTTGCGCCGGCTCAGCTCACGCTCGATCAGATCGGTCATCGTCCTGCTCGTCGCTTTCGGGTGCTCCCACTGTGCCACGAGGGAGGGTCGCCCGGCCAAGATATCCGCCCTTGCGAACGGCGGCAAAGGTCGGCCGGCGGCAGCGGTCACCCGTCCGGGACCGGCGGGACTTCGGCCCTGAACGCGACACGGCTGGCTGGCCAGGTGCTTCGGACGCGCGGGCTTTTCGCCCGTGGCACGGACAAATATAAACCCCGCAGGGACCGGCCGGTCCCTGCGGGGCAGGAAGGAAAGCGATGCCGGAGGAGGGACTCGAACCCCCGACACGCGGATTATGATTCCGCTGCTCTGACCAGCTGAGCTACTCCGGCGGGGACATCGCGAAAACGCTAGTTTTGAGACGATAGCGTGTCAAGCGGTACCGTCAGGGACCGCGGATTATCCTGAACCAGCAAGAGGACTCCCGGCGGCAGCGGGCCTGCCCGGCGTTCGCGGAGTTCCGAGGGAGAGCGACCCGAATGGACATCCCGATGATCGTTGGCATCGTCATCGCCGCCACCGGCCTCCTCACCAGCTTTCGCGTCCTCTGGGAATACGAGCGGGGCGTCGTGTTCCGACTCGGCAAGCTGACCCGCGCCAAGGGGCCCGGCCTCATTTTTCTGGTGCCCTACGGGCTGGAACGCATGAAGAGGATGGACCTGCGCATCGTGGCGCTGGACATCGCTCCCCAGGACACCATCACCAAGGACAACGTGAGCGTCACCGTCAACGCGGTGGTGTACTTCCGGGTGACCAACCCGGCGAAGGCCGTGGTCGAGATCGAGGACTACTACTTCGCCACCTCCCAGCTGGCGCAGACGACGCTCCGCAGCGTCATCGGCCAGTCGGAGCTGGATCAACTGCTCGCCGAGCGCGAGCGCATCAACGAAATCGTGCGCGACATCATCGACGAGGGAACCGATCCCTGGGGCATCGAGGTCACCGGCGTCGAGATCAAGGACATCGACCTGCCCAAGGAGATGAAGCGGGCGATGGCGAAGCAGGCGGAGGCCGAACGCGAGCGCCGCGGCAAAGTGATCGCGGCGGCAGGCGAGTTTCAGGCCTCGCGCAAGCTGGCCGACGCGGCGGCCATCATTCAGGAATACCCCATGGCGCTGCAGCTTCGCTACCTGCAGACGGCCGTCGAGATCGCCGCGGAGAACAACTCCACCACGGTCTTTCCCATCCCCATGGAGCTCATGTCGGCGGGAACCACCAGCACGGGGAAGGCGGTCGCGCAGGCGGCGGCAGAGGGGATGCCCGCGCTCCTCCCGGAAGGGACCTCGGGGCGGTTGCTCGCGGACGCGGTTCGCAGAATCGCCGATTCCGCGACGGAAGCGAAGGAGACAGCCGGGTCGGAGCAGGATTCGGCCTGAGCGCCCGACCGTCCGGGAAACCGAAGGGCCCGGACCGGTTACCGGCTCCCGGTGGAGTCCGCCGGCTCCTCGTCGCCGACCTCGTCCGCGAAGCGGTACAGGATCTCGCCCTCGCGGATCATCCCGTGACGCTCGCGCACGAGGCGCTCCAGCGTCAGCGGATCGTTGCTCAGGGAGTCCGCGCGGGCCGTGAGGGAATCCACCTCGGCGCGCAGCAGATCGAGGGCGCGCTGTTCCTGCTTCACGCGCGAGCGCGCGGATCCGAGTTCGATCAGGGAGTGCTCGCCGCCGAAGACCGCGTAGTAGACGGCGGCGCCGGCGATGGCCGGCAGCACCAGCTTCCTCAGGATTCCCAAAGCGTCCTCCCGGGATAGGATCCCGCGGCACCCAGTTCCTCTTCGATGCGCAGCAGGCGGTTGTACTTGGCCACGCGGTCGCTGCGGCTGGCGCTTCCCGTCTTGATCTGCCCGGTTGCGCGCGCAACGGCGAGGTCCGCGATGAAGGTATCCTCGGTCTCGCCCGAACGGTGCGAGATCACGCACCGGTAGCCGGAGGCGCGCGCCAGGTCGATGGCGTCCATGGTTTCCGTCAGCGTGCCGATCTGGTTCAACTTGATGAGGATGGCGTTCGCGACCCCCTCGCGGATTCCCCGCCGCAGGCGCTCACTGCTGGTAACGAAGAGGTCGTCGCCGACCAGCTGCACGCGCTCTCCGACTGCCGTGGTCAATACCCCCCATCCCCCCCAGTCGTTCTCGCCCAGCGCGTCCTCGAGCGACGAGATGGGGTAGCGGCGGGTCCAGTCGTCCCAGAACGCGACCATCGCCTCCCGGTCGAGGCTGCCGCCGCCCGAGCCGCGCAGGACGTAGTCCTCTCCCCGCAGGAATTCGCTGGCGGCGGCATCGATGGCGAGGACGACCTCGTCGCCGGGCCGGTAGCCGGCCCGCTCGATGGCAGTGAGCACCACCTCGAGCGCCTCCTCGTTGCCGTCGAGGTCGGGGGCGAAGCCGCCCTCGTCGCCCACCGCGGTGTTGCGGCCCGCCTCGGCCAGCACCTCCCGGAGGGCGTGGAAGATCTCCGTGCCCATGCGCAGCCCTTCCGAGAAGGTGTCGGCGCCCACCGGCATGACCATGAACTCCTGGATGTCCACGTTGTTGGGCGCGTGGGCGCCTCCGTTCAGGATGTTCATCATGGGGACCGGCAGGACGGTGGCCGCCGCGCCGCCCAGGTAGCGGTAGAGGGCCTGCCCCACGTCGCGGGCCGCCGCGCGCGCCGTCGCCAGGGACACGCTCAGGATTGCGTTCGCCCCGAGCCGGCCCTTGTTGGGGGTGCCGTCCAGCTCCACCAGCGCGCGGTCCAGGGAGCGCTGCTCGCGGGCCTCCCTGCCGACGATGGCGGCGCGGATTTCGCCGTTGACGTGGGCCACCGCGCCGCGCACCCCCTTGCCCCGATAGCGGTCGGGGTCTCCGTCGCGGAGCTCCACCGCCTCGTGCTCGCCGGTGGAGGCGCCGCTGGGTACCGCCGCGGTCGCGCGCGCGCCGCTCGCCAGGACCACCTCGGCCTCCACCGTGGGGGTGCCGCGGGAATCCAGGATTTCCCTTCCCTTCACCTCCGTGATCGCGGACATGGGTGCGCCCTCCCTGAACGTCAGGCCCGGGTGGCGGGGACGAGGGGCGTCGCGGATTTCCCGTTCGCCCGTTCCGGTGGCGGCCCGGCCATGAGATCGGCGACCGCCCGGCGCGCGCGGTCGCGCAGTGCGTTGCGATCCGACATGGCCAGGCCGTCCACTTCGATGGGCTCGCCGATCCGCACCTCGATCGAGCCGGGTCGAATCGCATAGCTGTGTTTGCGCATCACCGCGCGGCTCCCCACGACCGCGACGGGCAGAACCGGCGTCCGCGTCTCGAGCGCCAGCACGAAGGCGCCCTTCTTGAAGGGCTGCAGCTCCCCAGTCGGCGACCGGGTGCCTTCCGCGAACATGACGACGTGAAGGGTGTGCTCGCGCAGCCGGCGGGCCGCCCGCTGCAGCGACTCGATCGCGCTGTGGCGTTTGCGGCGGTCGATGGACAGGTGGCCGCAACGCAGAAACGCCTTGCCGAAGACGGGGACGGAGCGCAGCTCCTCCTTGGCCACGAAGCGCAGGGTGGAGGGGAAGGTGGCGAAGAGCGCGAGCACGTCGAACCAGGACTGGTGGTTGGAGACAACGATCTGCGAACGCCGCGGGTCGACCCGACCGAGCCCGGCCGAGGTGACCGTCACGCCGGCGGCTCGCAGGAGGACGGCGGACCAGCCCTGCGCCCAGTATCCGCAGCGCCGGCGGCGCCAGGCGGGGACCAGGGAGGAGAGCAGGATGATCGCGGCGTAGTACCCGGTCATCGCAATCGCCGCCAGCGCCACCCAGGCCGTCCGCAACATCCGTTCTCCCGATCCGGTCTAGCGATGGTCCGAGCGCCCGACTTCGGCGGCATCGGATCGCGGTGCGCGAAAGTGGTCGAAGCCCGCGGAGCCGGGGTCGAACCGGTCCGCGCCGTCGCCCTCAAGTCTAACGCCTGCGCCCTCGGCGACAATTCCGACGCGCGTCAGGGACAGGTCGAACCGGCGATGGAAGTCGATCGCGACCGAATCCGCAGACCCCGGCCGCGCGGTGAAGGCGAGCTCGTAGTCCTCGCCTCCGGCAAGCGCCAGGGGCAGCGCGCGGCGGCGCGAACCGGCGGCGCTGGCGGCCGAGGGCGCTACGGGGACGAGTGCCGGATCCAAAACGATGGCAACCCCGCTCGCCGCGGCGATGTGGCCCATATCTCCCACAAGGCCGTCCGACAGGTCGATGAGGGCCGTCATCCGGATGCGCTCTGCGACCCAGCGGGCCTCTCCGAGGCGCGCGACGGGCGCGGCGAAGGCCCGCCGCGACGACGAATCGGGCTCAAGCCCGCGCCTCCAGCTGAGCACCGCTGCCGCGCTCGCGCCCAGGACGCCCGTCACCCAGACCTCGTCGCCCGCCCGCGCACCGCTTCGCAGGATGGGGCGATCCGCGCGGCCCAGCGCGACCACGTTCACGACCACCGGGCCTGGAGAGCGGGTGAGGTCGCCCCCGATCAGCGCGCACCCCGCGCGTTCGCACGCTCGCCGGATGCCGGCCCGAAACCCCTGGGCAACCTGTGGGGCCTCCACATCCGGCAGTGCGAGGGCGACGAGCACGCCGACGGGCCGCGCGGCCATCGCGGCAACGTCGCTGAGGGCGGCAGTCACCGCACGGTAGCCGGCCTCGTCGAAGCTGATCCACCCGCGTCGGAAGTGCACGTCCTCGATGAACGCGTCGGTGCTCACCACCCAGCCGGATTCGAGCACCGCGCAGTCATCGCCCGAGCCAACCAGCACTTCCGCCCCGGGTGGCGGTCCGGCTGCCAGGAAGGACCGGATCAGGTCGAACTCGCCGCCCGGTCCCAGCGAGCTCAACGAGGCGCTTCCTGGTCGAAGATGACGAAGGGCAGGCCAAGACGGCTCCTGCGGTCGGGTTGCCGGCGCACCGCGGCCGAAAGGCGCGCGATCACATCGCCCGGCACCAGCCCGGGACCCTCGTTCCCGAGGGCCGCCGCGACCCCGGTCAGGTGCAGCGCCAGCGCGCCGGCCACCGATGGGTCACATCCCTGCGCCAGCATGGAACCCGCGACCCCGCTCAGCACGTCGCCCATCCCGGCCGCGGCCAGGTCGGAGCTCCCGAGCCCGCCCACCAGGAGCCGCTTCGAAGGAGTGGCCACCACCGATGGGTTTCCCTTCAGCAACACCGTGCACGACCAGGCCGCCGCCCGGTCGAGGGCCAGTTCGTGCGGAAGATCGGGCAGGTCGGCAGCGGCCGCCACGAGCCTCCTCATCTCGCCCCGATGGGGCGTCACCAGCACCGGCCGAGCGCGCCCCAGGTCGCCGAGGGGGGGACCCGCGTCCGCCGCCACCAGGTTCAGGGCGTCGGCGTCGAGCAGGACGGGCGCGTCGCCGGACGCCTCCAGCACGGCCTCCAGGGCGGCGGCGGCCTCCGGAGCGACCCCCAGCCCGGGCCCTGCCGCGACCGCGGTCGATCCGATCGCCGCCCGGGCGAGCGCGGGACGGTCGGCCGCGTCCACGAACACCGCTTCCGGGACCGCGCCCTGGAGCACGGACCGATTGGAGGAGGCGCTCGCGATGCGCACGAATCCCGCGCCGGCCCTCAGTGCCGCCCGCGCCGCCATGATTGCCGCGCCCGCCATCCCGGGCGCCCCCGCCAACAGGAGCAGCGAGCCGACCTGGTGCTTGTGCGTCTCGGGACGACGAACCGGCAGCACGTCCCGCGCCCATGCGGGCGTCACCACCCGCGCCCCGAACGTCCCGGGCGGCACCGGCGGGAATCCGATCTCCACAGCCACCAGGCGACCGGCGTGCACACGCCCGGGTTGAAGCAGGGAACCCAGCTTGGGCCAGCCGAAGGCCGCCGTTACGTCGGCCCGGGCGGCCGCTCCGGGAACGGCGCCGGTGTCGGCGTCCACCCCGGAAGGGATGTCGAGGGAAAGGAGCGGCCTGCCGGCCCGGTTCATGTCTTCCAGGATGCGCGCCTGGGGAGTGCGGGGCGCTCCCGAAATCCCCGTGCCGAGCACCGCGTCCACAAGCACGCCGGCCGACGCGGTCACCCGCTGGATCTCACCCCGGGCGCCCTCGGCGCCCGCGTCCAGCGTGGGCAGCGGCCACTGGTGCAGCAGGCGGGCATCCGGCGAACGCGCGGACGCCTGGACAACCGTTACCGGCCGGCCCCACCCCGCCAGCGCGCGCGCCAGAGCCAGGCCGTCGCCGCCGTTGTTGCCCGATCCCGCGAACACGACGACCGATCCCCGCGCAAAGATGCGCTCGAGCACCAGGGCGGCCGATCGTCCCGCATTCTCGATGAGGGTCCGGCCGGGAACACCGAGTTGGTCGATGACGAAGCGATCGAAGGATGCCGCTTCGCTGCCGGTGGGAGCGTGGACATCGGAATCGCCGAAGAAGATCCTCGAACGACCGCGACGGCCTCCGGGAGAGGCGCCGCGATTCCTATTCGCGCGTGGCGCCATCGGAAAGGGTTGGGGCGACTACTTGTAGCTCTGAGTGATGTTGCGACCGAAGGTGATCTCTCCGTTGTCGATTCTGATGTTGTAGCCACAGTCGGGATTGGAACAGACCCACGCCTTGTATCGGATCGACGCGCCCTCGCGTCCGTAGTCCGACATGGGGAGCAACAGCCCCGTATTGCATTTGAGACAGGAAGGAAAGCTGCGCTCATCGGACATTGTCCAGTCCCCTCTCGGATGGTCTCGAAAAGACGAGACCTGTTGAGTAAGTCAGGTTGCGGCGGAGGCTATGCCCTGCCCCACGGGTAGTTGTGCTCGAAAGCGTCCTCGAAATCGTACACGCCCCTGAAATCCTCGGGAGAATCATCATCCTGTTTCAGGAGAATCCCGCAGTCCACCAGATCGAATACGATCTCACCCAGGTGTTCCGTGGCGTGGACGCCCCAATGTTCCAGAACCGTGCGCGCCATGGGGCCATATTGCTCGAGGGCCAGTCGCCTTACCCCCTGCGCCAACTCCGTGCCGGAGATATGGCGCCGCTTTTCGAGCGAGTCGGAGACCGACTGCAGGGCGGAGAGAACAAACAGGTACGCCTTGACATGGAAGCGCGGGTTGCGCCCATCGAGCCGAACCAGGACATCGTCGCCAATCTGCGGGTCGTTCATGGGAGAAATCTGGAGCGATTCCCCGGCGAGCGCCAGACCCGGCCATCGGGGCGACAGGGCGTTTCCCGTTGCAGGACAAGATATTGCGGCGCCCGCAAACTCCGGGTAGGTCAGCCGACCGGACCGGTTTCCCTGCGGAGCGGGAAAGACGCGCTCAACTCGCGCACTTCCCCACGCACCTCCTGCAGCACTTCCTCCTCGGGGCGAAGCAGAACCCGGGCCATCCAGTCGGCGATGAGGCGCATCTCGTCGATGCCCATGCCCCGGCTGGTGAGCGCCGAAGTCCCGAGGCGAATCCCGGAGGTGACCAGGGGCGACCGGTACTCCCCGGGGACGGTGTTCTTGTTGACGGTGATGCCCACGCGCGCGAGCGCCGCCTCGGCCTGCGCTCCCGAGAGGCCGTCCTGCCCGAAGTCGACCAGGATCAGGTGCGTGTCGGTGCCGCCGCTCACCAGACGGAACCCGTGTTCCATCAGCCTGGACCCCAGGGTTCGCGCGTTGACCACCACCTGCCGGATGTAGAGGGAGAACTCCGGGGCCAGGGCCTCCCGGAACGCAACCGCCTTGGCGGCGATCACGTGCATCATGGGACCACCCTGGGAGCCCGGGAAGACCGCCCTGTCGATGGCGCGGGCGTGTTCGGCGGGCGCCAGAATGAGACCGCCGCGGGGTCCGCGCAGGGTCTTGTGCGTGGTCGTGGTCACCACATGCGCATGTGGAATCGGACTGGGATGCTCGCCCGTGGCGACGAGCCCGGCGATGTGGGCCATGTCAACCATGAGGAGCGCGTCCACTTCGCGCGCTATTTCGCCGAACGCAGCGAAATCGAGGGTGCGCGGGTAGGCGCTGGCCCCCGCGACGATCAGTCGCGGGCGCTCCGAGCGGGCCTGCTCGCGCACCACATCGTAGTCGATGAACCCATCCGACTCGCGCACACCGTATGACGATACCTGGAACCACTTGCCGCTGACGTTGACCCGGGATCCGTGCGTGAGATGGCCGCCGTGGCTGAGCTGCATGCCCAGAAAGCGGTCTCCGGGCTGGAGGAAGGCGAGAAAGGCGGCCAGGTTGGCCTGGGCCCCGGAATGGGGCTGAACGTTCGCGTGATAGGCCCCGAAGAGCGTGCAGGCCCGCGCCCGCGCCAGGCTTTCGACCACGTCGACGTGCTCACAGCCGCCATAGTAGCGGCGTCCCGGGAGCCCTTCGGCGTACTTGTTGGTGAGGGCCGAACCCGTCGCCTCCAGAACCGCCCGGGACGCGAAGTTCTCGCTGGCGATCATCTCCAGCTGGTCTCGCTGGCGGGCCTCTTCGGCCTGGACGGCCTGATGTATCTCGGGGTCGAAACGACGCAGGTGATCGGTGGACACGGCTTCGCTCGGGTCAGGTGCTCATGGAAACCGCCCGCCGGGCACGGGAGCCGTGCGCGGCGCTGCCGGGGCGGCGGGCATCCGTCAACTTCTGCCGGGCAACACGGTTTGAGGCTTCGGCGGCCGTGATGCCATCCTCACGGGCGCGCCGAAAGACGTTCAGCAGGACGTCGTAGATCCCGGCAGCCTTCCTTCGGGTGCGTTCAGCGGACCAGCCGTGAATCTCGCCGTACACGTTGATGAGGCCTCCGGCGTTGATCACGTAGTCGGGAGCGAAAAGGATGCCCCGCTCCTGCAGGGCGTTGCCATGCCTCGGCTCGGCCAACTGATTATTGGCCGAGCCCGCCACAATGTCCACGCGCAGGCGCTCGACGGTCCGGTCGTTGACCACGCCGCCCAGCGCGCAGGGGGCGAAGATGTCCGCCGGCACGTCGTAGATCCCGGCCGGGGCGACCGGGGCTGCGCCGAAATCGCGCACCGCGCGCTGAACGCTGCCGGCGTCGATGTCGGCGACCGTGAGTCGTGCGCCTTCGGCCGCGAGTTCGGCGCACAGGTGGTACCCGACGTGTCCCACGCCCTGAACTGCGACATGCCTGCCCTCCAGGCACGGATCACCGTAGCGCTCCCGCGCGCACGCCCTGATCCCCTGGTAGACACCGTGGGCCGTGGCGGGAGAAGGATCCCCGGAACCCCCGCGAACCCCGACCACCCAGCGGGTTTCCGCGCGCACGAACTCCATGTCGTCCACGGAAGTGCCGACGTCCTCGGCCGTGATGTAGCGCCCGCCCAGCGACTCCACGGCCCGGCCGTGGGCCCGGAAGAGCTGCTCGCGGTCGCATGGTCGTTCATCCGCCAGGATGACCGATTTGCCCCCTCCCAGCTTCAGGCCGGCGATGGCCGCCTTGTACGTCATTCCGCGCGCGAGGCGCAGGGCGTCGGCCAGGGCATCCGCCTCGCTGGCATACTTCCACAGGCGGGTGCCCCCCAGAGCCGGGCCGAGCGTGGTGTCGTGGATGGCGATGATGCCTCGGTAGCCCGCCGCGGGCTCCGACCAGAATGCCAGTTGATCGTGGCGGAAGGCCGCCATCTCCTCGAATATCTTCATGTTCAATCCTTGTATTTCTCTTCCCGGGCGTCCGCACCGGTGCCGCGCCGAAGCGGGCGCCGTTCACCCGGTGCCAACCGTAGCCTGGAACCCGCGCGCCGCGATGATGCGCAGCACCTCGCCCGTGGCCTCGCAGATGCCCGTGCCGCTGGCGTCGCGCATCAGCTTCTCGACGGGATAGTCGCGCATGTATCCATACCCCCCGAAGATCTGCACAGCTTCCCGAGCCACCGAAACCGCTGCGTGGCTCGCCGTCCACCTTGCCATGTCCGGCGTCGCCGCCAGGCCCGGATGGTCCGGCCAGGAAGCCATGTCGACTCCGCGTTCCCCGTCCGGCGCTTCGAGAGCAACGGCCGTCTCGCGCACCAGCGCGCGCGCCGCTGCAATACGGGTGGCCATGCCCGCGAGCTTGTGCCGTATGGCTCCGAACGCCGTGAGGGCGCGCCCGAACTGCTCGCGCTCGCGGGAGTATCGGGCGGCGTGCTCGAAGGCGGCCTGCGCGATGCCCAGGGCGACCGCCGCGCCGCCCAGGCGGGACAGGGGGAGCACCTCCCGCGCGTACCCGTCTCCGAGCGGCGGGCGCCCGATCACACGATCCTCGGGCACTGCGATGCCGTCGAACTCGATGTCGACGATCTCGGCCGCGCACAGTCCGAGGGTTTCGCGGCGACGCACAACGCGATACCCGGGTACGGCGGTGTCCACGAGGAACGCGCCCAACCCGCCGCCCGGGCCCGAGTGGGCGAAGACCACGGCCGCTCCCGCTCTGCCGCCGTCCACCACCCAGTGCCTGTGGCCGTCGAGACGCCAGCCCCCGGCCACCGGCGTGACGATGGCATCCCCGGCATCCTCGGCACCGGACGCCCCGGGTTCGCCCAGCGCGAAGGCGACCAGGCGCTCTCCGGACGCGATACCCGGGAGGAACTCGCGTTGCAGGTCGTCCGATGCATGCGCGAGCAGGAGGCCGGTGACCGGTCCGTTCTGGATCGACACGGACAGCGCCACGCTTCCGTCTCCACGGGCGAGCTCCTCCGTCGCCGCCAGGCATGTGGTCAGATCGAGCCCGAGGCCGCCGAACGCTTCCGGAATGCGCATCCCCAGGAAACCGAATTCGGCGAGCATCCCGAGGACATCGTCGTCCAGATGGCGATGCTCGTCCCAGTCTGCGGAGCGCGGGCGGATTTCACCGTCCGAGAATTCCCGGGTCATCTCCCGGATGGATCGTTCCTCCGGGGTCAAGGAGCGCCACGCATCAGGGGGACACCACGGGCGTGCGCAGGGCCGCTCCCGCCGGGAACACCGCCGCCGGCCGGCGCTCGACTCCGGGGTGCGCTACGCATGGGAGTAGAACCCGCGTCCGCTCTTGCGCCCCAGCCACCCGGCCGCCACGTACTTGCGAAGCAGCGGGGCGGGGCGGTAGCGGTCGTCGCCCAGCTCCCGGTGCAGTACTTCCAGGATGGCGAGGCAGGTGTCGAGCCCTATCAGGTCCGCCAGCGCAAGCGGCCCCATGGGGTGATTCATTCCCAGGCGCATAACCGCGTCGATCGCCTCCGCTTCCGCCACGCCCTCCATGAGGGCGAAGATCGCCTCGTTGATCATCGGCATGAGGATGCGGTTCGAGACGAAGCCCGGGAAGTCGTTCACCTCCACCGGCGTCTTGCCCAGGCGGGTTGCCAACTCCATCGCCGCCCGGACGGTCGCATCGCTGGTCCGGAGCCCGCGCACCACCTCCACCAGGCGCATCACCGGCACGGGGTTCATGAAGTGCACGCCGATGACGCGGTCGGGTCGGGTCGTACGGGCGCCCATCGCGGTAATGGAGATCGACGAGGTGTTGGAGGCCAGGATCGCGCCGGGGGGAGCGAGGCGGTCCAGCTCGGCGAACAGCCGATACTTGAGCGAGGCGTCCTCGGGGACCGCTTCAATGGCGAGCTGCGTCCCGGAGACGGCCCGGGCGAGGTCGGTCGTCGCATGGATGCGGGCCAGGGCGGCGGCCTGGTCGTCCGCCTGGAGACGGCCCGACCGGAGCTGGCGTTTCATGTTTCGCGCGATGTTCGCGGTTCCGCGCGCGAGCGCCTCCCGGGCCACGTCGTAGAGGGCCACCTCCAGCCCCGACAGCGCCGCAACGTGCGCGATGCCGTTCCCCATCGTCCCGGATCCGATGACGGCAATGCGTCGCATGGGCTTCCCTTCGGCCACGATCAATGCGCCGGAAGTCAGGCTTTGTCGCGAGCCCGGGACCTCAGCCGGAGCGTGATCGCCATGGCCACCAGCAGTTCGATCGCGTCGCCGAGCGCGAAGGGCAGCACGGCATTGCGCAAGACCGCCATGGGAGCGGAACCGGTGAGCAGGGACAGATGGGCCGCGCCCGCCAGGTAGATGACGAAAAGGCCCGCCACCAGCGCCAGCAGGATGCGCGGGGCGCCTGCGTCCCGCGGGCCCGCCAGCCATCCGCAGAGACCGGAAGCCAGGGGAAAGGCGAGAATGAAGCCGCCCGTGGGGCCGGCGAGCGCCGCTGGCCCGGCCGGAATCGCGGCGAACACCGGTATGCCGCTCACCCCGAGCAGAACGTAGGCCGCCATGCTCGCCGCTCCCGCCGACGGCCCCAGCACCAACCCCGACAGGAGCACGAAGAGCGGCTGCAGCGTCATCGGTACCGGGGTCCAGGGCACGGGCACCGCGACGTAGGCACCGGCGGTGGTGAGCAGGACGAAGAGCGCCGCGGTCAGCGCCCGCCGACCCGTGGCGATCGACGCCATCCGTACCAGAATCCCCTGTCCCTGGCTCAACTCTCCAGTCCGCATCCTTGATCCTCCCGTGTTATCGCTATGTCAGCAGGTTTCGTGCCGCCCTCAGGCCTGCCGCGGGCCGGAGCATGGGCGGACCGGCGCCGGGACCTCCGGCGCTCGAGCGGTCAGGCGCGCTCCACCGCGAGCGCGACCGCGTTGCCGCCTCCGAGGCAGAGCGTGGCGAGGCCGGTCGCGGCGTCCCGGTCTTCCATCGCATGTACGAGCGTGACCAGGATGCGGGCCCCCGAAGCGCCAATGGGATGGCCCAGCGCGACGGCGCCCCCGTTCACGTTGACCCGGGCCGGATCCAGGTCGAGCGCGTCGATGTCCGCCAGGGTCTGTACCGCAAAGGCTTCGTTGATCTCCACCAGGTCGTAATCGTCCGTCGCCCTGCCCTCCGAGTCCATCACCTTGCGCACGGCGAAGATGGGGGCGAAGAAGAGATCGCGCGGTTCGGTGCCCGCCGAAGCGTAGGCCGTGACGCGGGCGGCCACCGGCAGGCCGTGCGCCCGGGCGAATTCCATCGACGCGACTACCAGGGCGGCACCGCCATCGTTCAGCCCCGGGGCGTTTCCGGCGGTGACCACCAGCCGATCGACCTCTTCGGGAGCGTCGCGGGAAAAGGCGGGACGCAGCCTGGCAAGAGCCGCCAGCGAAGTGTCGCGCCGGGGCCCTTCGTCGGTATCGACCAGGGTCTCGCCCCGGCGGGCCGGCACCTCCACCGGAACGATCTCGGACTGAAACCGGCCTCCGTCGATCGCGTCCACCGCCTTGCGGTGCGACGCCAGGGCGAACTCGTCGGCCCTCTCGCGCGTGATGTCCGCCCGGGTCGCCGTGTATTCCGCGTAACCGCCCATGTGGCGGCCCTCGAAGGAGCACCAGAGGCCGTCGTGAATGAGGCCGTCGCTCACCTCCTGGTCTCCGAACTTCACGCCCCCGCGATGTCCCCGCAGGTAGTAGGGCACGTTGGACATCGATTCGAAGCCGCCGGCCACGATGGCGCGCGCGTCCCCCGCCCGGATCGCCTGCGCCGCCAGCATCACCGCCTTCAGTCCGGAACCGCAAACCTTGTTCACGGTGACGGAAGGGATGGTCGCGGGGAGGCCGGCGTTCACAGCCGCCTGGCGGGCAGGGGCCTGCCCCTCTCCGGCCGAAACCACGTTTCCCATGACCACCTCGTCGATGGCGGACGGGTCGACGCCGGAGCGCTCCACGGCCGCACGCACGGTGACGGCGCCGAGCGCGGGGCCGGAAAGCGGGGAGAGACCGCCCAGGAAACGGCCTATGGGGGTACGGGCGGATCCAAGGATGACGGGTGTTCGGGATTCGTTGTTCATGTGTGAAAATCTAGACCAATCCTTCGACCGGGTCACGTCCTTCGGGCCTGGCGAGGAGTCGGCGCAGCGCCCGAAGGTCGCGGACGCCCCGCCGCTCCGTTTTCTCCAGAAGACACCTCAGGACCTCGGCAGCCGCGCGAGCGTCGCCCAAAGCGCGATGACGGCCGTGCACCTCGACGCCGAAGCGGCCGCACAGGGCGTCGAGATGATGCCGCCGCTGGGATGCCAGCAGCCGGCGCGACAGTTGCTCGGTGCAGAGTCTCTGCACGCGCGGAGCGTCCCCCAGAACCTCGCGCAGCTGTCCACCGACGAAGGCCCAGTCGTGGTCGGCGTTGTGGGCCACGAAGACGTGGTCCTCGAGCCGGCTGCGGACCTCGACGGCGACCTCGTGGAACCGGGGGGCCTTCGCGACCCTGGTTCCGCTGATGCCGGTCAGGCGGGTTACCGAAGCCGCGATGTCCCGTTCGGGATTGACCAGACTCTGGAATTCGCGGGTCACGACCCCTTCGCGCAGCTCCACGACGGCCAGCTCGATGATGCGGTGGCCCGCCCCGTACGCGCCTCCGGTCGTCTCCACATCCACCACGGCGTAGTCGAGAAAACCGAGCGAGGAACGCACCCCGGCCAGGCCCGGGGTCAGCTGCCAGCGGCCCTCCGGGTCCAGGCGAAACCTGGGATCGGGGCCCAGCAGCGACGCGATCAGCGCGGGCGACTCCTGCTCGAACGCGCGCAGCCGGGTCGCCCGCCGGGCGAGCTCGTCCGGGTGCAGTGGTCCCTCGCCGAGCAGGCCTGCGACCGTCTCGACCCATGACTCCCGGGACGCGCTCATGTGCCCTCCACCAGCGCCGCCAGGCGGATGAAGTCCTCGGGCGCCAGGGCCTCGGGGCGGAGCGTCAGGTCGAGCCCGCTGCGTGTCTCCACCTCCATGACGGCCCGCCGATCGAGTCGATAGGCCGGTGCGTCCCGGAGAATCCGCTGAAACTGCTTGCGGCGGCGCTGAAAGGCCGCCCGGGTGAGGACGCGCACGGCCTTCTCCTGCGCTGCGGAAGTCCTTGGAGGGTGGAAGGGCCGGATCCGCACCACCACCGAATCCACCCGCGGGACGGGGCGAAACGCCGTCCGCCGCACGCGCAGGACACGCTCAACCCGCGCCACCATCCGGACCCCCACCGACAGGGCGCCATAGGTCCGGGAGCCCGGGGCCGCCAGCATCCGCTCACCGACTTCCCGCTGCACCATGATGACGATCTCGGCCGGACGCGGACGCTCGAGAAGCCGGAAGACGATCGGTGTAGTGCGGTTGTAGGGAATGTTGCCGATCACCTTGAGCGCGGAGATGTCTTCGGCCAACTCCACGATGTCGGTGTCGAGGATGTCGCCCCGAACGAGGGTGACGTCGGGTCGGCCGGCCAGCTCCTCGCCGAGGCGGTCCGCCAGCTCCCGGTCCAGCTCCACAAGCAGCAGACGCCGCGGCAGGCCCAGCAGATGACGGGTGAGCGCGCCGGTCCCGGGTCCGATCTCCAGCACCTCGTCGGTGGCCTGAACGTCGAGCGCCCTCACGATGGCCCGCTGAACGTTGGGGTCCACCAGGAAGTTCTGGCCGAGGGAACGCTTCGGCCGCACGTCTCAGAGCCTCAGCGCGATGGCGGTGCGGTCGTCGGCGGGAATCGCGCGCGTCGGTTCGGCGGCGAGCCGGAAGAGCGAGTCCACGATGGCGACCGGGCCACGGTCGACCTGCTTTCGCGCCTCCGCCAGCACTGCCTCCTCGCCGCTGCGCGATCCGCTTGTGGCCAGCGAGTCCGAGAGGCCGTCGGTAAACAGAAACAGCAGGTCCTCGCCCGCAACCCAGGGGACGCTGGCTTCGGAATACGAGCCCGGTCCCGCGATCCCGACCGGCGGGTCGGTGGCCGCCAGCCGCCGCTCCTTCCTGCCCGGCCGGAAAGCGAACGCGTGAGGGTGGCCCGCATTGGAGTACACCAGCTCGCCGGCGGCCGGATCCAGCACGCCGCAGAACAGCGTGAGGTACATCTCGGTGGTCTCGAGCTCGTCGCGCAGCGCGTCGTCCACGTGGCGGAGCACCTCGGCCGGACTCTCCGTTTCGCCCGCGAAGATGGACGCGGCCGACAGGGCGAGCGCCATGATGAGCGCGGCCGGAAAGCCGTGACTCGACACGTCGCCGATCATGACGCCGAGCCGGCCTCCCGAAAGCTTGATGAAGTGGTAGAAGTCGCCCCCCACCTGTTCGGCCGGCTCAACGCGCGCCGCCACCTGGCTCAGACCCAGCTGATCGACCGGCTGAAGCAGTCTCATCTGAAGGTTGTGGGCCAGCTCCATCTCGTGCGCCATCCGGTCGCGTGCCCGGCTCTCGCGGAAGAGTCGATGATTCTCCAGCGCCGCGCCGATCTGACTGGCGATGGCGGTCAGCAACTTGCGGTCCCCGGCCGAGAACGTGCCCCTCCTCCTGCGCCCGAACAGGTTGATGACGCCGACCGTGCGCGCCTTTCCCTCCTGCGGGGCATACTGGATGGGCACCGAAAGGGCCGATTCGGAGCGCAGGTTGGGGGCGACCGCGGGGTGCCTGCTGTCGCCGCCCGTGCTGATGATCGCCTCACGTTCCCGGAACACGCGCGCGGTCAGCATGTCCCCGGCGGGATCGAGCGGCCCGTCCAGTCCGGCGATTCCCTCGGCGGCGACCTGGTGCAGCAGTCCGTCCCCGGCGTCGTAGACCCACAGCGAGCCGCGGCGGGCGCCCAGGACGTCGCACACTTCGTTGAGGATGATGCGCGCGGCTTCGCCCAGCTCCAGGATCGAGCCCAGGATTTCGCTGATCGTGTAGAGCAGGTTGATTTCCTCGTAACGCGCGGACAACTCGCCACTGAGGAAGCTGATTTCCTGCTCGGCGTCGAGAACCCGCACGAGCTGCGAGCAGAGCAGGTCCGCGGCCGGCGCCAGGGACGGGTCCGCGGGCCGCACCGCCAGCTCCAGGCTGCGGCCCTCGCGGGTGCTCAGTCGCCGCGTCAGGGCCGCGTCCCGCTCGCTCGCCGAAAGGGCGGAGGCGGTCTCCTCCGGATACACGGAGCGGCCGGAGACCAGATCGCGCACGCCCAGGTGCCACGGAAAGCTCCCGGCAAACTCGTCCAGCATTGCACGGGCCGGCCGCGGCAGCCGCGGAGCGCCGGTCCCGCTCATTCGCGTCGTACCGGATCGCGTCTCAGCAGCAGGGTGACGGAGTTGCCCCGGTCGTTGAAGGACACCTCGTCCAGCAGTCTGCGCATCAGGAAGATTCCGCGTCCGTCGGGCTTCAGAAGGCTCTCCGGAGTGGTCGGGTCCGGGACGTGCTCGTAGTCGAAGCCCGGTCCCTCATCCGTCACCCTGGTGATGATTGCCTTCGCCGTGATCGTCAGCTCCACGCGCACGCGCTTCGACCGGTCGGCGCCGTTGCCATACAGCATCGCGTTGGAGAGCGCCTCCGAAAGCGCCACCCGAAGATTCATGCGGACACGGCTGGCCCTGCGCTCGAGCTCGATGATGCGATGGCAGCGGGCCACCACCTTCTCGACGGCGTCCTCGATGCGGAGGACGTCGCTCGGGAGGTGAAAGATCAGCTCCGGATCCATGGGCTGCCGCTGGGCATGGAGCCCCCTCGGACGAAACTCAGCTGTCCCGGAGGCCCTCGTCGCGGGAATCCACGATGGTGAACAGCGTGTCGAGCTTGGTGAGCTGAAAGAGGGTGCGCAGGTCGTCGTTGAGCGCGGCCAGCCGGAGTTCACCGCCCTGCTCGCGCACCTTCTTGGACAGGGACACCAGCACCCCCAGCCCGGAAGAGTCGATGTAGCCGGTCTCGGCAAAGTCGACCAGGAACTCGCGGTCTCCCGTCCGCAGCCGCTCGAGCACGACGTGCTTGAGTTCCTGGCGGTTGGCTACGATGAGATGGCCGGTTACGCTGATGATGGTGATCGCACCGGATTGTTCTACGATAAAGGGCATGCCGGGCTCCGCGTTTTTCTGATGGAATCCGCGCTGGATCCGCCGACGGCGTGGAAGGTCGGGCGAAGTGCGGGGCAGTTTACATGCAGCCCGCGGGGGCAGGCAAGGAGCCTCGCGCGGCAAACCGGCGCCATCAACCCTCCGTCCCCCCCCGGTTCTCGAGTCTCCGGCGGATCCCGCGGGCCACAAGGGGCGAGACGAACCTGGAGATATCCCCGCCCAGGACGGCCACTTCGCGAACCAGAGAGGAGGACAGGAACGCGTAGGACACGTCCGGCATGAGGAAGAGGGTCTCGGCGCCCGGCCACAGCTGCCGATTCATCTGGGCCATCTGGAATTCGTACTCGAAGTCCGACACCGCCCGAAGGCCGCGAATCATGAAGCGCGCGCCCCGGTCGCTGGCGAAGTCCACCAGCAGGCCCTCGAAGGAAGTGCATTCCACCCGCGCCTCCTCCCGAAACACCTCCTGCAGGAGACGTACCCGTTCATCTACGCCGAACAACTGGCGCTTCGACTGGGTCGAGCTGTGCGCCACCGCGACGATGACCCGGTCGGCCACGCACAGCGTGCGCCGGACGATGTCCTCATGCCCCAGCGTGACGGGATCGAAGGACCCCGGATAGATGGCGACCAGATCCCTGGCACCGCTCATGCGTCCGCCTCCGCAATGGTCAGCGTGGTGTCTCCGTACACTCGTTGCCGCAGCTCAAGCCCCGGACAACCCGGCAACTCCTCCCGGGAACGATGCTCCACCCAAAGAGCGCCCGCAAACGGACGCTCGCCATAGAGGTCGAGGAGGCGCCCCGCCAGACGGCGACCGTAGGGAGGATCGGCCAACGCCAGATCGATCTCGTCCCGCCGCATGCGCTTCGTATACGCCAGAGCGTCGGCCCGCACCACGCGGGTGACGGCGTCCGCGCCCAGCAGCTCGATGTTGGCCCGAAGCACCCGGAGCGCGCCCCGCGAGAGCTCCACGAAGGTCACGTGGCCGGCGCCCCGGCTCAACGCTTCGAGTCCGAGCGCGCCCGAGCCCGCGAACAGATCCACCACCGCAGCCCCTTCCACATCGGCGCCGAGCGCGGCCATCCATGCCTCGCGCACCCGGTCGGAGGTCGGGCGCACGCCCCGGCCGCGCAGCGGCTTCAGCCGGTGTCCGCGCCAGCGCCCGGCGATGATTCTCACGGCGCGGACCTGGCCGGCGCGCGCGCCGGGGTCGCGGGACGGGACCGGGGCGGGCCGATGTCCGCGAGTTCGGCCTGAATGAGCGGGACCCCGCGGTAGTTGTCCAGTTTGAGCCGGAACACCGCGTCGACCGGTCCGGGAACCAGCGTCGCGGGCTCGACTCGACCGGCCAATCCGAAACCGATCGCATTGAGCGCCGCCGTGCGACCGCGCAGGCGCATCCTGAGGTGGCCGCCCTTCAGCACCTTCACCGGTCCGTCCACCGTGACCCCGCGCGCCAGGAAGAGGGGTCGCGGGTTGCCGATGCCGTGCGGCCCCATGTGCCGCAGGTAACGCACCAGCGGTTCCGTCACCTCCTCCAGGCGGATTACCGTGTCGGCGACCAGTCGCGGCCGCAGATCGCGATCCGCCAGCTCCCGCCCGGCGGCCTCGTTGAACGACGCCCGGAAGGCATCGATGCGTTGCGGCGCGAGGCTCATCCCCGCAGCCTGCCGGTGTCCGCCGAAACGGTCGAGATGACGGCGGCCCCTGGTGATGGCGGCGAGGATGTCGAAGCCGGGGATGGAGCGGGCGCTCCCGCGGGCGGTGTCCCCGTCCACCGAGACCAGGACGGTCGGCCGGTGCAGCCGGTCCACCAGCCGGGAGGCCACGATGCCGATCACGCCCGGGTGCCAGTCGCGCGACGCCAGCACCAGTCCGTAGTCGCGCGCGGGATCATAGGATGGGGCCAGCCGGGCCAGCGCTTCCTGGAGGACGCGCGCCTCCGTCTGT
>LXNJ01000755.1_pt1 | contig 21114 bp, 21 predicted proteins | sample 809081 | NCBI WGS metagenome assembly LXNJ01 (sample SAMN04870510, study PRJNA318959) | sponge metagenome | biome: sponge; feature: marine sponge reef; material: water | host: Petrosia ficiformis | place: Greece: Milos, Mediterranean Sea | collected 2013-05-29 | depth 5-7 m | reverse complement strand
ACCTCAAGAACATGTTCGCCAAGCTTGAGGTCTCCCGACAATTCGAGCTGGCGCAGGTCGTCCTTTCGCTGTCCAGCCTGTCGCCGGCCCGGGACTAGTCTAGTCTAGGAAGGCGCGCCTTTTCCACGGCGCACGCAGGAAACCACGTAAGTTCAACTGAGACTGCACGACCTGCCCTTCTCGCCGTGGAGGCGTGTCTGGGTCCGCAGTGCTGAAATAGCCGTAGAAACGGGTCACATGGAGGGAATGTGGCGGGGCGTTGAATGACCGGTTGACTTCCGAAAAACAAGCAAGCGCGAGAGATCCGCGCTCGGCAGACTCGTCTAACCGGGTCCCTAGCTCGACATGTGGACAAATGAAACCCTTCGGGTGTCGGAAGGACGCAGGTTCGGTCCCGGCCCTCAAGATTCATCCGGCGGAGCGTTCAGCCATTCTGACCAAGTATGGGGATCCGCTCCGATTAGGGGTTCTCCGGGTAGTCTTCTAGGTCGGCCCGCCTCTGAGCCGCAGATGTGACCATCAGAGTATAGGACCCGGTGGTGTTCATGCCATACGTGTTCGCCGTGATCCAATAGTGTCCCGACTCCAGAGCTATCTCCAGCCGGGCATTCAGGTCTTCCCCACCATCATCGTTGGCGTCAATCACGACCATGGAGTCGGGGGTTTGCCGGTTCCCCGTCCACAGAAAGATGAAGGGATCCAAATCGTCGTCCTCGGACACCATCTCGATGATTACTGTGTCCGAGCTATCCACGATCAGGTTCCAGTCATCGAACAGCGAGCCGTCCACCAGCCTCTGATCGTCCCCCAGGGTAAGGTTGCCGCGCACGGTATCTCCCACTGCGATCCCACCCTCCGTGTCGGGAGAAGATGGATCTTCGGCAGCTGCGCGCTCTTCCTCCTTTACGTCCTCGACCTTCTCTTCCAATCGAGCAAGGCGGTCTTGGATCTGCGTGACGACACGCTCCTCGATGTCTGTAAGCTCGAAGGCGAACTCCCAAGCTCCTCTCCAAGCGAGTGCAATGATGGTCAGTAGAGCGGCCAAGGTTGCGATCGCAGCTACGACGACTCTCGCGACCGGCGATTGTGACTGTGGCATGGTTCCTTCCCCTTGCTTTGACTGGGACTTCAGAGAGCAGGCTCGATGTGAGGCTCGGGTACCCCAGTTCGGTACTTGGAATTGACGAACGGCAATCCCCCATTGGGCTCTGGCACTCTGGCAAGAACGTAGGGGCGGCCAAGTCGAGGAGCGATCGTGGACCGGAAGTCGCGATATTCATCTGTTGTCAACAGTTTCTGCGATCCCGGCGCGAATCAGATTCGACAACACAACCTTGCGGCCGGGCCAGTCGAGTCCGTCGTTGATGGCACCGGCGCGCATCGGCTTTCCGGCCAACACTTCCCGGATGGTTCGCTCGGCGGCGCGCGGGAAATCGAGTTCGCGTCCTTCGGAGATCACGACGGTGCGGTCGCTGCGGCCTTCGATACGGCTCGACAGATCGGGACGAAGGCGAACGTGATCCATTTGTGACAACGAATCTGCGGCGGTTGCCTGGGCCAGATAGTTCGAGGCGCGCGCTCGGAAGGCGCACGCCACCTCATCGAGCCTTGCCGAGAGGACCGCCGCCACATCTGCGTCGGAGGCGAGTGCCGCCAAGCGCTCGCCTAGTTGGTTCTTGATCTCGTCAAAGTCGTCTTCTCCGCTGGAGGGGTAGCCGAACGGCAGATTGTCGCGCCATTCGCTACGGCGTAGCGCCGCCTCCGCGAGGCACTGCCCGGCGAATTCGGCCCAAGTGTAGGCGTGCAGGCCCAAAGTGATGTGCAGCGATGTTTCGTCGAGCGACTCTGCCGCGTGCATGACGCCGCGCGGGATATACAGCGTATCGCCGGCCGAGATTGTCACCTCGGCTTTGACAGGACCCGCCAAGTGCTGCTCGGGATCGAACTGCTGGCCCGGAAGCGGCCTGTCCGTGCCACCTTCATAGAACCGCCAGCGCTTGGACCCCTCGACCTGCATGACAAACACATCATGCGAGTCCCAGTGCGGCTTGAATCCCTGCGAGCGCGGCGGTGTCAGGTAGATGTTCGTCTGCGTTCGGACACCTGACTGGCGCGACAAGGCCGCGCACAGCCGCTGGAGGGGTGCGTGGCGGTTGTGCAGCGCCGCGAAGATGACGGTGGCGCCGTCAGCGAAAAGCCCGGCGACCCGCATGGGATCGGCTAGATCGCCCCACTGATAATCCGACGGGGCCACCTCGGGATCCGATCGCACGACCCGAATATCCGCGTGGCTTAGGCCGTAGGTCCCGAGCACCGAATCAAGCACCTCGAACGAGAGCAGCTGCGAGAACCGGCGCGGGGAGCTCCCGTGAACGAGCACGGGCCGCCTGCCCAGTATTTCCCTCACGAATGGCAACTCGGTCGACTCGGCGCCCAGGATCCATCCGAGAGCATCGCCGTCCGCATAGCGCAGGGGTTGCTTCTCTCCGGCTCGATGGTGCGTCACCAGCGTGGTCGAGCGGCCGTCCGATCCGGTCTCTAGAGATGATGCGAGTTCGGTCATCGACCAGCCTCCCCGGTGTTCCTAGTCGAAGTCATTGTTGGGGATCGGATCACCGTGGCGGACGATCCTGTTCGGCGGATCAAAGGGATCGAAGTCGGTGACCGTCACATTGACATCCCGATCGGCCCTAACCTTGATGTCGCTCGGGACGAGCAGTTCGCACCCGCCGAGAGTAAGCGCGGACGCCGACACCAACAGCCCGATCCCCCGCAGGAATTGCCGTCGCGGCACCTCTCGAACCTTGACATCGGCGGGACTCACCGTGTCTACGCGTCCTTCCCTGTCTCCCATGTCTGTCTCTTCTGGTTGGCCCTTCCCGAGTCAGGATGCTCGCTCGATTGCATGTCCGTCTCTCCTCGCACAGCCCGCTTCAACGCTCGGGCTTCCCTCTCGCACCGGCGGTGCGCCGTGCGTATCACTCTGAATCATTCAAAGAATCGTCACTATTCCGCAGCACCGCGATCCTCCAATTGGGGGATGTGGTGCGGACGGCGAACAGCCTGCAACGCCGACGGACGGAGCGTATCGACTCGGCAATCCAGCGGGCCCTCGGCGAGTGGGCCGATCGCATTCCTCCGAGACAGAGCGTGTCCGCCTTCGGTGGCGCGACCGAGCAGATTCAGCGGGGCCTGGAGACCGAGCGCGGCGTCCTGTTGGTCGAAGGTGACGTGTACGACGTCAACGGCCAGCCGCAGGAACTGCAAAAAGCGGCTGCGGAGGCGTGGATACGGATCAAGGGGGAACCGCAAACGGGGCTTCGCGGCTCAACGTGAGTCCACATTCCGTGGCTCCTTAAGTCGGCAGCGCCACGACTCAGCTGGTGGAGGGAGGTAGGAGAAGAGGGCGACCACGGCAGTCCCGACCGAGTGCGCCGCACCGATCTGCAGCGATCGGAAAAACCGGCAGGAGGGGAGGTTGATCGTGCCACGCGGGCCTGGCCCGACGCGCGAGACAACTTCGCCGCGAGTTGAGGCTTTCCCACTCTTCGTCAATCCTGGCGTGCAAGGAGCCCGTTCGGCTACAGCCTCACGTGACGAACGTTCCAGGCCTGCGGCCCAGCGTACCAGCGGATGCCGCGGATGTTGCATGGCCAGCCAATGGTAGAGCGCGAGCGCCGTCTCGGCCCGTGAGCAGCCGCCCGAAGGCAGCAATATCGCCTTTTCAGACATCTACTAGACGATTCTTGCCATATGTTGTCCCAATAGCAATCTTCCCTACCCTCAGACACGCCGACCCCAACCAGCAAGCCCCCTCAATGCCCGTCACCCCCCTCCAACTCGCCCGCCGTCTCCGGGCCGCGCGCAAAGACTGCCACATCACCCAGGCGAAGGCCGCGAGAGTCCTCGGGATTCCGCGCTCGGCCGTGTCCCAGATGGAAACGGGCCAGCGGGGTGTGTCGGCCCTGGAACTCCACCGGCTGGCGCAGCTCTATTCCCGCGATGTCGGCGGTTTCCTGGAGGACCGGTTCAAGGAGAGCAATCCGGTCGCGGCGATGTTCCGGGCGCACCCCGAGCTGAGGGAATGTCCGGCCGCGACGGCCTCTCTTCGCCTCTGCGGAGACGTTCATCGCGAGGTCGCGAATCTGCGCGAGCTGCTGGAGCTGGACCGCGCAGTCCCGCCGATTCCGGAGTACTCGCTACGGGCCCCAACGTCGAAGTGGGTTGCCGTTCAACAGGGCAGCGCCGCAGCCGAAAGGGAGCGCCGGCGACTCGACCTGGGCATCGCCCCGCTCCCCGACGTGGCCGACCTCCTGGGAGCACAGGGTATCAGCACGGTCCTGGTGGACATGGACGACGGCATCTCCGGACTCACGCTGATCAGCGCCGACGGCAATGTCCTCGTCGCCGCAAACCGGACCCATCCCATCCTGCGCCGCCGCTTCTCGTTCGCGCATGAGTACGCACATGTCCTCCTGGACCGCGAGCTGAAGGCCATCCTGAGCCACACCCGGGACCGGTCGAGCCTCATGGAAGTGCGGGCCAATGCGTTCGCGGCTTCACTCCTCATGCCCGCCGACGGCGTGCGACGCCAAGTCAACGCGCTGTCCAAGGGGCTGGGCAGCCGAACCAGAGCGGACACTTTCGATGAAGAGGCAGCCACGCGAGTGGAGGTAAGGCTGCCCGCCGAGACGCAGAACCTCGAGATGCATGACGTGGTCAGGATGGCTCACCATTTCGGGGTCAGTTGCGCCGCCATGCTCTACCGGCTGAAGGGGCTTGGCTTCGTGACCGAAGAGGAGCGTTCATCCCTGGCCGAGCAGGACAGCGCGGGGCTCGGCCAGGCCCTCAGGGGATTGCTTGGACTTCCGGAAGCGGACGATTCCGACGGCGAGATGGGGGTCCACGCCGGGTTTGTGGCGATGGCGATTGAGGCATTCACGCGCAACAGGATCACGGAGCGTAAGCTGGATGAGTTGGGGAGGCTGGTTCGGGTGTCGGATCTGAGTCGGCGGCTTCGGCGGGCAGGCGTCGGGACGCGGTGTGTTCGTGCTTACGAAGAGGTGCAATGAACACCCAGGGAGCGCGTGGGTGTTGATGGAGGAGATGGTGGGGCGACGGCGCGGGACTCTATCGGATAGCTGGACGGGACACCGTTGGTTGCACTGGCGGATCGGACTGTACCTCGTCTGGCAGGTTCGACCGTACCTCATCGACCTCCGCTTCTGGCGAATCTGGCTTCCACTCCTCGCCCCCAGCTAGCGGGAGCTACCCCCCTTTGGCGTCACTGGGGTCTTGTACAGGGACTGGTAACCCGACGTGGGCCTGCCTGTCGAACACGCCGGGGACGCACACGGCAATCAGGGGAATCGCAAATCGGGGCCGTTGCTGCGTACTGCGCGTATGTCTAAATTGGGGTATGCGTATCGTAAACCGCAACAGATCTGAGCCCGATGACCACCACGAAACGCTTTGTTGAAGTACATGAGGGATGGAGTAGGCCAGAGGGCCGACTCTTGTGGAAGGTCGCCGCCACACCCCGGATCGCCCCGATCTCGTACGTGACAGGGGCACCCTGCTGCTCCACGCCGCATCACGTGGCGCCCCCACGGATCAGTTTCCGTCTAGGGTCAAGCGAACCCACATGCAGTCTTTTGTAGGGGATTCCCAACACCGCGCACGCCTTCTCCCGTGCCTTGTATGGCACGTCGAACAAGTGCATGTGGCGAACGACCAGAAACTGCAACACACTGCAGGTAACTCCATTGTCCTTCAACTCCTGATGCAATTCCTTCAATCTGCCTTCCGGAAAGCGCCTCGCGTCGTCCAGTTCCATTCCGAATACAGTGAGTTTTGACACAGGTGTTGCGATCGCATCCGCCACTTTCCTTACGCTCGGACTCGGGCTAGGCAAACTAGATCCGCCTAGGGACGCCACGATCCTCCTCACGGCGCCATAGGCCACCAACCTTGTCAATCCGCCCACCGACGCCCTAGCAAGTTCGAACGCCTCTGTGTAACCCGCCGCCTCCCCTTCCTCCATGTGTCTCTGCATAAACGCAACCACAATGTCGCCTTGATTACGTTCAAACAGCATCAGCATGTCCGATAGCGCCCTAAGAGCTACGCCATACGCAGCCGTGGCGATCTCCTCTTTGCGTTCCGATCGAATCGCTGCGGGAAAGTTCTTCAGCACCTGACCCAGAATCTGCAACGTCTTGAACGCCGCACCAAGTTGCCGAATGTGCTCCTGTATTGCGGCGTAGTCATCCAACCTGTCTACCGACATCATGGCACCGTGGTTGCCGGAAGCCTCTTCGTCTCTCTTGGCTAACGCGATCTCCCTTAGCTCCCGAATATCCCCCACATCCCAAAACGCCGGGCCAAGCAGATCCTCCGCGTTTTCACCCAAGAACGCAATGTCATTTGTAAGTGTTGCCATGGGCATATCCTGGAACATTCCGTCCGCACAGCGCAACATCTGGTCCAGTACAAACGAATTTTCCGACAGATGGGCGAGAAACAAAAAGATGTTCGCATTCTGTTCTTCGTATATCCCTTCTGCTAAGCGCTGGATGCGTGCGCGAATCGTGCCACGTTCCAAGTTCTTGGTTAGGTACAAAGCGGAGAAATAGTAGAAACAGTACTCGTATTTGAACTCCACCTGTCCGTCATATTCCAGCAAGAGGCGGCTCCTCTTTAAGGCGCTCATCACCGCGTCATATTCGATCGTTAGCGCATAGTCGCTCTGGAAGTCATTGTAAACACCCCTGCATTTCGACACTTCCATGCGAGTGCCATCGCTCTCAAGCATGCGATACGCCAGGAACGCCAAAAACGACGTCTTGACCGAGTATTCGATACTGTCCGACTTGGCGGCGAGTGCGTTCTTGATAAAGAGCTCGTAGTAGTGTGCGTTCACACTCGCTCGCAAATCCACGGCGTCTACGCTGTCGCTCGCCTGTAGCACTCCCAAGATGTACACTGGAAAGGCGGGCACGAGATTCTTGCCAATCACGGTGTCCAAGATGCGGTTCCGCGATTCCGTTTGGCGCACCAGTTCACCCACATCTGCAGCCAGGTCGGGATTGAGTGCCATCCACTGTTCCACCAGGCCGTTGCGTCTCTGGAAGCCGAATGGTTGGATGACGTAGTGAATTGCGTCCTTACGATCCTCAAGGGTGGCGACGCCGCCGACTTCGAGGCGCCGCAATTCGTGGGACATCGCATCTGACAGGAGGTACACGTGATCAAAACAAGCACACAGATGGCTCTGGATGGCCCGAGCGGCCTCAGCTGATACCGCAGCTTTGTCATAGTCATCGACGATTATCACTCGTTGATCGGTGTCCAGTTGCCAGTACCGTTCAGCAGACTCTGACCCGTATTGTTCGGATACCGCTTCCGTAATCAAGGCGTCGATTCGGTCGGCAGACCGATACTTGCTTTGGTGACGGCGATTGGCGCGCAGGTAGACCGGTACCAAACCCGTAGCCACGAGATCCTCAAAGAGCTGCTTAGCAAGTGTGGTCTTGCCAGACTCCTCGTCGCCAGTTATTAGCACCAGGCGTCGCTCCAACGACCCGGACATGAGGCGTTCCGCACCCAGAAGCTCGCCCTTCTGCTCACGAAAGCGTATTCGCCGCAACTGAGGGTAGCGAAAGACCTGACGACGTGCGAGTATGCCAGCCGTAGGGTGAGTCACTTCCAAGCCGAGATCATCCAAGAAATTCTGGAATTGATCCGTGATCGTGAATTCCTTCTTCTTTCGTGCGCGGTTGACTTGGAGATCTGTATTGGGCGGACTGCTTTCTCTTGGCGAGTAAACTCGATCACGAGAGTCCCACGAGAATGTCCAAAGGCGCTGTCGTTTGGCGGCGATGTCAATGGTGATTAGGTTGAAGCCGGCCAGACGACCACCAGCGGAGTCCTCAAGGGCGACACCCGCAATATATTGGAGGTTTTGGCCCGTCGGTTTGCTCACAAAACGGTGACTGGCAACATGATCGTGACCAGTCAAGACCAGATCGGACGTCCCGTCAAGGTAATCGCGCAACAAGAGACCGTTTTGTGCTTCCATCCAGGGCGTTGGATGGTGGAGCATCGTGATCACTAGGTCATGGCCGTTGGGGCAGTCAGCGGGCGCTCGAGTCGTAGGGAAGAACAACTTGCCCTGTTCGTCATGTAGTGAAGAGCACCAAGCTGTGTTTAGGCATCTAACCAAAACCGAGGAATCGCCAAGCGGCACCTCGTAACTCCAGGTTAGCGGTGAAGAGATGTTCGTGGGAGGGAAGAACTCGTCGCGGATGCTGAAGAATTGATCCAGAGGTTTCGTGAGCAAGGACAAGGGCTCGTCCGCTACTTCCTCACCCGGTTCAATGCCCTTCAACAACAACCTTCTCAGGTCCCCAGTAACGCTGAAGTCGCAGTCGTGGTTGCCAGGGATAATGGCGACACAAATGGTAGCGTCGGTCGTGGTTTCAAGGGTGGTCGCGACTTCGTCAAGCAGCCCCGAAGCATCCAATAGTTCGGATTCCTTGCCGGAGTAGGAGAGATCTCCCGTGACCGCGACGATTATGGCGTCGGCTTGGATAACGCGAGATCTAATGGCCGCGACGATGGCGTGGCCTCGCTCCAGGACGCGGTCGGTGTCAGATTGTACATGGAGATCGGTGAGGTGGACTATGGCAAGATTCACGTGAGAGGGCTCGCAGTGACGGGGGATCGGAGTGGCTGATCGAAGACCAGCGACTAAAGAACGGGCAGCCAAGGCGGCTTAGACGATGCCCTGACCTGCCTATTCCGACGAAGTCATCATCCATTCCGCGGTAAGCTGTCCGGGTGTTCCATGCCAAGCGATCCGCCGATTCCGAGCCAAGTCATCCGGGTCTTACGGTTAGCCGTTGGCGGGTGCTGAACATGGGTGGATCAAGCGTAGTCGTGAGGGCGTTGAGGCTCCTTGGTTGAGTCGTACAGCCGCCTCATGGAGCCACACTGGAGGTGATGCGGTGAGCGTGGTCGGCGAGGCGCCGGAGGATCGTGTTTCCGAAGGTACGGTCGCCGGCGAAATTGTGCTAGTGCTCGACGGGGATCCGCCAGATCATGGTACGTTAGCTGCCATGCGGTGGCCGTGGTTGGGGAGTCCGGCGGGCACGGCGTCGCCGAGGCTGGGATCGCCGACAACATCGTTCCAGCCGTCGACGGGGTCTGCCTGACGAGCGGCGTGCCACGCCGGGCATAGCGCGTCGAGCAGATCGTTTCGTCCGGCCCCAAGGCCTCCGAGCACGCCCCGCTCCGGTCGCTTCGCTTGTCTGTCGATAGGATGTTCAGGCTTGGGCCTGTTGGGAGGGCTCACCCGAGGCGCTTCTGATCAGAAGCGCCTCGTGCCGGTGGTCGGGCCGTTCGCTTCGCTGGCCGTGAGGGGCCGTCGGGAGTTTGGTCACCACCGTCCTTTCCCGCGTCCCGAATGGATACTCGTGCATCGAGGCTCGCACGACAAGCACAGGAGAGGAAAGAACAGATGAGCACCATCCTTCGCACCGTCGGGATCGACATCTCCAAGGACTGGCTCGACGCCTTCGCCGCGCCGGAGGGGCGAGCATCCCGGTTCCCGAACGACGAGGCCGGCTTCCGTGGGCTGATCGCTTGGATCGGACCCGGAGTCGATCGGATTGCGTACGAACCGACCGGACCCTTCCATCGCGACTTCGAGGATACCCTCCTGAAGGCCGGACTCCACCTATGCGCGATCAACCCCTTCCAGGTCCGGTCCTTCGCCCGCTCGCTCGGCCGACGCGCCAAGACCGATGCCGTGGACGCCCGCATGCTCGCCACCACGGCGGCGGCCATCGAGGATCTGCGTCCGACCGAGGCGAGATCGGAGGGACATCGCGACCTCGCCGAGCTCCAGCAAATCCGCGACGGGCTCCGCAAGGACGGGGTCGCCACTATCAACCGCGGCAAGCACTTGCGCACGCCAGTGGGCAAGCGGCTCAACGGGCAGAAGCTGAGGCAGATTGAACGTCAGCTGAAGCTCATCGACGCCGAACTCCGGCGTCGGTTCGCGGAGGAGGAGACCTTGGAGCGCCGGGCTGAGATCCTGACCTCCATCCCAGGACGCTGGAAGGGACGCGGCTTCATCCAAGGCGGAAGGCACCACGTCCGCCGACTGCTCTACATGCCGGCGCGGGTTGCGGCCAAGCACAATCCCGACTTCAAGCGCAAGTACGAGGCGCTCGTAGCCCGCGGGAAGCCGTCGAAGGTCGCTCTGACGGCGGTAATGCGGAAGCTTCTCGTGCTCGCCAACGCCCTCGTGCAGCAAGCCCGCATCCGGACGCCACACCCACCGAGAGAGTACCACTGCCCCGTCTCCCCGACGCCATGCCAGGTGGGGATTGATCACGCATGATGAAGCCACGGAGCAGCCGAAAGCGGAGCGGACCGATCGAGAATCAAGTCCGGTTCACTCGACATGGATACTCCCTCCGCGCCAGCTCACGAAAGTGTGCACTTTTCGATGGCCATTGACAGCCGCCGCCGGCCCCTCCGCCGCGCCGAGCAGCGGCTATCACCACACGGCCCGGCCACGCCGTTCGCAGAGCCCGCGGGACCGGTCGCATCTTCGCGTCTTCGGTCTTTGGCGAATGCCCTCACCCGGCGCCGCCCCGGCTCTCTGCGGTCCGCTCGCGGACCCACCTCGTCGATCTCCAACTCGATCCAGCCGACTACGCGCGCTCTCCAGCGATACCGGGCGAGGGAAGCGCCCCTGGTCCACGCGCGCATGGATCGTGCTGCGCGACAGGCCCGAGCGGGCAATCACCTCCACCAGCCGCAGTGGGCGTATGGACGGGTTCGCCGCCGGTACACCGTTCGTTGGTCGCCCGTCGCCCTGTCCGTCCTGCTCGTTCTCGACGGGGGCCATCTGTACCGAGGCCGTTTCGGCGGAGCGCACGCGCCCCCCCGACTTCCCGCTGAACTCGGAAGTCGCCCACGTAGGAAAACTCCGTCCCGACCTCGATCCACGCCGCCGTGACCGACATCACGATGCTATATCGAACCTGGCCGCTCTCGGTCACCTCGGAGTCGCCGGCGCTGTTGACGCTAATGGCCAAGCCGCGGTAGAGGCGGGTGGTGCCGGCGGAGAGCCCGGTTTGCGCGTAGCTGGTGGCGATTAGGTCGATTCAGATGACGGTAACGAGTAGCGTCCGGATGTCCGGAAAGGGGAGGAAGCCGGAGGGTCAAGGGCGAATCGAGGTAGTTGTACACGCGACCCAACTCTACGTCCTGCTCTTCATGCAACTCCCGAACTTCGTCGAATCGTTCAATAGACATCCCGGCCCCAATATTGCGAGAGCTATTCGCTTCATACCAGTCGAATAAGCCTGATCTGCGCCTGTCATCGTCATTCGTGCTGCAAACACCCATTCCGTACTGTACTATCCGAGGGCTACCGAACTCCCCGGTGCGGAAGATCAATTGATTGCCCACGTGCACAGTGATGACTCCTTGATCAACACCTATAGAGATGTCCATGAATTCGCCGGGTGCAACATCAATCTCGGAGAAATAGCCGCGCCTCGCGACTACATTGCCGCGTCGGAAATAAAAATTGTCGCTTCTAAACGAACCTGATGCGTTGCCAAACAGTGCATTGAATGTTGTAGTGGAATCAATACTGAAGCGGAGCATTACCAAACCCAAGCTCTCGAGATTGGATGCTCGCATCCGAAGCTCTTTCACATCCCAGTCGCTGGTATTATGATCTCTGAATGCACTGGCACAGTGGCCGACGCTATCTTGTGCCAGATGTAGGACTCCGTCAGCTATTGCGGCACTTGCTAGCCTCAGCGACCAGTTGGCAAGGCTTGCCGTAGTGGAAAAATCGTCGCGAAAGCCTCTCAGAACGATACAGTCTACTCCTGTACCTCGGTGGTATGAAATCCGATTGAGCCATGTTCGGAGGGAGTCGTTGGCCGGAACGCAAAGATCGGTGTTCTGATAGTGAAAGACCGCAACACTCTGCAGTGCCACCAGCGAGATTGGTAGCGGTCCTGACAGTTCATTGTCGTTCACGTACAGCGAGTGCAGCGATGTGAGGTTGCCGAACTCTGACGGTATCACACCTGCGAGGTCGTTATTGCCGAGGCCCAAAAATTCGAGGCTGGAGAGGTTGCCGAGTTCTTCCGGGATGGCTCCAGTGAGCTGGTTGCTCCCGAGAGGCAGTGTCGTCAAGCTATTGAGATTGCCGAGTTCTTTCGGGATTGAGCCCGTGAGATCGTTATTGCCGAGGCCCAAATACGTGAGGCTGGAGAGGTTGCCGAGTTCTTCCGGGATTGAGCCCGTGAGATCGTTATTGCTGAGCCGCAAATGCTCGAGGCTCGCGAGGTTGCCGAGTTCTTTCGGAATGGCTCCAGTGAGTTGGTTGCCCCCGAGCAACAGTTCCGTCAAATAACTGAGATTGCCGAGCTCTAGCGGTATGACCCCTGTGAGTTGGTTGTAGGTACCGGAATGGTTGAAGTCACCAATCCATAGCCTCGTGAGCTTAGTGAGGTTTCCGAGGTCAGACGGAATGGGTCCGGTCAGTTGGTTCTTAGCGAGCGTTAGACTCGTCAGGCTGGTGAGTCTACCCAACGCTCGCGGGATGGACCCGGTAAGTCGGTTGCCGCTTAGGCCTAGATACCTCAGGTTGCTGAGGTTGCCGAGATCTGAGGGTATGCTTCCCGCCAGATTGTTTTCGACTAGGCCGAGTGATTGGACACGTGCGCCACTGTCCATCGTAACGCCATACCAGTTCTCCAATGGTGCGTCAGTCAGCCAGTTGTCGCTACGCTTCCAATTTGGTCCATCAGTTGCATGGTAGAGCGCCACAAGCGCCGCGCGATCAGGGTTGACCACTGTGACCTGGATGCCCTGTTCTGCCAAGAAGCCACCCGGGTCTCGGGCTTGCACCGTGACCGTCGCGGTCCCCGCAGTAACTCCCGCGATCGTCAGTGTGCTTCCTGATGCCTCGGCCGAAGCAACCGTTACGGCCGAACTGACCGCTGTGTATGTCAGTGCATCGCCATCGGGGTCTCGAAAGTACAACGACGCGTTTACGGTGACGGTATCACCGATATCCAGCACCTGAGCCGCGATGCTGTCGACCGGAACTGGCGCTTGGTTGGGCCTCTCAACGGTAACCGCGAAGCTCTGCTGTGCCGACAGCCCGGCCGGATCCCGCGCCTCAACTGTGACTGTCGCCGTCCCTTGGGCCACGCCGGCGATAGTCAATGTGCTGTCGGATACCGTTGGAGACGCGATTCCTGGGTTTGACGTCGAGGGTGTATAGGTCAAGGTGTCGCCATCGGGGTCGGCGAAGTATCCGGACAGGGCAACCCTGGCCGTTTGCCCGGACTGTACCGAAAGGGCCGGGATGGTTCCTACGGCCGTCGGTTGCCGGTTTGGTCTCTCGACCGATACGACGAGGCTCTGCGTCGCCGCCAGACCGCCTGGGTCGCGCGCAGTCACGGTGACCGTAGCGCTGCCCGGCGTCACGCCTGCGATCGTCAAGGAACTGCCGACAATCGTGGGCGAGGCTATCCCCGCGCTAGAAGTCGTCGCCGAGTATGTCACCGGATCGCCATCCGGGTCGGTGAAGTAGGACCGGATATCGATTGTCACGGTTTCTCCGGCAAGGACCGTCTGAGCAGGAATGGTGCCGATGGCTGTTGGTGCCCGGTTAGGGGGCGGAGGTAGAGGTTCCGTAGCTCCGTCACCGCCACAGGCCGACACCCAACAGACGATCCCGAGCATCAGACAGAGGATGACACCGTCTATGATCAGTTTCACGGCCCGCACGTCGCTGTTAGGAACGAAGGTCACCACCATCCCCTTTCTTCCACCCTCGTGGCGATGACGAGGTAGTCCCCGGCATAGATGCGCCGTGGATTCCGCGATGGTTACGGAAGTCGGCGAGGTTGGCAGGGGGGCTGTCCGAACAGCCTAGAAGTCCGAGTGCGCCGGGCAGGCTAACGAGAAACCGTCTCATCGCTTCACCTTTCACTGGTCTCTGGTGTCGTGTCCCAGAGATGGCTGCACATCGTCTCTGAGTCTGTCAGAGGATCGTTAAGGTAGAATGACGCGTTCGGGTATCCTCCATTTGGGCTATCCTCGGGGGGATCGTCCACCTCACGTTCGGCCCACTGCTCCGGGTGCCCAGCAGGGCAACACCGTGGCGATGTCGAAACGCTACCCCACCCGGTGAGCGGGCTAGAGTGCCATCGGCGCCATCCTGGGGAAGGGTGACGCTGCCAAGGCGCTGCCGCTCTTCGACCTCCTCATGAAGGCCCGCAGGGAGCTCGAGAAGCGGGGCGTGTCCCCGGCCGCGAGGATGCTCCTCGACGCCCACCGCCGCATGGCCCACTGTCTGCGGCACCTTCACCAGCATCGGCGCGCTCAAGAGTTGTTGGGGGATGTGTTGAACCAGGATCCCGATCCCAATATCCATGCCATGGTACACGCCGACCTGGGACTTCTGGCTGGAGGCTTCGACGCGTTGGAGGAAATCGTACTGCCTCTGCGCCAAGACGAACTCGCTGGCTTCGTGGACCGGCTCGCCAAGGGTGTCGAGCACTTTCGGCAGTCGGTTGCGATCGATACCGCGTACTCGGCGCACGGCCACTACTGCCTGGGCGTGTTGGCGCTCGGGCGCGCCGTGAACGACGACGAGTTCAAGGATGCCGAGCGTCACCTGCAGTTCACGCGCATCCGTTTCTCGGAGACTGCGGACTCCTATTCCAATAGCCTGGTCGAACACGCCAACCTCTACTTCGGTATCGCCAAGGCACAGCAGCTTTCCCGTAACAAGCTCGCGCACGCGGCCGACGTGATGACCACGTCGATGGCCTCCGGGGCGCGCATGCCGGACTACCTGATCGAGCAAACGATCGAAGCGCTTGCACTGGCAGAGGAAAAGGACGACTTGCACCGTGTCGTGAGCGCCATCATTGACGAGGAAGGCGATCGTGTCCTCGACGAGTTGGCAAGGTGCGAATCGGCACTCGATCATTGCCCGACGCTGTGTGACGCACTCAAGGCGCGCGCACAGAGCAAGGGAAGAACCAGCAACACGCAGGCGAGTGATCTGCGCTCGGCGCTCCACGGGTTCTTGAAACAGGGCAACCCGGCAGCCGCCGCAGAAGCACTGGATGGACTCGACAAGCTCGCTCAGGACGGCGTCGGCGTGCCGGAGTTCCTTGACCTGTTGGAGGATCGGTCTCGGTACGAGCCGGCCTGGGATTGGGAAGACGCGACCATAGCCCGGGCCAGGTGCCTGGAAGCTCGCGGCAGGTTCCTGGATGCGGTTCATGTCCTGCAGGACCTGTTTCACCGCTTGGCGACTCAGGAGCGCGAAGCTGGACTGGACGATGCCGCGGGGGTGCTGGACCGGATTCGCGGATACGGGATTGATCCGGCGTCCTACAGCAACCTGACTGACCGATACAACGCGCTCACTGCACAGGAGTCCGAGCCAGTTCCGTCACCGGCGGGCGAGCCGGCACGCGGCGTGAAGGTTCTTGTCGTCGGCGGCGGGGAGCAGCAAGCCCGGGCCGAGGACATGGTCCGCCAGAAGCTGCGGGATTCCGATCCGCACATCCGCGTGACCTTCATCCAGACGGGATGGAGCGAGAACTGGGGCCGCAAGTTCGGCGAAATCGAAGGCGCGATGGCAAGCCACGACGCGCTCGTTATCATGCGCTTCATGCGGACGCATCTCGGGCGAAGAATCCGCGCAAAGTGGACAGGCGGCCCGTGGCGTTCCTGTTGGGGCGGCGGACACGGCGCAATCGTGGGTGCGGTGACCAGAGCGGCGGCGGCAGTTCGGTAATCCAAACCGGTGCCCGAGAGCGCCGTCAAAGGCCTCCCCGCTGATGAGGCTCGGAGGCAGGTGGAATGTCAACCGCGTCACGGTGAGCGCCCCTCCTGGGCTTCGACGAGGACGGGCCGACTGGTGATCTTCGAGCTCAAGCGCGAGAAGCTCACGAGGGCGCCGGACCGTCGTTAACTGGTAGGCCGCAGTATCCCTCTGAGTTGCTCGACATCATACGGCGGTTCGCGGCGGTGCAGCATCGCGTGACAGTTTGGGCAAACCGGGATCAGATCGGTTTTCGGGTTCACACGGTTCGAGGCTCTCCTACGGTGCAGCGGACGCTTGTGGTGGACGTGAATGAAGCCCTTGCCCGGCTTGCCGTACCGCTCCTCGAAACTCAAGTCGCACACCGCGCATCGCAGACCATGATGGTCGATGCAGGCGGCACGCGCCTTGGGGTCCCGCTCGTAGCGATTCACCGTCACTCGATCGACATCCCCTTCCTTATAAACATCCTTCTCGCTCAACTCACCGACTGTTGCTGGCTGATTCGGTGGGGCCATGCCAGGAAAGGCTGGGCCGTCAAGAGGAGGCAGTCGGCTCTCGGCTTCGTCACGCTCTTCCCGCGTGAACAGGTGCCGAAAACGTCTGTCCAGTGCCAGGGACTCAACGCTGAGGTCTGCGCGGCCTGCCTCTGCCACCCGATCAAATCCCGCGCTTGGGGCTCCGGGTCTGAGGAGCTTCTTTGCATACGGAAGGCCTCCGTGCCTCCGCACCGCGCCGAGGAAACGGCTGGGCCAGTAGCCGATCGCATCACCGGCCCGGCGATAGAGGCTCTCCATTTCATCGTGGAAGTCGGACTCTGTCGCCAGTTTAGTGCTCATTGCGTCTCCAATTTCCGTCCCAAAAGTGATCCCCTCCCTTCGAGGGCTTACTCCAATCAGCAAGGATATGGGCTTAGTCCGGAACCGGCGAGTATGACCAAACCCCGCGCGGCGGTTCGGACTCCCCTCACCCCTGGATGGTCGGGCAGCTGCCCGGCCTGGGCTCCGAGACGATGGTTTCCGCGCAGACGATCGAATACCTGGGTCCATAGCGTCTGTCCGATCTCCGCTCGCAGGTCGCATCCATCACGCGCCACGTTGACAGGTCGTTCACCGCTCGCCCACCGTACGTCGCGGCATTCGGTCGCTGCGCTCCCTCCGCGCCAGCTCCCGAAAAGTGTGCACTTTTCAATGGCCAGAAGTGTGCACTTTTCGGTGGCCATTGACACGAAGAAAGGGGAGCGCTCGGGACCCAGGACCTCGAGCACGATGTCATCTAGCGCGGCGGATTAACCACAACCGGCCGCAAGTCCACCGAACTCGGCAATACGGGCGCGGATGAAAGTAGTTCGTGCAGCCGGGGAGAGGGATTGACCGTTCCTGGGAGGCGCCACGATTGCCCGCGGCGACACGAAAGAGGCCGACGCTCCGACTCGCCATAGCGCCTGCCGGACCTCCATCATCTTCTGTTCTCCAACACCCGTTAGGATTACCCTCATGGGACGATTCGTTGTTTGGAGTATTTCGAGAAGTCCATCGATTTCGGGCCGGAAAGAAGTGGGGTGCTTTGTCCGGCCAAAGTCTCGTGCGACGGTGTGCACATCGGTATTCATACGAAGCCAATCCTCCCATTTGGCCCGATCACGCCGCGACCTGTAGTAGAGATTGGGTATGACACTGAATCCCGCGGCGAAGGCGTCCTCGCAGAAGCGATGGTGTCGCAACAGCATCGCCACGCTGTGGCTCGCAGGATTCTCCCGATAGACGGAATACGTCGGTCCAGTGAGAATCTCGATGCCAGCTTCTCGCATTCGACTGAAGAATCGCGGTGGCTCAACCCCCCACAGGGTCTCCAGTAGATCGTCGTCGCCGTTGAGGACGCCAACCAAACGGCAGGACGGACTCACGTGGAGCCGCGATCGGATCTCCCCCGCCGGGTCCCGCCGCGCCGATTCGGCCCGGACAAGCGAAAGGACTGCCCGCAGATGTACGCCGACCCAACCATCCGGAAGGTCGAGTCCCGCGGGCAGACATTCGCTCCGCGAGAGGATCAGAGGGGGCAACTCGAATGGCGGCTGGCTCAGGCGCAACGCCGCCAGCGGCAGTCCTTCGCGGAGCCGCCTGCGAAACGAGTCAACATCGCGACCGCTGGGATCCTTCACCGATCTCTGAGTACAGACGATTGAACAACTGGCGCAGGCTCGAAAGCGCTTTCCCTGATGGACACAGCTGCATGGCGCACTTTCCTCGCCACCACACTCATCGAAGGCAAGGCACTGGTCGCAAGTGGGCTCCCACAAGCTGGCCTGCCGCACGGGCAGACTGCGCGTCATAAGCCTCGTCGGAACACGACAGTGGCCGCCGGCTTGGAAAGCTCGACCGAAGCCAATACCCCAACCGTGAATCCACCTCGTCCTAGAGCGTGTTCGTAGTGCGGAGGCACTTCGCCTAGGACTCCGTGCGGCCCACTCACCAGCAGTTGCGCGTCGCCACCAATCACCAGAACCGAATCTCCCACCGAGCTCTGGCGAAAGCACATCCACCTGGATCCGTATCAGGGGCACCCTGAACTCATCCGGCTGCTCCACGTTCGTGGTCAAGGGGTCCTCCCAATGCAGAGCAGGTCCACCTTCGCGGATGCTCAGGGTAGTGGGCTGTCGACTTGGTTTCCTTCTGTGTGAGCTTCCCATGTTGCTAGCTCCTGGGGTTCAGGGGGTTGCATCGTCTCACCGTCTGCGATACCATTATCACGTGACGAGATAATATCTCTTTCCGTGATCCATAGCAACAGCAGGAGTGAAACACCATGTCCTTCGGCGATCGCCTCGCCAAGCTGCGGCGAGCCACAGGTCAGACGCAGAGCGAACTCGCGCGTGCGATCGGCGCAGCCCAATCGACGATCTCACAACTGGAAGCGAGTACTCGAAATCCATCTTTTGACATGTTAGGTGCCCTTTCCGCCGCCTTAGGGGTGACCATGTCCGCCCTAGTGGAAGAGGGACAAGCTGGTCTGACCGGTGATGAGGAATCTCACTTTCTTGAGTACCGCTCACTATCCGAGAACGCCCGCCAAGAACTCCGGCGCTACGCCGCCTACCTCCGCCACCGAGCCAGAGAAGCGGAGACACTCACATCGTGAGACGGTCGATCGGCCTCCGGGCAACTCCTGATCGGATTTGGATCTCCGTCATCGAAGCATCAGAACCGACTGAATTCGAACTATTGGTTTCGACATCGCTCCCCATTCCCATGGCGCTTGATCCACCGGACCGACTGCGCTTCGTCAGGCAGGCGGTCGTCGACACGATAGCAGAATACCGCGTAGCGCTCGCGGGGATTCGCTTAGCCGAACCAATTGCTAGGTCCGTCGATCCATCGCGCCTTCATATCGAGGGGGTACTTCAAGAACTGTTGGCCAGCAGCAGCGTGGGATCATATTTCTACGGGCCGATTGCGACGATGGCCCGCCTACTCGGTGAAGAGGATCGCCGGACTATCAAACAATACATCGCGGGACTTCCCTTCGGTGAGATTTCCGGGTGGCCCGCTCTGGCACCCAGTCAACGCGAGAGCATCTTGGTCGCCGTAGCAGCTCACTCGCTGGAGCCGTCATGATCGTCTCTGCTACCCTTGACTTCGAGTTGCGGAGCCGTATCGGTGCCATGGAGGGTCACAATTCAGAAGTATACCTGGCTCATGATGAACAACTTGACGCCACGATCGTTGTTAAGAAGATCCCAAAATCTAGCTTTCTAAGCGTCGCCGAGTACTATGCCGAAGCCAAGCGTCTGTATGACGCTCGACACCCCAACGTGGTAACTGTCAAGTACGCTTGTGAGGACTCCGGTTCGGTTTTCTTGGCAATGCCCCACTACGCTCGTGGCTCTATTGGTGCTCTGTTGGATCAACGGCGAATAACCAACCGGGAAATCGTGAGATACGGCTTAGATGTATTGAACGGACTTCACCACGTTCATACTAGAGGAATGGTACACTTTGATGTGAGGCCATCCAACGTGTTGATCGACCAATCGAACCGGGCTGCACTGTCCGATTTCGGGCTCTCTCGCCATTTGCGGCCCGACGGATTGGCGACAGCGGACGCGCTCTATTTTCGGCATTGGCCACCCGAATACCTTATGGCGATCGACCTCTCGCCTGCAGCAGATGTGTACCAAGCTGGTTTGACCTTATACAGAATGGCAGTTGGCGTGTCCGCGTTGGAAGAGCAAGCGCGAGGGAGGAACGATACAGAAGTTCGCTCGATGTTGCAAAAGGGTACCTTGCCGAATCGGGGCGCGTTTCCAATCCATACGCCTAGACGCCTTCGGAAAGTAATCAAGACCGCATTGGCCGTTGATCCTGGCAACCGTTTCGCCTCAGTCTTGGATATGTTGGCCGCGTTAGCAAGAGTAGATCGGTGGCTTGATTGGCAGTGCTTTCGCGATCGGACGACGGATTCGTGGTGTTGGGAGGTTTCACGGGGCGGACAACTGAGAACCGTGACGCTCGGTGAGGACACGGGCACTTGGCGGGTCGAGGGCAAGAAGATGAACGAAAGGACACGTAGGGTCCGTCGCCAAAGCGCCTTCAGTGGTGATGGCCTGAAATGGGGGGAAGCCCGAAGGCTTGTTGAAAGAGCTCTCACCGGATTGGAGTAGTTGTTCATGAGAATCAGTTGGAGAACACCAGCTCTTAGTCGACAGCGCCTTGCCTACCCATACATCGACACCCCGCTCCGCTCATTGTTGAAACGAGCGCGTTGCATTGATCTTCGAGACAACAGTAGAATCGAGAATCTAGGTGCCGGGTACGCAAGGCCGGTTCCGCTAGATCCGCGCCGCCGATGGGGAGAGGAGAGAATCGAGACGCCGGACGCGTGATATTGGCTGGTGCGACCGAGACCGGCGTGACCCACCCGTTGTCGATGACGAGGTGAGGTTCGACATCACCTGCGGCTGCTTCAGGCCGTGGCGCTCCTTCAACTCGCGCTTCACGTCGCTGATCTTGACCCCGGAGCCCCTCCTCCCGGTCCTGCTCGTTGCCGCAGCGTTCCGATCGTAGAAGTACTGCAGAATCTGCTCGCGTATTCTGTCGTTGGGATTCACCTCACCTCACCCCCGAAACCGATTCTCCCTATGCCACTCCAGGTGCTCCCGTCCCGGCCGATGCTCCGAGCTCTCGGGAACCCACAGCTCCGTGCCACCGAGGTCGTAGTAGTTC
>LXNJ01000754.1_pt1 | contig 21114 bp, 11 predicted proteins | sample 809081 | NCBI WGS metagenome assembly LXNJ01 (sample SAMN04870510, study PRJNA318959) | sponge metagenome | biome: sponge; feature: marine sponge reef; material: water | host: Petrosia ficiformis | place: Greece: Milos, Mediterranean Sea | collected 2013-05-29 | depth 5-7 m | reverse complement strand
TTTCCAGCTAATTCTTATGCTTTCTTTTCTAAATCGGGGTTAGAAACCCCTCCTACAAGAGCATTCGCGATATAGGTAGCAACTTGGGTTATAATACATGAAGTGTGAAACAACACCTCAAAAGGTGCTAAAAAGAGACGCAATGAATTGCGCGACTACAAACAGATTGTTACTAATTTAAACTAAAATCGGGCGGACAAGGTCTCCCTCCCACAAGAAAGATGATATGGTTAATACCAGAACTTTTACACCTTATGAAATGAACCATTACAAATTTGCACTTTTTTCATAAATTATGCACTGACATACCATATAACGTAAACCTGGCATTTGCATTTCCGTTATAATACTATCACATAGTATTAAACATTGATGATGGAGCACATTCTTTTGAAGCCACAGCCTGCAAATAGATATATATCACTGTTTACGCTCGCCCTCTGTTTTCTTGTTTTTATAAAACCTGCCTTAACTGCGGAAAAAGACGAAACCACTCCACCTCCTCAAGAGGAAATCACCTCTCCACCTCCAGTTGAGAATCCATTTAGCAAGAAGCCTAAAAAAGAAAAAAATACATGGGATCAGAGCGAATCTAAAACGAAAACAACAGACGACCCATCAACGACGGAAGATATAGATTCAGATATACCTGTGCGTCGTCAGATACTGATTCCATACTTAGAGACACTACGCCGTTGGAAATATCCGCCAGATCTCGGTGACCTCTCCGAACTTTACGATTGGAAACCACGTAAAACATCCGATACCAAAGGCATTGATCTTCCTATGGATTCTAACCTACAAGTAAAAATTGATCAATCAGTGACAATTGAAGTCAACAAAACCCACTATTTCGGAGAAGGCGATTTGAATCGCTACGGCGGCTATAGTTACGGAAGTTATGGGGACTACGGTTCTGGGCTTGACCTTGGACTTTCCTCCTCCTACGGTTATGAAGATTTTGGCTACAGCAGCGGATTTGGCGGTGGTGGATACGACAGTTTTGGTTCAAGTTATGGGGGTGGCTACAGTAGTTATGGGGGTTACAGTAGTTACGGCAGAGGTGGTGTTCCGCGTGCTACTGGCATTAATATACGGCAACACCAAAATATTGGATTGCACGGTCGTGTAGGCGAACGAACACATATTGCCGTGGATTACAATGCAGGTGATTCGTATGGTGGCAGGTATGGTGGATATGGAGGTAGCAGCTACGGTGGGTATGGACTCGGTGGTGCGAAAGAACAGAAGATTAAAATCTGGTATGAAGGCAAACCCGAAGATTTCATCAAAACTATATCTTTCGGTGACATTACGCTTAGCCTGCCGAACACCCGTTTCCTAAATATCAACCGAAACCTTTTTGGACTGGAAGGAGTGTTTGAATATAAAAACACCCGTATGACCCTTTTCGGATCGCGAAGCAAAGGTGTCCGTGAAGTGCGGACGTTCCGTGGACAGTCGCGAAGAGCAAGTTTCGGTTACGGACCGCGCGGCATTCAGATTGCGGATGCCAATTATATTAAAAACAGATACTATTTAATTCACCAAGGAGAAGACGGTTTGCTGCACGAGGCATATCTTCCCATAAAACAGGGGAGTGTGGAAATCTATATTGACGATAGCGTCGTGGGCAATAACCAAGGTGGCAAACGAACGAGTCAAGGCTACTTCAATCCGCAGTTTCCCGGGCAGGACTACAACATTGACTATGAAACGGGCGAGATTGAGTTTTTATCTCCGATCTCCTCCAGTTATACTATCGTTGTCGCTTACGAATATTTGGGCGATGGTGGTGGTAGTGTCGGCAATCCTGGAAACGTTTTTGCTGATGAGAACGGAGACGGTTCTATTGATGAAGAGGGTGAAGAGATTGGTTATGTTGTTATAAAAGAGAAAGGTTTTCGCGGAAATGCTGCATCTCATGTTTACAGCCTCGGGAACCGAAACATCAACCCTCGAGATTTTCAGCTGACAATTATCCGCCAAGGAGAAAGTGAAACATTCCAAACTGATGCAGGACTTGTCCCATATATTGAGATATTTGGATTGGACCAGAACGGTGATGGAATCGTTGATTCGGAGTTCATAGATTACGACAGAGGATTACTACGTTTCCCAAGCTTGCAACCCTTTAAAATCAGCGATCCACAACATCCTTATTATCAACACCGAGATTTACTCAACAACGAAGCCATTTATCTTGAATCCCTCCGTAGTACTGACCAGATATACACAATTGTTGCTGATTATTCTTATCAATCTGAGACCTATAATGTCGGATTGTTTGTGATTCCAAATAGTGAGACTGTGCGACTAAACGGGAGAGTTCTAACGCGAGATACGGATTACTTGATGGTCTACGAGGTTGGTACCATTCGATTTTTCACAGAACTTGATGAATTCGATGAAATCGTAGTGGAATTTGAAAAAACCCCATTCGGCGCGGGTTCACAGCAAGCGGTTGTAGGTGTATGGTTAGATTATACACATAAACCGAAACCGAAATCTGAGAGAGAACAGAATCTTGAGGATAGGTTCAATCGTCTGGGTGGAATGCAAACAATGCAAACAGGTTTGGATAATAATCTCACGAATGACCCATTTTCAAGTGGCTTTCCTTCTACTGGGACACGTTCGGGTAGGGGATTTGGCAATGTCGGTTTAGGTCGTAGCACCTTTGGCGGCGGTTTTGGTGCGGGTGGCTATAGTAGTTTTGGAAGTTTTGGGGGACGTTCGCGAATCGGACCCAGTTATTTTGGAGGATACGGGACCGGCATGAATTATTTCAATCCGGTTTACCAAAAAGGATTTACCGTATCAACAGGATATATCTTAACGACTGGGCAGAAACCTGCCCAAATACCGAATGTCAATGAAGTTCCCAACCGCTTGCAAGCATTTAATATCAACACAAGTTTTGGTAGGGAATTCAACATGGCGTGGTTACTAAACCCGCTGCCTTTTGTCAATATCCAGAATTTTCCGCTCTCTATTGACTTTAGTGGAGAGTCTGCTTATTCACATAACAACCCAAATAGCGTTGGCGTTGCTCTGATTGATAGCATGGAAGGTGTAAAGGAAACCACCACAATACCTACCATAAAATTTAACTGGAAGCCGAGTAGTGTGCCGTCCGTCCAAGAATCGGTACAGGCAGGTTTACCGACACACGATTATAGTGTGTTACCGACACAAGAGAATAGAGCACTTTTTAACGTCGTACTGAAAGATAGAGAAGAAGCAGAAGCCGTTGGCAACTACATGCGAAATCGGGATGTGCCTGCATCATCAATTCAACCGCTTTCTCTCTCAACAGAAGAACGGTTGATTATGGAAGTTGGATACGATTTCACAGATGTGGTTGAAGAATGGGGAGGTTTCTCAAATGGCATATCAAAATCTGGCGTTGATTATTCCGAACGCGGTTTTGTGGAGATGTGGATGCGCGTGGAAGGAGATGATGATGTGACACTCTATCTCAATCTCGGTGCTGTGAATGAAGATTCGGATGCTGATGGGCGTCTTGATAGTGAAGACCTGCCACAAACGTTAGACGATACAACCGGCGACGGTGTTGTTGATGCCCTTGATCTTGACCTTGAAAACCTGTCGGATGCACAGCGGCACTTTGGCAACGGCAGATCGGATATTGGGGAAGACGTTGGATGGCGTTATGACGGTCCATTTCAACCTGAGTCTTTTGGTGCAAACAATCAAATTTTGGATAGCGAGGATTTGAATGGTGACGGTGTACTTGATAGTGTTGATGCATATTTTCAGGTCGCTATCCCACTTAATGACATTCCGAACGAATGGGTTAAAGGTAAAAATAGCAACGGATGGACGTTCCTTAGCATCCCGCTCTCAAAATTTTTACCAGAAGGCTCCCGTGTTCCCAGTCTTGTATTTGTTCAGCATTTTCGTTTCTGGTTGATGAAGAACCGTCCGGGCAACGTCAAGGGAACATTCCAATGGGCATCTATTGAGATTGTAGGAAATAAATGGGAACAGGGAGTAGTCACACAATCCTTCACAGATACAACCACCGGACTTTCCGACCAAAAAGTCGTTGAAGATACGCTTGAAAAGTTCATCGTTGGCGCAAAGGATAACTTCAGTTATGACGACTATCAAAGTGCGTATTTGGAGATTGAAGATAATGAGCTTTTTAGAAAACTGCACCCGTTTACAGCCACTTCGCTCGCTTTTCAAACACAGCAACAACGCGAACAGACGCTAAGTTTAGAGTATTATCTCTATCCGAACTCTTACGGCATCACCTCTAAGCAGCTAAAAGGATTCACGCAAAGCGAAGGGCAAGACTTTAGCAGGCACGATACACTCCGATTATGGTTGTATGGTGATAAAAGCTACACTACCTTTGTGCTACAGCTCGCTCCCAGTGTGCGTACAGGTTATCGTAGTTCTTTCTACAGTTCTGATCCATTCCTCAACCAACCGCAAGAAGAAGATGTTAATATCTTTGAGAATCTTACAGACTATTATGAATACACTGTGCCGATAGACTTTGAAGGTTGGAAACTTATTGAAATTGACCTGCGGGACCATAGCAGGAATGAATATCCTGACCTGATTGAAAATCCAAGTGATAATACAGATACACCTGATCAGCAAGGACAACCGTCTCCCGTACAAAATGCACCTGACGGACACCCTGACGGCTTTACTGTTAGAGGCACAGGATCAGGTGTAAGTAGAACGCAGCTCTCCATCAAAAATATCGGAGGCATATTGCTCGGTATCCGAAACGATACAGAACGAGAAATTAGCGGTGAAGTATGGGTTAACGAGATACATCTCGGTGATCCACTCGTTCGTTCAGGATGGGCACGTCGTGGGAATATGTCTGTTTCGCTTGGTAATATCATACGTCTGCGGGGCGGCTACGCAAGTCAGGACAAAGATTTTGAGAGCGGCGCTGGTGAAATTGGTCGGCAACGCTTGTCGTCCCGTGGCTATAGTACTACGAACAATGATTACAACATTGATGCGGAAGTCACACTGTTTTCATGGTTGCCTATCCGCTATTCCATCCGAGAACAGGAATCTGAAACGGAGGCACTGCGAGGCAGCTATACCTCTTTTCAAAGCGGAAAGAGTGAAACTCTCAATAGAGATGTTTCGGTGCAATTCAACCGAAATCCGTTTCCAAACCTCGGATTCGCTTACAATTATCAGGATTTTTGGAACGAGCGGCGAGGAACACAAATTAGTCATCTATACACAGGCAATTTTCGCTACAATATCGGTTCAAAACTTGGGTTCAATGTGCAATATCGGCATGAAGATATTTTGGCGAAGCCTGAAACAGCAACAGATACAACCGCTACATCAACTTCATATTATAGCTACGGTTATGGTAGGAATCGAGATGAAAAAACAGACAGCGGATCCATAACACTTGATATCAGTCCAATAAACGCTTTTAGTCTTAATCCAAGTTACGATATACGGCGGACACTTGAAAGACGGGATCCAAATCGCTATACAACATCATATTTTGCGGGAGGCGTGACGGAGCCTGATTCTTCTGTGGAAGAGGATCCTGATGAAGATACCGTACCAGATTTTTCTATTGCCGAACGAGAACATCGGCTTTCACTCACCCCACGACTCAATCGTGATCTCCTCGGCTTACGTCCAACGGTGACAAGCCGTGTAGGTTTCCGGGAGAACTGGTTCAATGTAAAGAAAGATGCTTCACTCAATGGAAATATCAACCTCGGCTTGAATCTACGCATCCAAAAATGGTTCGGATGGCTGTTGAATAAGGAAAAACCAGAAACTGGAGGCATAAACGGGAATCAGGATCGAACGATTGAACAGTCGGGGAAACAGACACCGATTGAACAAAATCTTGAAAAGTTACGCGAAAACGGTATTGATGAAACCCAAATTCAGAAATTAGTAGAAGATCAAAACGATTGGATTAACCGAGATAAAGCAGAGATGGTGCAAAAGCAGCGTCCCAGTCCTACAGCACAAGGTTCTCTTGCCACGCAACAGCCTAAGCAGGAAGGTCTCCTGCTTCGAATACTGAATACATTTACGATTAACACCAGTGCAAACTATTCCGCAACCGAATCTTTTCGTCAACTTGAATCTGGGCAGTCGCTGATAGAAATCTGGGAGCTTGATCAAGAAGCAGATGAACGCACCAATTCACGAAAAAGCAACCGCTATACAGTCCGCACTTCTGTGGATCCGTGGAAATGGTTATCCTTCGGAACGAATCTCAGCACATCCGATAGTTTTCGGAAAAGTTACGGTAGCACTTATACATCACACGCAGAAACTTATGAAGCGGATGTTAAGCTTAATGTACAACAGGCGTCCAGCTTCCAACTTCGTTATAGCTATACAATACGGAAGAATGCTAACCTTGAAGTTACGCTCAGTGACAGTACCGCACATACCCCATCGCTAAGTTGGATGCAAAAATGGAGCGACGAAACCAGGACTTCATTAGGAATTCGTACTACCCTACGTGATCATCTACGAAGCGGAATTCAAAGCGACGCTTTTATTATTACACCGAATTTTAGTATTGACTATCGCTACCGAACCGAAGGCGGTATTCGTGTGCCGTTCTTCGGCAGAATATCACTTGAGCATGACCTTGACCTAACTAACACCTTCTCTTTGGCAATCCGCAGGGAAAATTATGGTGCGAATAAGGAGGAACGTTCTGAACGATACGAGACAACTTTACGTGCAGGCTACAAACTTAGCGACCATCTCACTGCAAATCTACATTTGGGACTTAGCTACAACCACGATAGGGTTGAAGAAGGAAGGGATTACCTTTCCGTTGCAAGTGCGCTGACGGTGAGAGGCGAATTTGAATAATATCAGAGGTATAGTAAAATCAACACGACTTTACCGTGAATCCTTTCCCTGAAAAACCTTCACCACACAATCGGAAAGAACAGAAAGCACGACTCCAGCTATGCCAAAAAGCATGAAAAGCAGACTATCTGTTGCGAACTCAATCACAGGACTCCAGCGGTTGTTGAAAATTGGGTGAATCGGTTTATGCTTTAGCATTGTGTTTTTCTTTAGATGTGAAAGGGTGTCTTGAAAGAGATACCCTTCAACACAAAGGTGTTAACTTAATCTTGAGTTTTTGACAAACCACTAAATGCTGCATGCACATTTAACGTTAATTCTGCAGGAAAACTAACACGTTTTGCGAAAAACGCCTTAAACGCTTCACTGCGACTCCGGAGAAGTTTTTTTAGTTTTCCCCACTGCGTTTGCATCTTACCTTTAGGTGAAACAGGAAGCACATCATCGCTGATCCAATCCAGCGAGTCATCCTTTCCCAGATGGTCTGTGAGGCGCGTAATCTCGGTTGTCGGGATATGGTACTTATAGATATTGCACGGTGGGAGCTGATCGGGATGTACCAGTTCGTCTAAAGGGAGTCCAACATACGCGCTGAAAACAACGGATTTGCCATCATCCATCCAGTCAATTTGTATTGGTCGCCAGTCCTTTGGTATCCGTAGTTTTTTGATGTTTCTTCCGTTGCGATCACAAATCAGATACCAATGCGCCTTGTAGATAAGCGCAAGGCCGAATCCGTCCCGTGGTTCCCACACATATTCGTCATGGAGATAGACAACCTGTTTGCCATCGGGTGACCAGCGCGGTGCTTTGAAGCGTCCCCGTTCAGGGTGAGGTAGTAGTTTTCGTGGTCTATTACCATCGGCTCCCATTATCCAAAGCGTGCCACCTACATCGTCAACCACGCCCGGCTTTGAGAACACAATAGACTTGCCATCAGGCGACCAATCACAAAAGATCGCACTGACATCCGCTATCTCTTTTATCTCCCCCGTTTCTATATTCAGCACGTTGACGGTCTTTATCTCTTTGCCATCTATGTCCACTCTCATATTAAAAACGAGAGCTTTGCCATCCGGTGAAAATGACATTCTACCGACATACGCTTTAGGGATTATGAGTTTTTGGATGTTTGTGCCATCTGAATGCATCAAGTTATCACTATAACGTCTCGTAAATGCAATCCATTTACCATCGGGCGACCAGCAATCAGGGTATGGGAACCACTTTTCTCCATCTTCAATGAGAAGCGTCTGGTTGCTACCATCATCGTCCATAACGTAAATACCTTTCACACCGTCGCGTCTGGAACTAAAAACGATTTTCGCATCTGCCACCACACCGAAAAGCAGTAGCAGCAAACAAAGCAAACTAACTTTTTGTAGGAACATGACTACTCTCCTTAAAAGAAAAGGTGTGGCAGGGGCACATGTCCCCTGCCTTATGAATCGGTTTATGGATTGTCATCCGAGGTAAACGTGTTTGTATCTGTCGCTAACCAGTCATCTGTATTTCCCTTATGTACTTGGAGACGAAGATACGCATTACATATCCACTCGTCATCGCCCTGGAGCTCTCCGCTGAAAAAATTGAAGAAAGCACCCCAATGACTGGTGCTATAGCTGTAGCTGGATAAAAAGTTTTTGATCGGCAAGTCTTTTTCTAACTCATCCAACGGCTTGTTTTCGGCTGTATGTCTGAACCTGCCGGACCCTGTCGCATTTTCACCGAGTTCGTTGTAAGCATAGACATACCCATCCATGATAATAGACGAGCCATCATAGTAGTGAGCGGTGAGTTCTGCGTAGCCGTAGATACCGTTCGTTTTGGAACCTGAATCATAAACGGGTTTATAGATAGATGCCGAGGTCGTGCTGGAGTCAGAGCCATCCGAAAACGTAACCTCTGCCTTTATATCATACTCGGCGATCTTTATGTGACCCTCATACGAACCCAGGTCTACAGAGACACTTGTTGTGCCACTACTATGCATACTGGTATGTACATGTGTATAGTCACTATCTGCCTCATCTACGGGATACGTCTGTTTGACATACCAGTCGATATAACTGATGTCTTCATCCGCTGTCAGAGACGCGGAGACGGCCGCGTCTGATCCATAATCCGTATTAGCAGAGACAGAGAGATACGTTATAGAAGCAGCCTCACTATAATTTAAACCTATAAGCAATAAAGAAGCGATTACCGCTGCAATCGCGATTGTCTTGAACTTCAACTTAAACATTTTGTAATCTCCTTTTGGCACCTAAACAGGTGTCGGTATTTTAAATCAACGTCAAGGACGTTAGTTTTAAAATTTGAAACCTTTCTCTAATGCAAGGAGGTATGCCTTTTTCACCTTTTCCAAAGCGGTTTTCATAATTTGACTCACTCTACCTTTTGAGATACCGAGTGCTTTGGCTATCTCAACACCGCTGCATTCTTCAAAATACTTCATTTCAAGGACACGGCGTTGTTTTTCGGTAAGTTTTGCCAAAAATTGAGGTAAATGTTCACAGAATTGTTCCACCTCAAGCTGCCGAATCACTTCGTCTTCTAATGCTTCATGTGCACACGCTTCAGCATTCAAACCAGCAACTAACGGATTTGGCGTCCAGTTGTCATCATCCGTGGGTTGTTCGTCATGTGGAAATGGTAAAGAATTTAATTCTTTCTTCCGTTCCCACCACAGTCGTGTACACACGCGTTTCTTGATAAATGTAGTGAAACTGGCACCGCTCGGATGGTTCGGGTTATACTTCGGTATTGATTCCAGAACCGTTAACATAGCGACTTGATAGAAGTCCTCTTTAAGACTTTTCAACCGCTTGTTGTACTCTGTCGCACAATCAACACAATGACGTATTGACTGATCAGCAGAGATCGGATCTTCTGGGACAATCTTGAATGGACACTTACCTGAGTAATGTGGACCGCGTTGATATTTCATCGGTTACTTCCTTTTATAAGCAAGATAACGAGAAAAGTTAATCGTTTCAAACTATAAAATAACGAGGTGATCACCTGTTATGTTTAATATATCAATCTCACCAGAAAAAGTTTAGCTTTTTTTTTTTTGCAAAAGCATCAATTTATGGCAAAATTATGTTTACAAAAGGATAATGGAGATAGGATAGTTGAAGTAAGATACACTGTTTATTCCTCCAAAAGTCAGATTTAATGGTTTACCTAATTTTGTCAGAACGTAATCACAGATACCTTCACGCGGTAGGTAGGACGCTTCCCTAAGCGATGGGGCGTACTGGATTTGAACCAGTGACTTCTACCGTGTGAAGGTAGCGCTCGTACCCCTGAGCTAACGCCCCATGAGAAGAGATGGGCCCACTAGGACTCGAACCTAGGACCAGCCGGTTATGAGCCGGCGGCTCTGACCACTGAGCTATGGGCCCATATTGTTTTTTAATTATACCTTGTTTGAAATAAAAAATCAAGTTTTTATGGAATTCTGGAATTCTGCAAGGTTATTTAGTTTTAGGGTTTTTGCACATTTTCGTCAAAAAAGTCGCGAGCTGGAGCTCGCTCCTACAGCAAGAGGGGCATTCAAGAATAACCGAAAATATGGAGAACTAAATAACCCTGGGAATTCTGGGGTGTGTAAAGTTTTTGACATGAATACTTTTTCTCTTCTGTAGGAGGGGTTTTCAACCCCGATGAATACTACAAGTCTATTCATCATTGATTTGAACAAATGTCAAATGCACATTTGCCGTTGATTTGAATTTATCGGGCGGACAAAGCCCTCTTACAAGAAAAGTGGCATGGTTAATGTCAAAATATTTACACACCCTGGAATTCTTGAAGCGTAATTCAGTTTTCAGTTTTTTCTCAGCATTTTGGTCATGTCGCGACCGGGAGGTCGCTCCTACAAGAAGAGGTTTTAGAGAGAAGGAAGAAATTATTGGAGAATTGAATTACTCCGCAATGCTGAGTGGTTGGTATTTTTATGTGGTAATCGCTGTTATTCTATGAAACCACGCAGGCGATGGCTTCGAACAGGATGACGAAGTTTACGGAGGGCTTTCGCCTCAATTTGACGAATACGTTCTCGTGTGACATCAAAAACGACACCGACCTCCTCAAGTGTTTTTGGGTAACCAGTTGTAATACAAAGTTCTTCAATTCGTTGGCGAGTTGGTTCAGACAACAGTGGATTCACGGTATCGTCTTCAATTCCAAAGCGGAGGACAATCACCTCTCGCTCCCTCTCAGACAAATCTGCAAGTGCCTCTTGAATACGTTCTTTGAGGATGCTCAGCTCAGCTTCTGTGGCTGGCGACAAAACACTCACATCTTCAATGAAATCCCCTAATTGACTGTCATCATCATCGTCTCCAATAGGTGTTTCTAATGAGACAGTTTCTGGAACAATCCGCAAAACTTCTCGCACTTTATCTTCTGGAATTCCCATGTCCGCGGCAATCTCTTCTGGTGTAGGTCGACGTCCTAATTCTTGGATGAGTGAACGTTCAGCGCGCCTCAGTTTATTAATTCTCTCATGCATGTGAACCGGGATACGGATAGTACGACCTTGGTCTGCAATGGCACGAGTGATACTCTGCCGTATCCACCACGTAGCGTAAGTGCTAAACTTAAAACCACGTTGATAATCAAACTTATCAACCGCTCTCATTAGCCCTATATTACCTTCCTGGATCAGATCAAGAAATTCAAGTCCAGGGGCTTGATGTTTATACTTCTTTGCAATACTTACAACTAACCTGAGATTCGCTTCAACAATCGCCATTTTGGCATCTTGGGCATTGGATTCTCCGACACAAATTTGCTTAGTAGTAGTTTGGAGGGAGTCACGGGAGATACCGATTGTATTTAGGTATTGTTGAATCTCGCGTTGGTAACGAACGATGTTGATATATGCTTCTTTTGCAGCAACCGTTTTGAAATTATGAGTTTCGGCGTTAAGCCTTCCGTTGAACCATTCTGGCGGAAGGTTGTGTTGTTTTTGGAGCCGTGCGATTTCTTGTTCTCGGTCAGTAATATTCCGTTCAACCTCTTTAACCTGTCCTGATATTTTGCTAATTTCTTCGCGGTCAATCTTCAGTTGTTCAAGGTGTTTTACGAAGTTTGCATAACTCCCAACTGTTTCAAATTCTACGAATGAATTGTTCTTAGCAGCGTCCTTGGCAGCAACAAGATATTCCAGTTCTAAAGTTTCAATGACTCGCATCATCTTTTCTACTTTTTCACGTAGTTTTCGCTCCTTATCACGGGTAGAGCTACTCGAAACTGACATATCAATAATATCAGATGCTCGTTTTTTAGCAATGATAATTTTATAAAGAAGTTTCCGGACCTCTGCAACAGCAAGCCGAGTTGAAAATGTAGCTGCTTGTGCCTGGCGGAACCCCATCTCAATTTGCTGGGATAATTCAATCTCTTTATTTTTATCTATCAAAGGTACTTTCCCCATGTCGCGTAGATAGGTTTTTATCAGATCTTCGCGTTCACTGATTTCCCCCGGTGTGAATTCCATTAAGTCATCAAATTCAACTTGATCAGTGTTATCAGATTCATTAAAATCATATGGGTGTGCGTTTCCTAAGTCCACCAGTTAGTTCTCCTTTTTATTTTCGTTTGTTTTCGAGCTATTCTGTTGTTCGTTAGATTTTAGTGTTTGTGCGAAAATTTACTAAACAAAGTTGTGCCTAAATTTGACAGTTTTTTGAGTTCATTAAGTGTTAATATCATCGTTTCCTTTTGCTGAAGCAATAGCACGGGAAATACTTTGACGTACCCACCAAGTGGCGTAAGTACTAAACTTATAGCCGCCTTGATAATCATAGTTATCAATAGCTTTCATTAAACCGATGTTGGCTTCCTGAATCAGATCTAAAAATTCACGACCTTGAGTTTCTTGCCCATATCTCTTAACGAGGCTAACGACCAGCCTCAGATTTGCTTTTACAATCGCCATTTTAGCATCTTGGGCATTATTAATTATGCCGGAATCAATCTGTTTCGTAATATCTTGTAGCTTCTCGCGAGAAATGCAGAAAGTATTAATGTATTGTTTAATTTCGTGCTGATAACGAGCAATCTTGAGATACGCTTCCTTATCAGCGTCTGTTTCGAAATTATAGGTTTCAGCGTTGAATTCTCTATCAAACCATTCTGCGGGGATATTGTGTTGCTTCACGAGGCGCGAAATTTCCTGTTCGCGTTCATTGATATTACGTTCAACTTCTTTAAACTGAAAATCAAGCGGATGTGCATTTTCTAAAGTCGCCATTTAGTTCTCCTTCTCAATATTACCATTAATTTGAGGGTTATCCGTTTCTTCGTCAGACTGTTGTGAAATTTCTGCCGATTCTAAAATATTTTTTTGAACAAAAGCTCGCCTTTCATTTGAGAGATCAACGAGTTCCTTGAGCGTTTCAAGGTCATCGTTTCCATCAGCAAGCGCGCTTGATCGTATACGCTGCTCAACGTCTTGCAAATTAAAGCTTTTTAGTTTCTTGAGACATCCCTTTATCCTTGCATGGTGATTGGGAATGTTCGTTTTGTTGATAAGGGCGTTTGAGATAATGCTTTTCCCGGTTTCGTCCTCACAAGTATTAAGGATGTTCTGAATATCAACGTTTTCTTCGTTCTCACTACCATCCCAAAGCATTTGAACGATTTTGGCAAAGTGAGGATTTGTTAATTCCTCGTAATACAATAGTGATTTAACTTCGGAGATTAGTTCGGGTGCTTGGATTAAAGTTTGGATAAGTTGAAATTCAATTTGTTCGCGGGACGACAACTTTTTTGATGCTGTTTTTTGCTTCGTGATTTTATTTTGAAAGGATGTATCTTTCAAGCCTAAATCTCGCAATTCCCGCCAAAGTAAGTCTTCATCTACATCAAGTTCCTTTACAGCGTATTTTACATATTCTGTCCGTTCGACTCGATTTTTGATGTTCACAAGTATCGCGCTAACGTCTTTGACAACTTGCGTTTTGACATCAGGACGTCTGATGTTTGTTTGTTGAATTGCGGATTGAATTTGAAATTCAATAAGGTTTATCGCTTTATCAATTAGTTCGTTGAAAGCATCCGCACCGTTCTGTTTTACATACGAGTCTGGGTCATCACCTTTCGGCATGAGAGCAATACGCACACGTATTTCTTCAGCGATGAGCCTATGCAATCCACGTTGCGCAGCCTGCAACCCTGACGCATCACCATCAAAAACAATGACAACTTCAGGCGTATAACGTTTTAACAGTGCCGCATGTTCTTCACTTAGAGATGTTCCCGATGCGGCTATTACGTTTTCAATTCCGTGTTGATAGAGCATCAGAACATCCATATATCCTTCCACGAGAATGGCAGACTGCTTCTTGGATATAGATTGTCTCGCTTTGTCAAGATTGAAAAGAACTCTGCTTTTGTCGTATAGAACCGTTGTGGGTGAATTTAGGTATTTCGGTTGATGTTCATCAGATAGGGAACGACCCCCAAAACCAACCGGCACACCTTGTGCATTGTAAATCGGAAAGAGAATTCTATTCCAAAAACGGTCTTGAGGACCTTTATCTTCGTTCTTAATCAACCCAGCGTCGACCAACTGCTGAACTTTCCAACCCTCGTGTGTTGCTGCTTTTACCAAATCACGCCGTTGAGATTTTGCATAACCGAGTTGGAACAAGTGTGTGGTTTGTGAAAGTAGTCCACGATTTTTGAGATATTCACGCGCTTGCTGACTATGCTGTCCAGTGCGAAGGAGTTCATGGTAGTATTTTACTGCAAACTTGTTAAGTTCACTCAAGTCATTGATTAGTTTTTGTCTTGCAGTGGATTTCGCATCTCGTGTTGGCAACGCAATATTTGCTCGTTCGGCAAGCCATTCAACCGCTTCCATAAAGGTTTTTCCTTCATGTTTTTGCAGGAAAGAGATGACATTACCACCCGTTTGACATCCAAAACAGTAGAATATCTGTTTTTCTGGTGACACGGAAAAAGAGGGCGTTTTTTCTTCGTGAAACGGACAGAGCGCTTGATAGTTCCGCCCAGCTTGTCTGAGTGAGACACCGCATTCAGATATAACGTCTACAATACTGTTCAGGCTCTGAATTTCGTCAATTGTTTCACGCGGAATATAGTTATTTGTTGCCATGAGATGCCTCTACGCTAAATCAATTGTCCTCTATTGCCGTAAGAAGATTATGGAATTACAATGACCTATAAAGCAGTGAATAAATGGTTTTCTTGTTATCTGCCATTATTCTTTGAATTTAACGACTGTAACGCCTTCTCCACCTTCAGTTGGATGAGCGTATTGATAATTGACGACATGCGGGTTTGCATCCAATACCTTGTGAACTGCGCTACGGAGCGCACCTGTCCCTTTTCCATGCAGAATCCTCACACTTAATAATCCTGCAAGGTAGGCATCGTCCAGATATTTGTCTGTAATGTCTAACCCTTCTTTAACAAGCATTCCGTGAATACAGAGTTCATCTTTAACTGAATTTGCTTTGTTATGCTGAATGTCTAACACAGATGTTGAGAGATGTTGAGACTCTTTTTTTGGCACCACCGAGTCAATGTCATTGTAGGACAGCTGCATCTGCATACTGCCAACTCGGACCTGTAAAGGTGTACTGCTCTTTTTACTAATTTCGGTTATCTCTCCGAATCGGTTTAGCTGAATAATTCGGACTTTGTCGCCAACATTGACATTGAGTTTCTTTTTCTTTTGTTGTTTTATGGGTGGGTCTGGTTTGAGTTGTTTTTTGGCAGTCTCGATTTTTGAGAATGCTTCACGGATGCTGGCTTTGGAGGCTTGTTCATGACGGATATCTGATACTACGTTGTCTACCGTTCGGCGTGCTGTGGTAATGATTTCAAGTGCTTCTTTTTCAGCGTTTTGTAAACGGGTTTGCTGGTCAGCCTCAAATGTATCAATAAGCTCTTTGTGTTTTTGATATTCTGTTTCAGCGAGGTGAATCTTTTCATGGAGTTGTTTACGTTCGGTATCCAATTCTTGTTGGGTCTGTTGTAATTGGATGAGTAGGTCTTCCACAGCGACGTTATTATTACCTAAGTTATTTTCTGCATCAGTGAGAATACGGGGAGGGAGTCCTAACTGTTCGGCAATTTTAATTGCATTGCTACTTCCGGGGACGCCTATTTTCAACCGATAAGTCGGTTGCAACGTGTTCCAATCAAATTCCATTGAAGCGTTTTCCATGTTATTTTGTGTATGGGTATAAGCCTTAAGCGCACCGTAATGGGTAGTGACAATCGTCCTGACATTTTTTTCGCTCAACCATGCCAAAATTGCCATGCCGAGAGCGGTTCCTTCGGTTGGGTCAGTCCCTGCGCCGATTTCGTCTAATAGGACAAGAGAGTGTGCAAATCCAGAATCTTCAATTGCCTTTAGCATTTCAGCAATTTTTGTAATATGTGAGGAAAAGGTGCTAAGACTCTGCTCTATGTTCTGATCATCACCGATGTCGGCAAAAATGTGGTGAAAAATGGGAAGTTTACTGCCTTGGGCTGCTGGAATATGCAATCCAGATTGTGCCATCAAACACAGTAATCCGACCGTTTTGAGTACAACAGTCTTTCCACCGGTATTTGGACCTGTAATAACAAGCGTTTTGAAGTCTTTTCCAACACGGACATCTGTAGGTACAACGCGTGTAGGTTGTTTATGTTTAGGTTTGTCAAGTTCTGGCGTTTTCTGTTTTTGGGATTGCGTATTCGCGCGCGTTTGGAATTCTAACAAAGGATGTCGCGCTTCCGATAAATTGACAATACCGTTTGTATTCAATTTGGGTTCAACGGCATTTAATTCATGGCTGAATCGAGCTTTTGCATTTAAAAAGTCAAGTTCGGCAAGCAGTTCAAGGGCACACTCAAAATCAACAATTCGTTCACGTATCTGGTCTGTTAGCTCCAAAAGAATCTTGCGGATTTCACGATGTTCGGCTTCAACGGTTTCATGAAGCGCATTGTTCATTTCAACTATTGACAACGGTTCCATAAAATAGGTCGCACCGCTGGTAGATTGACCTTGAACAACGCCGCTAAAGAAAGACTTTGCATCCTGTTTGATAGGGATCACATAACGGTTGTTTCGAAAAGTAATAACCGATTCTTGAATAGATTTTTGATGGTCCGAGGAACGCAAGATCGCTTCTAATTTTATGTGGATGTTTTCACGGATTTTGATAAGTTTGCGGCGAATAGAACGTAACTCTGAACTTGCCCGGTCTAACACAGTTCCTTCAGAACTGATGCGTGACCAAATAGATTCAACGATTTCGTCAAAAACAGGCAGCGCGTCTACAATAGAGAGCAACCGAGAGAACTCATCACAATCTGGATTTTTGAATTTCTTTTTGATAGTGGATGGGAGCTGTGCTACCTTGGCAATATTTAGAAACTCATCCGGTTCTAAGATAGCACCTGTTTTGGAGGCTTGTTGAAGCTGCTGACTAATATCCGTTAATCCAGCAAGTGGGATTTCGCCTAACCGTTGCTGAAAGGTTTTCACTTCGGAGCATAACTTTAATTGGTGGCGGACTGTATCAAGTGAATCTGATGGAGCAAGTTTATCTACCCGCGCATTTCCTAACTCAGAAACTGTATACCTTTTTAAAAGGGTTTTGAGTTTATCGTATTCTAAGGCTTTTTCTACGTTAGGCAGCATTGGTCTAACCTTCTTTTCTCTTATAATGCCGTGTCTAAATTAATAGTTATCTCATGAAGGAAAAGCTGCGAAGCAGCAACCTTTCGCTACAATATCAGGGTCTGTCAAATGATGAGATGGATTAATAATAGAAAGGAGAATATAAAGATTCTGCGGCACCCGAAGTGCCTCATAAAGTTGTTATCTCAAATTGCGTTTGACATCCCCCCAAGTAGTGGCAAATTTTTGTTTAGGTGTCACAGAAAGCACTTCATGCCTCCACCACGAAATTACAAAAATGCTCCCATCTACTTCAAACAATTGTTCTGTTTTGCCAGTTAGAAGATCGTGCAGGTAGAATGCACCCCAGCGAGAGTAGATAATTGATTGACCATCAAATGACCAATCTGTCCACATCCCGGTCTGCTTATCCACATCAAATAAAGGTGTTATAGCTCTCGTTTCAACATCAATTGTGGACATTGTGTCAAATTCTCTGTTCCATCTACGGAACAAAATTTTCTGACCATCAGGAGACCAGACAGGATAGAAATCAATATTGAATTCGGTTAATATGTCTATCTCCTCTGTTTCAAGATCTAAGAGGTAGAGTTGTTCTAATCCACCTGGTCTTTCGAGTGAGAACGCAAGTTTTTTACTGTTCGGTGCCCAAGATATTCCCCAAAAAAAGAAGGTTCTTCCAAAGTGTGGTATTGAAGTCACTGTCTCCATTTCACCTGTATCAATATCAAGTACCCAAACCTGATTTTCTTGTTGTTGCTGTTCCCGCGTCCATCCGTTAAAAGCAAGTTTCTTTCCATTTGGTGAGACAGCTAAGAACCGATAGGTGCCGCTAATCTCTGTAAGTTGTGTTTTATTTTTTGGGTTGTTAATATTAATAGAAAAGATATGTGATTGTGTATCGGCGCGTTGGATGAAGTAAAGCGTGTCGCCTGCTGGTCCCCAGGCAGGATACATACCACTTTGATTTAATGGAGTTGTCTTGAAGTCGCCATCTTCGGTGAAGGTCGTCATGTGAAGATTAAAATCTAATCTACCGAGTCTGTCGTTAAAGCCGGAGACAGCATAGGCGATACGCCCCGTGGGTGCTGCATCTACAGTGACGGGTAGGCACAACAGAACTAAAATCAATCCAAAACATATACGTTTTCCAACTTCAAGGTTCCAAACATACAAGATATGGTTTCTATTTTTCATTTCACTCCCCTTTTCCAGCAATTGTAAGGCGGTCATAGTTGAGAAGAGCGCGCTCATAAAGTTCACGATTTAATCCGTACGTATTGAATTCCACAACTTGGTTGTACGCATTAAGTGCCGCACTTTGGGATCCAGATTTTTCATACTTACGTGCTGATTGCACGTTTCCGATAACCGTAGTTGCCACGTCTTCAAAACGTCGGATACGTTCTCGCACATTCTGTAACAACCCGCCTCCGACATCTTTTTCAACCTTATACGCACGAATCGCATCAGTATATGTGACAAGTGATTCAAAGAAAAGTTCTTCCGATTCCATCTGTTCCGCTTTTGTGAGTTCTAAAGGCTCCACAATTACTGCGATCACTTCTTTGGCATCCTCAATTAGATCAATACTTCTCTGCTCTATGGCATTGTTAAGCGTATTCTGGAAGTCGTCAATAATCTCCTTGTAAGATGCCTTGGCATCGTCCTCTGCATTCAATTTTTCATGACAAAGCGCTTGATTGTATTTGGTACTGGTAATAACAAACTGGCGAATTTCGGGTGCCAGCTGCGAAGTAGTCGGAAATGCTCTCGCTTCATAAGCTGCAATTGCATTTGTGTAATCTCCCTCTTGTTCGTAACAGTTGCCTATTGCCTTTTGTGCATACAATGCGTAAATCTGATTTTCAGGTGTTTGTGTATCAACGATCTTTTCAAATTGCTGCCGTGCTTCCTGATATTTACCTTGGTAATAGAGGCTTTTAGCGTAATTAAATCTTGCTTTGTCAGCCAATGCAGTGTTCGAATATTTCTCAAAAATTTGCTGCAGTTTCTCTTCAGCATCTTGAAAAGTTGCTTTTTCAGTGGTTGCTTCATCTTCACTTTCGCTCGGTGCTGACACATCTAAAAAATTCGTTTCAGCTTCTTTATAAGTTTCAGTAGCATTAGTGAAGTTCGCTGCAGCTTCGGCTTGTTTTTTTTCTTGATTTTGCATGTAGACTAAAAAACTCACAACGCCGACGATGGCAATCGCTACGGCGATGCTAATGGTTCTGACATTATTTTTCAGAAAACCATAACACTGCAGAATGAATTCAATAAATTTATCTTCTTGGATTTCTTCTTTGGTCAGTCGAGTATTTCGCGCCATGATTTCCTCGGTATTTCTTCACATTCAAGCGGGTGACGGGAATTGAACCCGCGACCCTCAGCTTGGGAAGCTGACGCTCTACCGCTGAGCTACACCCGCGCCCTTTTGACAATTATACCATATCTAATAGGGATTGTCAAGGTAAAGATGTAAAACAAATAGATAACGGTATTCGTCTGCTTCCAGCATTTTTAACATTATGTGTTCGGTGCCATCAGAATGTCTATTGTCCAAAATACTTGTTTAGGGACACCGCAAAAAACTTAAGATAACGAAAGACGGGTAATCTGTTTACCCGCCTCTTTATAATTATTAAATACCCAAAAATGCCGCTTACAGTTTGTCAAGTTCGTTCAGTACCTGTTCTGCGGTTAACGTATTGTCTGGCGGTGCATCTTCAATGTGTTTGAAGACTATTTTACCTGCTTCGTCAATAATAAAAACACCCCGTGTGGTTATACCGACTTCTTCAAGTGCCATTCCATACTGTTTTGAAATTTCAAGATTCATGTCTGAGAGAAGCGGAAAACCGATACCACCCAGTGACTCACTCCATGCTTTGTGTGCAAAAGTTGAGTCGCGATTGATAGCAATTACGTCCGCACCTTTTGCACGAATAGCGTCTAAGTTCTCATTAAAATCTGGAACTTGTTCCGAACACACAGGTGAAAAATCAAGTGGATAAAAAAGGACTACGAGTTTTTTCCCTTCAAAATCAGCCAACGTAACATCTGTATCTTCCTGATCTGTGGATCCTGATAAACTGAAATCTGGAGCAGTTTTTCCTATTTCTGCCATTAAAAAACCTCCTATTAGTAACTCATGAAAAGTAAAGAATTTCTTCTTTAAATGATACCACATATCAGGACGAAAACCAAATTAAAATTGACAGAAAATAGTATGGAATTGTTGTTTGTTTCACAGCCTTCGACTTTGATGTCTAATTCAACCAACGCCTCATATATGAAAACACAATTGGCACAATAATTGCGCATTATTTCTATATGCTGATAATTGCAAAAAATCGGTATTCTAAAAATGTTGCATTATATACTACAAATCAGCAACGCTAAACATACTGTGAGGTTATTGATAGGTTTCTGAAAATTATCCGATTTGTGATATCGGCATTAGACATTATAATGATTTAATCTGCGTTGTGTTGTCAGAATCGCGGATTATCGCAGATTTATCGGATGACGCGGATTTTAAGAACTTTGTATCCGCA
>LXNJ01000753.1_pt1 | contig 21127 bp, 11 predicted proteins | sample 809081 | NCBI WGS metagenome assembly LXNJ01 (sample SAMN04870510, study PRJNA318959) | sponge metagenome | biome: sponge; feature: marine sponge reef; material: water | host: Petrosia ficiformis | place: Greece: Milos, Mediterranean Sea | collected 2013-05-29 | depth 5-7 m | reverse complement strand
CATTGAGCGGGGCCTTTGCCGGATCGTCTCCCATACGCACCGTGCCTACTTCATGGATGATCCTCCCCGGCGCCAAAATACCGTACCCGTCTTCCTTCGATGGCACAGGCGTAAGCACCTCGCCCCCCATCGCTTCGACAAGGCCACGGCTCGCCTCCTGCGCATGTTTAATCTGGAGATACTCTTCGTCGCTCCAGCGCACATGGAAACGAAGCACGGGGATGCCGTACTTGTCCACCACATCAGGGTCGATTTCGCAATAGTTATCGTACCGCGCGACCATCTCGCCGCGGGCGGAAAAGCCCACAACGGACCCGTACAAATCCCGGTAATCCTGCTTGAGCCGCATGCCGTAGCCGCCCCCGCCCCGTGGACGATCCTCGAACAGGTTATTGACCGTGTGAATGCCGTCCACAAAGCCATAGCCGGGCTGCTGGCGACCTCCCCATATTTCGAGATGGTATCCGCGGGCGAAATCGCGCTTCTGGTCATACCCGAACCAGGGAATGTAGATGTGCGCCCCGCCGACGCCGTCTTCATTGTGCGGCGTGCGCCCGACAAGCTGCGGGAAAATTCCGGCGACGCTGGCGCCCGTGGAATCCATGAGATACCGCCCTACGACGCCGCTTGCATTGGCGAGACCCGCCGGATGCTGCGGCGATGTCGAATTCAGAAGCAACCGCGCCGTTTCGCACGCGCTGGCCGCCAGCACCACGGTACGGGCACGCACCGTGTACTCCTGCATGTCGTTCCTGTTAACGTACGACACGCCGGTGGCCAGTCCCTCCCGGTCCGTGGTCACCTCCCGCGCCATGGCATGGTCCACAATAGTCAACCGCCCTGTGCTCAGGGCCGGAGGCAACAGCACCGACGGCGAGGAAAAATTCGAACCCGTGGCGCAGCCGCGCCCGCATTGGCCACAGAAGTGACAAGCCGGCCGGCCATTGTGCGCCTTCGTCAGGATAGAAAGGCGGTTCGCCAACACAGGAATACCCATCTTTGCAGCCCCCTGCATCACAAGCAGTTCGTGCAAACGCGGCGCCGGAGGCAGCAAAAAGTCGCCGTCAGGCTCGTTGTAAAAACCGTCCCGGTTGCCGAAAATCCCGACAAGCCGATCGACTTTGTCGTACCACGGCGCCACGTCTTCGTACCCTATGGGCCAGTCGTCCCCAACGCCGTCGAGGCTGTACCCGCGAAAATCGTCCGGGCCGAACCGCAATGAAATGCGCCCCCAGTGGTTCGTACGACCGCCCAGCATGCGCGCCCGGAACCAATCCCACTCCGTGCCGGGTGCGTGGGTGTACGGCTCGCCCTCGATTTCCCAGCCGCCGATGCACCCGTCGAATTCCCCGAACGGCCTCTCTTTCGAACTGGCGCCGCGTCTGGGCGAAGTATAGTTCCAGGTAAACATGTCGCCGTCCGTGGCCGCGTCCCACATCGGACCGGCTTCCAGCATGACCACATTCGCGCCCGCCTCGGCAAGCACGTACGCCGCCATACCCCCTCCGGCGCCCGAGCCGACCACAGCAACGTCGTATACATTGGGGCTGATGATATGTCGCATAGCGGTCAGGTATTGACAGAATATGTGGGAAAGATATTGTTAAGGATACTCTGATCAAAACCGCTTCGTCACTCCTTGCCAGCTCGCCCCTTTCAGCCTCTGAGCTTCGCGGACTTAATCAGCGTATTTTATGCTTTTTTGAGTAAAAAATTTCCTTAAAAGGATAAAAATTATACCGAAAAGGTATAGAAATTACTCAAAAAGAGATAAAACAAGAATCATTGGGACCCGGCGAACGCCGCCAATGCGCTGTCGTCCCGGACGCGAAGCGCCCTTCGGGAGGCTACGAGAAGCACGCTGGCTGTGTCATTCCTCATTACGTGGGGCCTGCCACGCTTCTTCGTCATTCCTTGCCAGCGCACTTCTTGCAGTCTCTGAGCTTTGCGGACTTAATCAGAGTATCCTTACAGCGTATCCTTCACGACGTTTGCCTCTCGGATGCAATACGTTTCCGGTTTTTCCCCGGGCAAATCCCTCGATCCCCTGAAATATCTCGCTCACGCAGGGCATGGGAGGATTGTAGCACTCCGGCGTATCCGTGGCAAACAGGCCCGTGCATCTGGGTTGAAAATTATAGCCCGCATCAAGACTCGTTTCCGTGGCGGGGGTCCACTCCCTGCCTATCCCCTCTCCGGCCCCGAAGAAACCGTAGCCGTTCATCACGTTGGAAAACGTCCCCGGCACCGCAAGCAGGTTGGCGTCGAAAACCCCGCCGGGCGGCGCCCAGGACGAATCCGCAAGCAGGCCGGAGAATTCCATCTTCCGGAGCCATACGTACGGGGCGCTTTCTTCAGGATCGGTAATCAGGCAGTTGATTTGATAGGCCGCCCGAACGATCTCGAAATCCCGCTCCATATTTATCGTGAAACGCCACCCTCCCGCGATGCGCTCGACCCGATCGTCGTACGAAACGATCACCGGCAATTGCACGGCCGGGGCCACCGGCGTACCCTGCGGCCAGGCCTGGGGAGGCGGAACATTGATCGCGTGGTACGTCACGCGCAACCCGATGAGATTCGGCACGTCGCCGTCGATAAAGACAGGAATGAGTACGCTTTCGGCGCCGGTTTCGAGGGTGAAACTTGCGACAGGCGGCACAGTCACCTCGGCACTGGCCGTTTCCCCGTCCGAGCGCACCACTTCGAGCAGATAACGCTCCTCATGCTCCGGGCGGAACGGAGCCATGAAAAAATGCCCGGTGATCAGACTGTCGAAATGTACGCGCTGATACGTCCATTCGATGCGCTGACTCGTCGCGAGATTCGTGGAAAAGACGCGTGCATCGATTTGTACGTCCCGGTCGGGAATCAGTTGATCCGTGACTTCAAAGACCCGTACATACTGCGTATCGGCGGCAGCGTCCAGAAAACCCCATATCGTGAAGGCAATGTCGGTGCCGGTAATGGCATCCACACTCTCCTCGCAACCGGCAGTCGCCAGCAGCAAGCCCGGCAATAACGCCAGCGCAAAAAGCCGGACAAACACCCTGTTTTTCATGTCTTTCATGCAAATACCCTAAAATCCGACCTTCAGGCCGACGATGGGCACGAGGGGTAATTGATCGGTACGCTGGGCAGTGAGCAGGTCCAGGGAAAAAAGATTCGCCCGGTCGTAGGCATTCATCACGCCCGCCTGCACCGTCATTTCCGCTCCGAGGGATATATCGAACGCCCGCTCCACGGTAAGGTCCAGCCTGTGATAGGTCGGAAGCACCCCCCGGTAGGGAATGCTTTCGTAGATGACGCGGGGAAATCCGCGCACATTCCTGACAGCAACGGGGCCGTCCATAAGCACAAATCCATCGAACCCCTCGACCGGCGTGTACGGCAATCCGGACCCGAATTGCCACCGGGCGCTTATATCGAAGCCGTATACCGTCGTCTTCCCCAGCACATTGATCTGGTGACGCCGGTCGTGGGGCGGGCGAAACCGTCCGGGGTTCGTCACCGCCGGACTTTCCGGATCGATCTCGTACCGGGTAGAGGACAACCCGTAGTTTACAAACCCGTAGAAACGGGGGCGCCGCACTTCCATGCGCAGATCGAATCCGTATGCATCGCCATGGGCCTCCTGCAAGCGCGTGGTGAAGCCGGGAAACGCGGTCCACTCCCCAATGAAAATGTTGTCCATGTTCTTGTAAAACCCCTCGATGGAGCATTCCAGCCAGGGAGTCGGTTCTACCCGGTACCCGAGCAGCGCATGCATGGAGCGCATAGCCTCGCTGGCTGGCGTTTGGACCCAGGCGGTGAAAATATTGGTCGCGTCGCGACGGTCGCTCAGACCTACGGTCACCTGCCGATAGACGCCCGCCGCTGCACTCCACTGCTGGACGCCGCGTTGGAGGCGTAGCCGTAACCGGGGTTCGAAATAATCGCCCGTACTCCCCATCGTTTGTACGGTGAGTCCAGGCCGCACGTACATCCCGCCGCCCACGTATATCTCCGGCTCGATATACGCGCCCACATTTGTGGGGGCGCCACGGCCTACCGTGAGATTCTGAAACAATCCCCCCAGCACGGTCTCCGTAAGAGGCGTACGCAGGAAAAATCCCCATTTTATCTCCGAGCGCTGGCCGAAATTCGTCATATTTAGAGCGAGATTGAACAGCTCGAGATCGGAGATCCGAGTCGGTTCTCCACGAGGACCGAAGGAACTTTCCAGACGCGAAACGGACACGAGCACTTCGCTCAGAATGGGAAGAATTCGAGGCGCTACAAGGTAGCGTACGCCGAGCGCCGTGTTGCGCCAACCGACCTCGTCGTCCCGACGGAACACATCGTCGGTGGGAGTAAGCGTGCCCCGGTCGAACGTCTTCAGCCCTGTCACGGAAAGCTGACGATTCGGTCCTATGCGCACATGTATTTTTCCGAATACGTCATTGAACACATAGGGAAGCGGGGCAGACATGTACCGGGAAGCCAACTGGTCCAGCATCGAATACCGGGCGGCCCCCAGAAAAGATATACGGCCGGGAAGGATAGGCCCTTCGAGATGCCCCGCACTCGTGAACGGCGACAATGCCCCGGAAGCATGGAATCCACGCTTGTTTCCGTTCCGCGAATGCACATCGATGACCGAGGATATTCTTCCCGAAAATTCACTGCCGAACCCCCCGGCATACACATCGGCCCGGCTGACGATTTCGGAAGAAAAGGCCGAATAAAATCCCAACACGTGGAAGGGCTGATAAATCTCGATCCCGTCGAGTAACGTCAGGTTTTGCGTAGGTTCGCCGCCCCGGATAAATACCTGTCCGCCCCGGTCGCCCATCAACACCACGCTGGGGATCGTGGAAAGGTAGGAAACCAGATCGCCCGAAATGTCCGGCGAGGGAATGAGGTCGATATCCTCGGGGCGGATGGTTTGCTGTCCGGCGGTCACGCGCGCCGCGCCGTCGTCACGCTCCGCTTCCACGGAAATGCCTTCCATCTCCAGCGCATCCTCCCGAAGCACGATATTGACCAGCAGGCGATCGTCGGCTTCGATATCCAGCGTATCGACATACGTAACGAACCCGATAAAGGAAGCACGGAGAATGTATTGCCCGGGCGAGATGCGGCCTATAAGAAAAAAGCCGTCCCCGTTGGAAACCGCTCCTTTCAGCCCACCGGTCATATTATCGACCGACACATTGACGCCCTGAAGAGATTCTCCACCCGGATCCGCCGTAATGAAACCGCGGACAGAAGCGGATTGCGCGCTCGCTTCAAACAACAGACCCGGGACCGCCGCCATGATTACATACGCCGCAGCCACCAGTATCCACCCGCGAATGTACCCTCTGTTCATGCCCCGTAATATCATGGTCGAAGGTTCTACGGTTGGAAGGATCGTCCGGAGGACGAGAGTGTTGCCAGCGAGCTGCGCGCTATGCGATTGTCCGGCTCGATACGCAAGACGGCTTCCCATGCCCGGCGCGCATTCTCCGGATCCCCGGACAACGCGTACAAACTTCCCAGATTGATCAAGGCATGGGCATTCGTGGTATCCGCCCGCACCATGGTCCGAAACGATCGAATCGCGGAAAGAGTATCGCCCTCCAACAAATGCAGCACGGCCACATTGTTCCGGAAATCGGGATTGCCGGGGGACAGATAAAGCGCCACGTTGTAGGCCTGCATGGCTTCGTCGTACCGGCGGGCTTTCCGCAATGACGCGCCCAGTCTGGCATGCGCATAGGGGTCTTCGGCATACGTTCGGGAGGCCGTGGTCAGGTTCGTAATTTCCGCCTGGAGCGCACGGAGTTCCTCGGCGTACTCCTGAACCGCCTCGGCCTCTTCCGTATAGCCAAGACGCATCAGGACCTGGGCCATATTGTAATGCGCACCCTGATGCCAGGGCCATTCCTGTGCAACGGCTTCCAACGGAGCCAGCGCCTCGTCCCAGCGCCCGAGCTTTACCAGACAGGAGGCCGCATGATAACGATATTCGTGGTTATCGGGCGCATGACGGAGCGCACGCCGGGCGCTGCGGAGCGCCCCTTCGAAGTCTCCAAGATCGTCCATTAAAAGGGCCATTCCGAAATGCGCCTGGGCAAAGGTGCTGTCGAGAGCAAGCGCCTGCCCGAAAGCATAGCGGGCACTGTCCGTCTTGCCCAGTTCGATGTATGCGCGGGCAATGCCCAGCCAGGGACGGGGATCGGAGTCAATCTCCAGCTCGCGACGGTAGTATCCCACAGATATCCCATACTCTTGCCGGAGCCACGCCATGTTGCCCAGATTATTCCAGACGCCGGGATAGGCCGGGCGAATCGCAAGCGCCGCCCTGTACGCCGAATCCGCCTTGTCGAGTCGGTATAATCCGGCATAAATACGGCCGCGCAGGAACGGGATATCCGCAAGCTCCGGCGCCAGAGCAGCCACACTGTCCGTAAAGGCAAAGGCCTGCGAAAAATCGTTCCGGTCGAGCGCTTCACTGCTCAGCCGGATAAAACGCTGGGCAGCAGGAGACATGGGCTGGTTGTCATTCGCCTGCTGCCTATTCAGGGGTTCCTCCGGGCGCGGTTCGTTCGCGCATCCTGCCGCCCAAAGCAGACAGCATACCACGGAGATACACAGCGCCACCCACCGGCCGCACAAAGCGCTACAGGACAAGATGCCTCGCATGGCGTTATCTTTTCATGGTGTCAGGTACGGGTGACTCAGGGGACGGAATGTCTTCCGCCGCTACTTCTTCCGCACGTTTCCGGGCAGCAGCGGCCCGGGAGGCAACCCGGGCTACGGCAAGCGCCTGTTGTTGTTCGGCGTGACGCTCGGCGATAGCAAGCCAACTGGCGAGCGCACGCCACCGGGCCGGATCGTCGGGATAACGAGCGGCAGCAGCGCGAGCCTGCTCAATCTCCTGGTCGAGATATTGCAATGCCTCCGTGGCCTCAAGATACGAGCGTGCTTCCTCCTCGCGTCCCAGCGCCCTCAGCACCCGACCAATATTGTACAGGGCGCCTGCATCGTAGGGACGGGCACTCGCAACATACTCCAGCAGATGCAACGCCTCTTGAAAATCGCCGTTCCCGAAAAGCAACATGCCCAGCCGATAGGCAAACTCGGGATTCTCTTCGCCATATCGCCATGCTTGCTGTGCATGAAAAAGCGCTTCCTGCGCGCTCCCGGCTTCATTATGCAGGTCGGCCAGCCAGGCATGCGCTTGCGCATGAGTCGTATCGAGCGCAAGAACCTCCTCGTAGGCCCACGATGCGCTATCCGGTCGGTGCAACAGTTCGTATGCACGCCCTATCTGCAACCACGTCTGCGGCAGCACGATTTCATCCATTTGCCGGTAAAACGCGCGCAAATGCTCCGGAGAAGATAAAACGGCTTGTCGCTGAAGCGCGTATCGACGTATCGCCTCGCGGTATTCCCCCTGTTCGAATGCGACGTGCCCTCGCTGGTACCAGCCGCTCCGGTGATACGGATCCAGCGCCACAGTGCGCTCGAAGGCTTCGTCCGCCGCTTCCAACTGGTACAAATGCATCAAAATGAATCCTCGCAGAGCATGCGCCTCCGGAAGATCGGGCGCATGATCCAGCAGACTGTCCGCAAGTGCAAGCGCTTCCGCATACCGGCCAGCAGTTCGCTCCTCGCGCCCTTGCACCAGCAAGCTCATAGCCTGCTCGCCGACGGCTTGCAGCCGCTCGGCGGGCGTCGGCGCCGGCTCCTGAGCGCATCCTCCCGTCAACGCAAGCACCGCAATACTCGCCAGCGTACCAAGCCTGTGAATCCGCCGCCTTTTCATTGCCGTACGCCGGATGTCCATATCTCTGTGCCTTGCAGAGAGCGGTCCGTGGAAATCGCTGTGGGGCCGGATGAGGATTCCGCCGAACGAAACAATTCCATCGGGCGCAGATCGACCGTAGCGGCCCCCTCGACAATGTGCGCCTCGTATCCCGCCGGCAACGTTGCATAACGCACCGTCTCCCCACCCGGCCACTGGACGATAAGCGTGTCCACTTGCGTCGCCCCGCCAAGGCCGAACGTCAGGGCCTTGTCCGAAGAAGACAAATATCCGGATCCGCTCCGCACGCGCCGTTGCATCCTTTGCGAACCGACAACGGCCACGACATGTGCGCCAAGGGCATCGCGGTTGGCGCGGCTTCCCTCCAGGCGAACGCGCAAAAAGCCGCCACCGTGCGTATCGTTGCGAAGAAGATGCACCGGACCGCCATTCTCGGTAATCAGGATATCCTCGTCGCCGTCCCGATCGTAATCGGCCAGGGCAAGGGCGCGTCCCACCATAGGACCGGCGGGGGCAGGTGTATGTTCGCCAAAAAGACCGTCGCCTGCATTGATGAAAAGTTGGGGGCGCTGACGATAAAATGCACCCTCCGACAGTTCTTCGATATCCGGCGAGATATGCCCGTTCGCCAGCATGATATCCATATCTCCGTCGAGATCGGCATCAAAGAGACCCAGTCCGAAGGTAAGGGTGGGAAGAGAGGGTTGTCCTGCCCGGGACTGCGCGGCTCGATCAAGAAAAAGGCCGGGAGCAACCCGACGATACACACCGATCATTTCATTCGTGAAATGACCGATGACGACAGACGGCGCACCCGTATCATCGATCACCCCGACATCTATGCCCATGCCGGCGCGCGCCTTGCCGTTCCCGTCGAACGCGATACCGCTTGCAATCCCTTGTTCGGTAAATGCGCCGTTTCCGGCATTTATGTACAGGAGATCCCGTTGCATATCGTTCGCCACCACGATATCCGGCCATCCATCGTCGTTGAAATCCCACTCGGCGACGCCCAGCACCTTGCCCGGCATCGGCAGAAAGCCGGCCTCGACCGTCCGGTCGCTGAACGCCCCGCGCCCGTCATTGCGATAGAAACGGCCAGGAAGTCCGTCATATAATTGCGGCGTGCAATAGGTTTTCGTTTCCCCGTCGATCGTGCACCAGATATCCGTTTCCGGCGACCAGTCGACATAGTTGCCCACGTACAGATCTGCATCCCCGTCCAGATCGGCGTCGAAAAAAATCGACGAAGCGCTCCATTCCTCCCGATCCCCCAATTCTGACCGCTCCCCTACCTCAACGAACGTAACAAAGCGCTCCGGGCTCGCTTTCCGGTCATTGCGCAACAGCAGGTTTCGCCCGATTGTGCTGAGAAATATATCCGGATCGCCATCGTTGTCGTAATCGGCAATGGCGACGCCCATGCCGTAGGCGCGCAGCCCTGCAAGACCCGTTTCAGCCGTCACATCCGAGAACACGCCTCTTTCGTTGCGGAACAGCCGGAGCACCGATGGGGCCATTTCATCGCTATCCGGCCATACGCCTCCGGAAACCAACACGATATCCTGCCAACCGTCCCCGTCGTAATCCAGAAAACCCGCCCCGCTTCCCATCGTCTCCGGGAACCACATCTCCCCGAACGCACCCGTAACATGTCGAAAAGCGCCCAAACCCACCTCCTCCGTAACATGCGTAAACCGGAGTCCATCCGGCGATACATCGAAAGAAGAAACCGCCGAAGCCCCGGCAGAGCCCTCCTCGTCCGGAGCACACCCAACTCCAGCGATCAGAAAAAACGCCAGGAACGGAAGCGCCGGAAATCGCGACCGGGACGGAACGCTATACAACGCGAATCGGGACATGGTTCGAAACGGGGCGGTCCGGAAAACAGTCCGCGCAAGGGCCGCGACATACGAAAAATGTGAAGACAATACACGATAACGGATATTTCCGTCAGGGCGTGGGCGACCGGGGCAATTCTGTCAGGTAGTATTTCGCTTCCGCATGATCGGGAGCGTGCCGGAGCACCGTTTCCCATGCGGTCCGGGCTTCCATGTAGTCGCCGGTCAGCGCATGGAGCGTACCCAGATTCAGCCATACGTCCGGCTGGTCCGGGGCCACCTCAAGCAACGCTTCGTACCGCCCGAGCGCCAGGGTCGTATCCCCCGCGGAGAGATACAGATTAGCAATATTGTTCTGCAGTTCCAGCCACTGCGGGCGAAGCGAAAAGGCTACCGTAAGGGCCTCGATGGCTTCCTCCATACGTCCGGACCGGCGCAGCGCCTCGCCGTACTCTATCCAGAGCAGGGGTTCCGTGCTATTGGTTTTGATACGTTCCACCCACTCCTCGACCTCCTGCTGCATGGCAAGCAGTGTATCGGCACGGGCAAGGTATTGCGCGCCCTGCTCCGTCTGCCCGAGGCCGTTCAACGCCTGCCCGAGGTTATAATTCGCCGGATAGTGCCACGGAATTCCATCGGCCACGCGGGTCAGGATTTCTGCAGCGACTTCCAGATCGCCGTTGCGTAAGCGTTGCACCCCGTACACATACGCATAGTTCAGATTATCCGGGTCCAGGGCAATGCCTTGTTCGGAGTACGAAAGGGCCTCTGCAAAATCTCCTGCGTCTTCATAGAGTTGCCCAAGCCACATGTACGCCGTGGAGTTGGAGAAATCCGCTGCAATGGCCCGCTCGTACGCCCAGCGCGCGCTGTCGGGCTTACCCGTGTCGGCATAGGCTCGCCCGAGCTGCGTCAGGTAATCCGTCGTTTCCGATACGCCGCGTTCCTTGCGGTAGAGCGCAAGGGCCTCTGCCGGCTCGCCGTACATATAGGCGCCATTTCCCATATTGAACCACACACCCGGATAGCCCGGGTCCAGTTCCAGTGTCTTTTCGTAGGCTTCGGTAGCCAGATCGAGCTGCCGGAGCGCCGTGAGGATTCTGCCGCGCATGAAGGGAATATCGGCCAGGTCGGGGGCATAGCTGGTCGCGCTGTCCGCCAGCACAAGCGCTGCACTGTAATACCCTGTCTCGAATGCCTGCTGGGCGTCAAACAGGAATTGCACGGCTTTCGGGTCGGTGTTGCGACGCACCAGTTCCGTCCGGGAGGGTGCATCCGCCTCCGGGCCGCATCCCCCCGCCGTAAAGACCATACAGGCCCCCAGGATTCCTGTCCATGTACTTGCGTTACGCATGAGGCTCCTTCAGAAGATCGTTTTGCCGCATCCCGGTCGCCGCGTATGCAAACGCAAGCGGTACGGAGACGGTTCGCTACGGGACGACAGGCAATGCGGTCCGGGACACGATACCCTCCCCCTCAAGCAAATATACCTCCTGGCCGGCCGCCAATCCGGTATGATGCGCCATCCGGCCATCCGGCCATCGTACGGTGAGCGTATCCACCTGATCCGCCGATCCCAGGCCAAATGTCAGGGTCTTTTCCGACTGTGAGAGATACCCGGAACCTGTCCGCACCCGACGCAGCTGTCGCACACCGCCCGCTGTGATTGTCGCCTGAGCGCCCAGCGCATCGCGGCTGCTCGTCCCATTCTCCGGACGCCCTTCGAGGCGTACACGCAGCACATTACCCCCGCCGGCCGAATCGTTGCGCAGCAGGCGAACCGGACCATTGTTTTCGGTCACCAGCAAATCCACATCTCCATCCCGATCATAGTCGGCCTTCGCCACAGCACGGGCTACCATAGCCTCCTTGAATACGTCGCCAATGGAATCAGCCACATCCACCCACGTTCCGCCCCCCTCGTTCACAAACAGGTGCGGCGGCTGCCTGTATGCCGACCCATCGATCGGATCGAGGTACACATGCCCGTTCGCCACGTACAGGTCGAGGTCGCCATCCAACTCGGCGTCAAAGAGCAACACCCCGAAAGCCAGCGTGGTCAGGCTGGGTCCCCCAATGCGGGACGCCGCCGCGCGATCCGTAAACCACCCGCTCTCCGTACGCCGGTATACCCCAATCATTTCACTGGAAAAATTACCCACGAAAACAGACGGCATGCCCGTCGTATCCACGATCCCGATATCCACACCCATCCCGGCACGGGCTTCCCCGTGCTCTCCATAGGCAATGCCCCTGCGAACCCCTTGCTCGGTGAAAGCACCGCGTCCGTCGTTGATATACAACAGGTCCGGCTCTCCATCGTTCACCACCACCAGATCAGACCAGCCATCCTCGTTAAAATCCCATTCGGCAACGGCCAGCGACTTGCCGGGATTAACCGACAAACCGCTTTCGTTCGTACGCTCGGTGAACGTACCGTCCCCGTTGTTACGGTAGAAATAACTCCGGGCGCCCGGGTACATGGCAGGACGGCAATAGTCCGGTCGACCGTCCGCTCGAAAACACTCCATGTCGGTGGAAAGCGACCACAAGGCATACCCGGGCACGTAGAGGTCGAGGTGTCCATCCCGGTCGGCGTCGAAAAACAGCGGCGAACTGCTCCATCCGGCAGGGCCCGCCACACCTGCGGTACGCCCCGTCTCGGTAAAAAAACGCGCGCCCTCCGGCCCGAAATCGTTACGGAAAAGGAGATTTTCTCCGAAGGTTGCAAGAAAAATATCCTGATCGCCGTCGTTGTCGTAGTCGGCAGCGGTTACCCCGGTGCCCCAGGCGCGGGCATCGTCCAGCCCTGCTTCGCGGGTAACGTCCGTAAACGTCCCGTCCCGGTTGTTTCGAAAAAGGCGTAGGGCACGTACTTCCGGCGGCCCCGTCGGCGACAGACTTCCCCCACCCACCAAGGCGATGTCTTCCCAGCCGTCCCCGTCGTAATCCACAAAGCCTCCCCCGGCGCCCATCTGTTCGGGAAACCAGAAACGGCCTTCGCTTCCGTTTTCGTGCCGGAAATCGCCGAGACCGGCGTCTGGAGCTACGTTATGAAATGCAATGGGCAGAAGCTCCTCGGGCGGATTTCCCTGTTCATTTCCTCCGCATCCACCGATAATCACTCCCCCTGTCACGATGAAAATCGCTACACAGATGTCCTCATGAAGACAGACCGCCGGGAAGGTCATCAGGAAACGCGGAAAAAGACCCGGGGCGGTTACAAAGACCGGTGCGTTGTCATTCAGAAGGTCAAACTGACGCCCACGCGGTGAACAGTGCCGAAGACGCCGAACTCTGTGTAGGCGTAATCCGCCGAGAAACCGACGACCGAGGCGCCGTACTGCAACCCCCCTCCGAAACTGATGCTCTGCTCGTCGGTCGGATACGTATATCCAGCCCGCAGCGACAGTATGTTCCTAAGCGTGTACTCACCGCCCGCCTTAAGCTGTTCGGAAAAGTCGCGCGGGCGCTCCGCCTCCAGCGAAAACCGGAAAGCGTGCATATTCGGATCCATGTTAGTCAGATCGAGCATATTCATCGATACGCCCACATTGAAAGTGAGCGGCAACTCGAAATTCTCGTCCACATACCGGAGCTCCCTGGAGAAATTCCGTACGCTCATGGCAAGATTCAGGCTGCGAAAACCCGTCTTGTAGAGCATCCCGAAGTCGAATGCGGTCGTGGAAACCTTGTTTTCTTCGGTCATTCCGTCCGCCGAAACCACCGCCGCACTGAGGTCCTGGGAAACGTACTTCGCATTGCCGCCCACAGAGAATCGGTCGGTCACGGCCAGGGCGTACCCCAAGCCGATCGCCATGGATGACGGGCTCGGGTTGGATACACCCAACTCACCATACTCCTGATATCCCCTCTCGTTGGTCGCGGCGACCGTGCCGATGATATCGCTTCCGTAATCGGAAAACATCAGCGACGCCCCAAACACCCCGTAACTCGTGTTCACCGCAGCACTTGCAGCATTGTACGTAATGTCTGCGATCCAATTCGTGATCCCGAAACCCACGCTGAATGAACGATCCAGCCGGGCCATACCCGCCGGGTTGTAGAACATGGCGGCCGATGAATTAAAGTCGGAGGCCGTCATGGCGTCGCTCAAGGCCGCAGCACGGGGACTGAGGGATACTTCCAGGAACTTGAAACTCGTTTGCGCGAGTTTGTCCGTACCAACATCCTCTGCGGAAATCTGAGCAAACGCCCCCGGTGCAAGGGAAAGAAGAAGCGCCAGAATGGCGATCCGTTTCATGTGGTTGCAGTGTGTCATTGAATTTCCCCGATTTGAGGCTTCGGCTTCGGTTTGGCAAGCAACGGCTAAAAACCGCTGTGACCGCATATCTATCGAATGACGATGAATTTCTGGATAACTTGCTCGTCCGTCTCGAGGTCAGTGATGACGGCAATGTAAATGCCGCTCGCAACCACCTGCCGCGAAGAGGTCGTCATATCCCAGAACTCGTCACCACTCCCGTCAAGGTGATCGATGGTCCTGATCAACTCGCCCAGTTCGGAGTATATCTCGATACGAGACTGTCCGGGAATCTCGTAAAAAGCCATACGGTCCTGCACATCGAGACGCACGGCCGGATCGGCACCGAGATGATAGGGATTCGGGACAATACGCACATCACTCAGCGATTGCCCGGGCGGACGCCGCAGGAACGCTGGATTGTAGGTCTGCGCATAGTAGCGATTGGTTCTCGAACCGTCGCTGCCGACGCCCTGCAGGTAGTAGTAGTAGGAGCCACCCCGCACCACATCCGTGTCGTCATAACTCGTCGTACCGCCCGGCAGGGTCTGGACCAGTTCATACGCACGCGCATTATCCGGTACGGCCAGGCCATCAGGCCCCACTTCGAGAGCCGTCACAATCCCGGAGTAGTGCTTCTGGGCCCGGTAGAGTTCCCATGTGGCCGGTGACTGCGAGGCAGTCCACGAGATATTGATTCTGTCCGTTCCGGACGTCACGATGAACGAGGAGGGCGGCGCAGGCGGGTGTGGTGCATTTAACCCTCCCCGGTAGTTATCGATGGCGCGCTGGAACATCTGAAACATCGAATCGCGCGCCGTCATAAACCACTCGTTCTTCGTCATCGCCTCGTCGTCATCGATCATCCCGTTACCGTTGGCATCGAACTCGTGCACCATGGCGTCATCCCAGCCGGACAACTTGTAGGACCGGCCAATGTCCCACGCTGCTTCATCGCTCAGCCCTGCAATGCCTTCCGCGATGACGACCTTCACCTCCTCGCCAAACGCAATGTCGTAGGGTCCGAAGGCCTGTACAAACCCGAAGCCGCCGGCGCCGCCGCCAAAGGTGGGATCAGCCGTCTGGTTGACAAAATCGGGATCCGCGTCATAGGGGGTGTCCGCCGTGTGACCTTGAACGAGTCGCGCCTGTGTCGGCCAGCTGCGCGGAACACATCCCGGCCCGGGCTCGGCAACCGCCCCGGTGGGTACCGGCGCAGAGCCGCACTCGAACCACTGGTACTCCAGCGCCATGTTCGTCTCGTTGTTATGATCCGAGGTACTGGTGAGAGAACCGAAATCCGAGTTCAAATACGATACCATGCTCGGTTGCCCCCGATCATCGGGCGAGGATTCTCCTACGGCATGCGCCTCCGTATCCGCATGAACGGTCACGACGCCCGAGAAGTTGGGGGATCCAAGACGGCCCAGTGTATCGTCAGGTATCGGATTCCACTGGTGGTTGGCCCAGAAGGGGTTGCCGAGCGTGTTCACCGGGTATCCGGTAGCTTCCTTGACATTGCCCAGCCATGCGAACGACGCGCGCATATCGACGCCGTAATCGCTGAGCCCATCGCCGACGGCGTCGTTCATGGTGTACTGCCCCCAAGCCACTCCACCGGCGCTGTTGCCCCAGGCGCCCGCAAATCCGGTACCCGTCGGGCGTTCGAGGAACATGACGTAAACACCCTCCAGGTCATTGCCCTCCGCCTCGATATCGGGGTCGCCGTCCTGGTTACCCGTGTTGACAAACGTATACTCGATAAGGTGATAGTTTTCGTGGTCCGGATGACTCCACTGCATCGCTGTTCGGTTCACCGTCAAGCCGATGGAGGTATTGATCTCCGAGACTACCATGCGGTCGGCCGCCAGACCGGGATCGATCTGGTCGGGGATCACGGGCTGCAGAAACGTATCGAACCCGTCCACCTGCACCGTCGTCGGTTCGTATCGGGAATGCAGGACATGTGAAACGCTGAACACCTCCCCGATACCGGGAGCGCGCGGGCCCGTGTGCGAAATGCGAATGGGAAACGTCCTCCCACCTTCCACATCCTGCACGTTTTTTGCGCCGACCCAGAATCCCTTCCAGCGGCTATAGCCTGCATTGGGCCGGATGGCCGGATAATTCCAGACCACATTGCTTCTTTCCGGATTGGCTCCTCCGGACAGGTACCAACTCTGGAAATCACCAACATTGAGCCATTTGGGGATCCACTGGGCTTTCGCCTCTTCAATGGGGCCGGCCAGCGACAACACCAGCGCCAAACCGGCTGCCATGCATCCCCATGTGCGGATGGATTGAAGGATTCGCATAATGTCTCTCGGTCTTCAGGATGTCAGGAATGGTTTGCCCGGCTATGTTCAGAAGGATATCCGCAAGCCGAAGAATACGTTGCGCGGGTTCAGGAACTGGCTGGACATCCGGTTCGGCATGTTGATGTATGCGTTGTCGTCCAGCACCTGGTCCACTCTGCCCTGGTCCGCAGCCGCAAAGGAACCGCCCCTCCACTCGTAATACTGACCCTCTGCATAATAGAGCGGACCCGCTTCGCCGGCCTCAGGCAATGCACCTTGAATGATGGGCACATAGGCTACACCAGGGCCGCGGAAATCACCCGGCTGGTCGTCTCCGTAGAGGGCGGAAGGATCAGGTTCAGCACCATCGGGAAGGGGAATCGTGTCATCCGGAAGATGCAGCGACTCCATATACCGCGTCAGATCCTGGTCGCCGGCGCCGAAGAGTGCGCCGCCCGCAAAGTAAAGGTGGCGAAGGTTGAGCACGTTCGTGATATCCACGAATAACTGGGCGGAGCCGATGCTGGTGTTGAAGCTCTTGCTGAAACGCATGTCGAGCGTGTAGAAATCTCTCCAGCGAACATTCCCTTGCAGTTCGCGGGGGCCGCTGCCCGTAGCACCTGTCAGATTCAGGCCGTCCCAGGTCATGGACACTCCCCGCCTCCATTCGCCGAGGAAGTTCACGCGCCAGTCGCCAAGCGGGTGGGCGCCTCCGACCTGGGGACCCAGTTCTTTCGGCATGAGAAACTCGAGATTGAACCGGGCAAAGGGCTCGGGGATCGGCTTGCTCGTGTAGTGCTCGGACGTGGTCGTGACGTAGTTCTGTTGCGCCGTTCGGTTCTCGTCGAACTGGCTGAACCCGAAATTACCCGTCTTGCGCACCATGTACGTGTAATTGATGAATCCGCGCACCCAATCGCCCCGGTTCCTTGAGATCGTAAACTCGAAGCCTCGCACATCGCCGTAATTCCAGGGCAAGGCGGTGGTATAGCTGACCAGGTCGTCGAGGCTGATGTACCGGACATTGCGCGGCTGGTTACCCAGATCCCGGTAGTACCCGGCCAGGCGCAGCAGGTACTGGTTGAACAGGCTCTGGTCGAAACCCAGTTCGTAGGCCACCGTTCTCGGCATCGGGTGATCGGGATTGCCGATGTTCACGAGCGCACCGGCGGATCCTTCCTCGATGTTGAAGAGCCTCATGGGGTTGAGCGCATTCCGGAAATGGCCGTAGTTGAAATACAACTTGCTGTCGTCCGTAACCGGGAAGGAGATGCCAAGGCGGGGGCTCAGAGCCACCTGACGCTCCGTGGGTTCCTGTTCAAGAAGTTCGTCGATCTGGTGCCGCCCGATGGCCGCTGAAAACGTACGCTCGTATGTGTCGTATGTGTACCAGTCTCCACCAGCGTGAAAGTAATCCAACCGCAGGCCCACGTTGGCGATCATGCCCCGGAATTCAAGCTTGGACTGGGCATAGGCCGCCGCCTGTTGCGGCTTGCGGCGCCAATCCCTCTTGGGATTCGTGTGGTGCGGATGCTCCGGATCGTTTTCGCCGAAATCGGTGTCGTAATCGGAGTAGATGTACTCGACGCCCGCCTTGGCCAACAGGAAACGGTTGCGCTGACTGGTGACGTCGAACCGGCCCGTGAAGCGGTTTACGCTCGAATTATCGTACCCGCTGCCCCAGTGGCCCGACGTGCGGATGCCCACCACTTTATCGAACTGGTCCTTGATGCTGAAGCCGAAAGGCTCTTCATTGAGTACGATCCCACCGTTCAAATAGGAGTAATTCTGCGGATCAGGCTCAAGGTTCCGATCTCTGATCGTGCGCGTATAATAGTCGGTGGTGACGTTCTGGAGCTGCATCTCATAGAAGGTGTTCGCGTTCAGCGCGTGCGTGAACTGCGCACCGAGCATCAGGCGATCGATATCCATCAGGTTGTACAGCATAGGCGAGAAGTATCCCCCGAATTGATCGATCTCTTCGTTGTCCTGCCAACCGTACATCGATTGGTGGAGACCCGAGCTTTGCCAGGGGTAAAACAGCCTGTCGCCCGTCGTGAGATCGGGCCACCCTGATTCATTACGATTGAGCCCCATTTGCTGTCCATACAGGCCGGAGAGCGTGAGTTTCATGCCGGGGGCAACGTTCGAGATCAGTTTGGCCTGGCCGGTGCGTTCGTTGAACGCATCCCGCGCATGCCCACCGAACGCATAGGCCGTCTGGGTCTGCCGGAACGAGGCCGTGAACCGCAGGTCGCCGAGCAGATTACTCAGCGCCGGTACCGGTCCTCCGATGGTGGCGTCGATTTCGTAGTCGGGCGCGGACACCGATATGTCGTTCCGCAGGTAATGATCGAAAAAGACCGACCGCAGTTGCTCACCCGTGAAATTGGTTCCCTCCCGACCATTATAGCCCTCCGCTATCGCGTTCCATCCCGCAAACGTGTAGTATTCCGTCTGCATCCAGGACGGCCACGCTCCTGTTCCATCAAGCGCCACATCCGGATCCAAAAGCGGACGGAGGTAGAAACTGTTGTCGGAACTCAACATGTCAACGTCATTGCCCTCGACATCGACGCCCGGGAAGTTTCTTTGCGATATCGGGCTGTAGCGCACAATGGCGTCCGCGAAATACGTATTCCGCTCCGGCTCTTTCGTAACGACATTAACAAGCCCCGAACGCACATTGCCGTATTCCGCATTGAAACCGCCCGTCTGCACCTGCACTTCCTGGACAGAGGTGTAACTCACGCCCGTATACGGCGTGTTGTCGCGCCCGCTGGACATCGACAGGCCGTCCACCATGAACTGGATCTGATCGCCGCCGAAACCGCGCACGGTAAGACCGCGCTCGAAGCCTGCCTGCAGTCCGATGACCCGTTCGATGTCGGTAACCGGAAGGTTCTCGATTTCTTCGGCCGTAATGTTCGCCACACTGGCCGACACGTCGCGTTGCACGACAGGCCGCACATCCGTAACAACCACCTCATCGAGGCCTACTGCTTCTTCCTGCAGAACGAAGTCGAGCTCGGTCGTCAGGCCGATATTGACGCGGACGGCTTCATACACCTCGGGGGCGAATCCGATGAACGAGGCCCGAATATCATACGATCCGGGACGCACGTTCACGATAAAGTAGTAGCCGTCTCCATCGGTTATGGCGCCCTGCGTGGTACCCACAATGGCCACGTTTACGCCGGGCAACGCCTCACCGGTAGAGGCCTCCGTAACCTGACCGGCTATTTTACCCGTTTGAGCCCAGGCAGAGGCTGGAAGGAAAAGAGCGAGCGCAAACAGTAGCTTTGCGAATCTCATGTGCAGGATCCTCCGGATATGGTTTAGGTGGAAATCCGTGAAAGAAGGAGTTTCAGGCAAGTGGCACAGACGTATGCAATGCGTGTCATGCACCTGTAGAGTATGGATATTAAACTTCTTGTATGAAAAAAACAAGAGGTTTGTATTTTTATGGGGATTATCGGGTTAACTTGACAAAGGTGAATTCCTGCCGTATATTACGGCAACTGCTACAGCCGGGGCCCAAAGGTCGGGCCACCTGCTGAATATAACTGAGAAACAAAACCGGCCTCCACTGTGGAGGCCACAAACACGAAATGCCCAACGGGTAACAGAGGCTATTGCAAAGACGAGGTTTCGGCAATGTTTGTCGGACCTGTTCGATGCAGCAGAAGAACCTGGGCAGTTTCGGGAACAGCATCCAGAACTGGACCCGGAAACGGAGGAATTGGTTGCGGAGCTTCGGTTCCTGAAACAATGGAGCCAGTCCTGATCAGGCAATCAAGTCTTTGTACCGTAGTCGCTTGCCGGTCATGCCTTGCGCAACCAGCCGCATTTGCTCCATCGTGTCGTAATTGCGCAGATCGTGGCGACCTACGAAGTCGGCAACGTAGCGGTGGAGGTGCTTCTTCGAGAACTTGTGATATACGCCCTTGTGCGCCCGTTTCAGGGGTCGCTCGGAAGGATTCGATCCCGGTCGTGTGCACGTACTCGCCAACGCTGTGCTTCACGGTGTCAAGGTCGTAGATGCACTTTAGACCGGTATACCCCCGGTTGTCGTCTGTGTAGAGCGGGGTGCCGAAGAGGACATGATCCAGTACAAAATCATGCAGGTTTTCGGCCTTTGTATCTTAGACGACTTCCGCCTTGATCTTGCCGGTGGCCCGATCCTTTGCGCCAACGACCGCTGTCTTGCTTACCGTTCCCCGGCCTGCGTTCAGTTTCTGCGACTCGTGCTTGTTCGCTTCCTTGCCGCCCACATACGTCTCATCTACTTCCACCGGGCCGCCGAAAATGTTGTCGTCTCCGCCATCGAACGCCTTGCGGATGCGCTGCAACAGGTACCACGCACTACTCTGATGGATGTCGATATCCCGCGCGATCTTCGTGCTCGATACCCCCTTGAGGCTGGTAATATGCAGGTAGATCGCATAGACCCACTTGCGCAGGGGGAGTCTCGATTCCTCCATGACCGTTCCTGTCCGGACCGAAAAGTACTTGCGACAGTCGGTGCACCAGTAGGGCATGGGTTTTTCGTTCTTGACCTCTCTGGTGCGGGCTCCCTTGCAGCGCGGGCAATGACGGCCATCCGGCCAGATGCGGGATTCGAACCATGTACGGGCCGCTTCTTCGTCGGGAAACATATCGGCCAGTTGCATTACGGAGATGCTGTTGCGGTGGGTTCTGCGAGCCATGATCTAAACTCGATAGGTTTTGTCTTTAAATATAAGTAATATAATAACTTAAATAGAAAATGCCAAGTTAACCCGATAATTTCCCACTTTTTTCGCCTTGCGGTCAAAGAACGGCGGTTTCCACTAGGGCGTGTTAACACTAACAGGAAACATGCTGTCCTTCGTCGCGTTATTTCGGGACGCAGAAATATAAGGCGAAATTCAGAACATGAAACTCACCG
>LXNJ01000752.1_pt1 | contig 21148 bp, 14 predicted proteins | sample 809081 | NCBI WGS metagenome assembly LXNJ01 (sample SAMN04870510, study PRJNA318959) | sponge metagenome | biome: sponge; feature: marine sponge reef; material: water | host: Petrosia ficiformis | place: Greece: Milos, Mediterranean Sea | collected 2013-05-29 | depth 5-7 m | reverse complement strand
CCCCCCCCCGCCACGACGTCGTGCCGGGCGGGGCGGAAGCGGCGGCAGGCCGGCCCGCTCCCGGATGATGTCCTTGCAGGACAGGCGGGTACGACCGTTTCCGTCCACCTCGATGACCCGGACCTCGACCTCGTCCCCCTCCTGGAGTTCGTCCCGAACGCTGTTCACGTGGCGGTCCGCAATCTCCGAAATGTGGAGCAGTCCATCCGTTCCCGGCAGGATCTCCACGAAGGCTCCGAAGTCCACGATCGTCTTCACGACACCGTGGTAGTCGCGACCCACCTCGGGGAGCTGGCTCACCGCGATGGCCTCGATCCTCTCTTTCGCCCGCTGGGTGGACTTGGCATCGATCCCGGCAATGTGGATGGTTCCGTCGTCGGACACGTCCACGCGCGCCCCGCTCTCGTCGGTAATCGCGCGAATCGTCTTGCCGCCCGGTCCGATGACTTCGCGGATCTTCCGCACCGGGATCTTCATGGTGAGGATGGCCGGTGCGTACTGGGACGTCTCGCTTCTTGGAGCGGGAATCTCGGCTGCCATGACGGCCAGGATCTTGATCCGGGCCTGGCGAGCCTGCTCCAGCGCGTCGCTGACGATGTCGAGCCGCAGTCCCGAAATCTTGATATCCATCTGCAGAGCAGTGATTCCGTTCGCGGTGCCGGCCACCTTGAAGTCCATGTCCCCGTAGTGGTCTTCGGCTCCCGCAATGTCGGTCAGCACCCGGTATTCGTCCCCACGGGTGATGAGACCCATGGCGATTCCGGCGATGGGGGCCTTGAGCGGCACCCCCGCATCCATCAGGGACAAACAGCCTCCGGTTACGGCAGCCATGGAACTCGACCCGTTCGACTCGAGGGTGTCGGACACAATCCGGATGGCGTAGTTGAACTGTTCCTCACTGGGGATCGCGGGCAGCAGAGCACGCTCGGCGAGCGCCCCGTGCCCGATCTCACGCCGGCCCGGGCCTCGCATCATCCGGGCTTCTCCCACAGAGAACGCCGGGAAGTTGTAGTGCAGGAGAAACCGCTTTTCCCCGGACCCATGGACCCAGTCCAGCCGCTGACTCTCGCTCAGCGGGGCCAGGGTGGTAACGACGAGCGCCTGGGTTTCCCCGCGGGTAAAGACTGCCGACCCGTGGGTTCGGGGAAGAACACCGACCTCGCAGGTCACCTGCCGAATCTCGTCGAACGCACGGCCATCCAGGCGCTTGCCCTCGTCGAGAATCGTGCACCGCAGGATGTCCTCCTCCATCGCCTTCACGATGCCGGAAGCGGCGGCGCGTTCTTCGTCGGCGCGACCCTCGAGGCTGGAGGAGATCGCCGCCTTGACTTCGTCGACGGCCCGCGCAGCCTCCATCTTTCCCGGTAGCTGCAGCGCCGTCTTGAACTGATCGCGGAACCCGTCCGCTATCTCGCTCGCCAGCGCTGGGTCCGGGTCTTTCGGCACGACCACCTGTTTCGTTGGCTGCAGCCGGCTGACCAGTTCCTGCTGGATTCCGACAATGCGGCGAATCCCCTCGTGCGCAAAACGGAGGGCTTCCACCACCCGGCTCTCGGACACGTCCTCGGCTCCCGCCTCCACCATCACAATGGCGTCGTCGGTACCGGCCACGACGAGATTCAGTGCCGATCGATCCAGATCGGAGAAGGTCGGGCACAGGATGAACTCATCGTCGACCAGACCCACGCGCACCGCGCCAATGGAGGTGTCGAAGGGAAGGTCCGAAATTCCGAGCGCCGCGGCGGCGCCGGTGATCGCGAGGACATCGGAATCGTTCTCGCGATCCGTGGACAACAGGAGACACGTCACCTGCGTTTCGCGACGCCAGCCACTCGGAAACAGGGGCCGCAGCGGCCGATCGATCAGGCGACAGGTGATGATCTCCTTCTCGTTCGGCCGGCCTTCCCTCTTGAAGAAGCCACCCGGGATCCGACCCGCCGCGTAGAAGCTCTCGCGATAGTCCACCGCCAGCGGCAGGAAGTCGACGTCCGGCCTGTCACTGCGGGAGGCCGCAACGGCGGCCAACACGACCGTGTCGCCCAGGCGGACGGTCACCGCTCCCGCGGCCTGCTTGGCCAGACGGCCTGTTTCGATGATCAGATCGTTGTTGCCGATCTGTGTTTGTACCGTGTGAATCAACTTTCTTGTTCCTTCTCTGGTGCCGGGATTCTGCTCGTGCTTCCCGTGTTCGTTTGTCGGTCTCAGCGGCTCCACCCACAGGGGCGAGGGCCGCAGGGATTACTTCCGGAGACCGAGGGAAGCGATCAGGCGCCGATAGCGCTCCACATCTTCGCGACGCAGATAGTCCAGCAGCCGCCGGCGGCGGCTTACCATGCGGAGCAATCCGCGACGCGAGGCGTGGTCCTTCCGATGATCGTTGAAATGGTCCGCCAGTCCCGTGATCCGCGCAGTGAGAAGCGCCACCTGAACCTCAGGTGAACCCGCGTCCGTTTCGTGCCGCTGGTACTTCTCGACGACGGCGCGCCGTGATGTCTGTCTGAGTGCCAATTCCCTGTTTCCTGTGTACCGCCGGTCGAGCCGACGACGTGCAATTTCTCTCTCTGCCGCCTGATGAATGTTTCCGTCTGGCGCGTTGCCGGACAGCCGAGACGCTCGGTCGTCGCGAATCCAATTCCCGAGTCGGCTAGTCGGTCGGGGCGCACCTTACCACATTGGCGAGGGCGAGCCGCCTCCTCGACAGCGGGTGGCGAAAGTGACGTGAGCCTCGAACACGGAGACGGATTCCGTATCCATCCCGAAGAAAGTGGATGACTCACGCCTCGAAGCCCTCATTCGGAGGCCTTCCCGCCCGGGTTCCAGACCACCACTGGGCGCCAGCCTTGTTCTGTCGCCGAAACAACGGCAATCAGGGCCGGGCCGCGCTCGTCAGCCGCACCCATCCCCGGAGCCAGGGGCGCGACCGCGCAGCGGACCTCTCCGTCGGATAACGGCCGCTCCATTTCGTTCGCGTCCCCATCGGCAGCGGGGTACGGAACCACGCGGCCGTGCCCCAGGAGCCGGGACTCTGCCTCCGAAACCGGCAAGCGTGGAATGCTCTGGAGGGCCGCGATCGGGTGCAGCAGACGGGAAGTGATGGCATCTCGATTCGACAACTCGGCGAGCCTCGCCGCGTCGGACACCTCGAAGGGCGCCACGCCCGTACGTCGCAGGGCGACGAGATGAGCCGCTCCGCCGAGGCGCTCGCCGATATCCCGGGCGAGGGCACGGATGTACGTGCCCGGACCGACCTGACACGCGATCTCCGCCTCTCTCCCGTCGTAGTCGAGCAAACGGAGTTCATCGATCCGGACCTGGCGCGGCGCCAACTCCACCGGGCGCCCCGCCCGCGCCAGTCGGTAGGCCCGACGGCCGCCAACGCGCTTCGCCGAGTACCGGGGCGGAATCTGGTCAATGGCGCCGAGAAACTCCGGGAGCACCCGCAAGATCGCCGACGATTCCGGACACGCGGTGGGCAAGCCCACGGGCTGCCCGGTCACGTCGTCGGTATCGGTGGCCTGCCCAAAACGCACCCGGGCGCGATAGCGCTTGGCGCCCGGGGCGACAAACCGAACGAGCCGGGTCGCTCGGCCGACGCATACCGGGAGCAACCCGGTAGCGAAGGGATCGAGGGAACCCGCATGTCCGGCGCGGACTCCGCCGAGGGTCGCCCGGATACGCCGCACGACCGCGAAGGAGCTGAGTCCTTCGTCCTTGTCCACGAGGAGCAGGCCGGAAATCAGTTCTTGTCCTCACCTGGGGGCGCCTCCGCCCCGCTCTCATCTCCGTCCCCGGACTCGTCCCCGGAGGTCCGGGGACGGACGGCACGTTCCCGGTCGAGGATCTGCTCGAGCCGAATCGAGAACTCGACCGAGGGATCGAACACGAACCGGATCTCCGGAGTGGCGCGCAGCCGGATTCGCGATCCCAGGAGGGTCCGCACCCGGCCCCGTGCCCGCCCGAGCACGGCGAGCGTCTCCTGCTGATCGGCGTCGCTGCCGTAAACGGACACGTAGACCCGAGCCATTGCGAGATCCCCGGTCAACTCGACGCGCGTCACCGTCGCGCGTCCGACGCGGGGATCCGCCAACTCGAATCGCAGAATGGCGGCCACTTCCCGCCGGATCCCCTCCGCAACCCGTTCGCGCCTTCCTCCGGTTCTCATCAGTCGGTATCAGTCCTGGACGGTCAACCACTCGATCGCGGTGTCCGCCACCTCCGAAGGGTACGCGCGAACGGCGATGTTCCGAGCGGTCTCCAGTCTCGCGCCCACGACCTCCTCGCCGAGACCGACGGCAACGACGGAGACTTCCGCCTCGCGCAGCATCTCTGGATCCCCAGTCTCGGCAACCGCGACCAGGCAGCGGGCGCGCAGCCGATCCGAGAGTGACCGAACCACACTGCGCCGGTCCTTCCGGGAGCGTGCGTACGGCAGGCGAAGGGTGATGCGGAGGAGTCCCACCCGCGTTCTGGAACCGCCCACGCTAACTGCCTGTGGTGAAACCCGCGTGAGTGCCGAGGCCCCCACCGGGAGAACTGGGCCACGGGGGTTTCGCCACAGGCTGCTAGGGGTTCACGCGGAGGGTGCGGATGATGCCGGACGCAAGGGAATACAGGAACGATGCGAGCGGGAGGGAGCGGCCGGCTCTCACCCGGGCGCTGCCGGGAAAACCAGGCCGCGTGACCATGGTCAGCGCCTCCCCGCCCCGGTGGTTCAGTCGGCGACCGGCCTGACTTGCTCCTCGCGGAACGCTTCGATGACATCGCCGATCTTCACGTCGTTGTAGCCGGCGATTCCGACGCCGCACTCGAAACCCTCCCGGACCTGGGCCACGTCCTCCTTGAACCGCCGAAGGCTGCCGATGCGCCCGGTGTGAACCAGCCGGCCGTCGCGCACCAGCCGCACCCTGGAATTGCGCGGAACCGTACCCGCAAGGACGTACGAACCTGCGACCACCCCCACTCTCGGCACCTGGAATGTGCGCCGAACCTCGATCTTTCCGAGTTCGACGACCTCGGTCTCCGGTTCCAGAAGGCCGGCCAACGCTTTCTCAATTTCCTCGACGAGGTGGTAGATGACCGTGTGACCGCGAATCTCGACCTTCTCCTGCTCGGCCAGTCGCTGCGCCTGCGGGTCGGGACGGACTCCAAAGGCGACGATGATGGATTCGGTCGCGGACGCCAGGTTGACGTCACTCTCCGAGACGGCCCCCGCGGCGGCATGAATCACCCGGACCTTCACTTCGTCCGAGGCCAGCCGCTCCAGCGCATCCCGGACCGCTTCCACGGTTCCTCCGACATCCGCCTTCACCACGATCGAGATTTCCTTCAGCCCACCGCTCATCTGAGCGTGAAGGTTCTGGAGGTTCAGCCGCTGGCGTCCCTCGATCAACTGGAGCCGGGTCTCTTCCTTCTTCTCCTCTGCCGCTCGCCGCGCTTCCGCGGGCGTCCGGCTGACCGAGAACTGGTCCCCCACCACCGGCACTTCGGTGAGTCCGAGCACTTCGCAGGGCGTCGAAGGGAGCGCCTTCTTCATCCGGCGCCCGGACTCGTCCAGAAGCGCCCGGACTTTCCCCCAGGCCGCTCCGGCGCTCACCGTGTCGCCGACGGACAGGGTGCCCTCCTGGACCAGGAACTGAGCCACGGGCCCCCGGCCCTTGTCCTTGCGGGCCTCGAGGACCACGCCCTGGGCCGGTCCCTGCGGGTTTGCGGTGGGTTCTTCGAGTTCCGCCACGTCGAGCACCGATTGGAGCAGTTCCGGAAGTCCATCCTGGGTCTTCGCCGAGACCCGGCAGAAGATGGAATCGCCGCCCCATTCCTCCGGAGTGACTTCGCGCTCCGCCAACTGCCGCATGACAAGGTCGGGATCGCTCGCAGGCTTGTCCATCTTGTTCACCGCGACCACGATGGGCACCGCGGCTGCGCGAGCGTGGTTCAGCGCTTCGATCGTCTGTTCCTTGACCCCGTCGTCCGCGGCCACGACGAGGATCACGACGTCGGTGACTCCCGCTCCCCGAGCCCGCATCTTGGTGAACGCCTCGTGCCCCGGCGTGTCGAGGAAGACGAGCCGGTGCCCATTCGTTTCCACCGTGTAAGCGCTCATGTGCTGGGTGATGCCACCCGCCTCGCTGTCGACCACCCGCGCGCTGCGGATGGCGTCGAGCAAGCTCGTCTTGCCGTGGTCCACATGACCCATGACAGTGACCACCGGAGCCCGCTCGACCAGGTCCTCCTGCTTCTCGTCCGCCTTTGCCGGCGCTTCCTTCTTCTGCTCGGACGGCTCCACCCCGGGCCCCGCGATGGATCCCCCGTAGTTCAGGACCAGTTTCGTGGCGATCTCCGTATCGAGCGGCTGATTGATCGACGCGGCAACGCCGTGCTGAAGTAGCAGCGCCTTGATTACCTCCACCGTCGGGACGCTCATGGCCTCCGCGAGACCCTTCACGGTGATCCCGTCACTCAGTGCGACCTTGGCGTTGGTCCGGTATTCCCGGGTTACCGCCTGGCGCAATCCGGGCGGCAGCGGGCTGTCGATTCCCTCCAGGACCTCAGGAGTCTCCGCGGGCGCCTGACGCCGTCTCCCCTTGGACCTGCGACCCGGAGCAGGACGCTGGGGCTTCGGCGGGGCCGACGGCGACCGCCTGAGAGGCGGCGGGGTAGCCCGGATTCGCGGCGGCGTGGCCCTCCGCACCGGCCGGGTCACCGCGGGCACGATCTTGCGGTCCGTGGCTCCGGGGCGGAATTGGGCGGGTCCCGCGGTTGACGCGATGCTCCGGGTTTCGATTCGGCGCGGTGCGGGTGCGACCTCTTCAGCCGGCTTCTCGGAGGCCGCTGCGATTCGCTGGGGCCGGACCGGCGCATCAGCGGTTCCAGTGCGGGCAGCGCTCTCCCCAACCCGGCTCTCCTCGTCAGGGGCCTTCGGGGCATCCTTGGCGGGCGCCTTCTTCTCTGCCGCCCGCTCCGCGAGCTTCCGGGCCGCCTCGGCTGCTTGTTCCTGAGCCGCGCGTTGGGCCTTGGCCTCGGCGGCCCGGCGCTCTTCCTCGGCGCGCTTCTCGGTTGCCGCCTTCTCGGCCGATTTCCGTTCCGCTTCTTCTTCCTCGGCGCGGACCTTCGCTTCGGCTTCTTCCTGGGCATTCCTCTCGGCCTCCTCCTTTGCCTTGAGCTCGGCTTCGCCGCGCGCCTTCGCCTCCGCGGCCTCCCGCAGACGGCGCTGTTCCGCAGCGCGCCGGATGTTCTCTTCGGCCTGCAGACGGCGGTCGGGACGCGAAGCCCGCCGCTGCTGCAAGCGAAGCCGGTTCCTGACCTTCCGTGCGTCACTGTCCCGGATGGATGACGAGACGGTCCGGACGCGCAGGCTGAAATCTGTCTGCAGAACCCGGAGGAGCTCGCCCGGCTCCAACTGCACCTCTTTGGCGAGGTCGCTGACTCTGACGGTGGACGGCATGAATTAACGCCCCGTAGTGGAACCGGGATCAGAGCCCGGCGTGGATCCTGTCTTCGGGGATCTTGTGTTCGGAGGTCTTGTCTTCGGAGATCTTGTCTTCGGCCCTGTCGTGCGCCCCGGACGGCTGTCTCGCGCGGGACGCGACCTGTGATCGCGGGGCCCGTGGTGTCGCGTGGGGCCACCGCTCCGCTCGCCGGGCCCCCGCCGGGGAGACTCGCCATCGCGGGGACCGCGCCGGGGGGAACGTGAATCGCGGGGGCTCCGCTCGCGGGAGCGCGAATCGCGGGGCCGTTCGCGGGAACGCGAATCGCGAGGGCCGCGCCGGGATGGCCCCGCATCACGGGGACCGCGCCGATCCCTCCGCGCGTCCTCTCGGAGAGAGGCGCCTTCGGCTTCGACTTCGATCGGAATGCCGAGCAGCTCGGACGCGAGGCGGACGTTCTGACCGCGCTTCCCGAGGGTGCGGGGCAACTCGGACTCCGAAACCGTGACGAGCAACCCACCGTCCTGACGCAGCCTCCGTGAGCCTCCCTCGCCGGAATCCTCATCCACTCGACGGATATCCAGCACTTCCGCCGGACGCAGCGCGTTCCGCGCAAACTTCTCCAGCTTCTCGTTCCACAGAACCACGTCCACCCGTTCTCCCCGGAGTTCGCGGCTTACCGCCCGGATCCGGGACCCGCCCGGCCCGAGGCAGGCAGCCACCGGGTCCACACCGGGGGCCGCGCTCGATACCGCGACCTTGGCCCGCAGTCCGGGATGACGGGCCACCGCCCGAACCCGGACTACCCCGCGGCGGACCTCCGGAGTCTCGCGTTCGATCAGTCCCGCCAGGACCGCCGGAGCAATCCGGGAGAGGATCACCGGAGGATCGTCGGGTTCGATGGAGTGCACGGCGACGCGGATCGTGTCCTCCGGGTTGAATACCTCGTGGCGGCTCTGCTCCTCCGCGGGCACCCGTCCTTCGACCGGGCCCAGATTGACGATGAGGTCGTGCCCTTCGCGCCGGGCGACGATGGCCGTTTCCAACTTGCCGATACGGTCGCGGTACCGCTCGGCGCGAGAGAGCATCCGCGCGGCGCCAAGCCGCGCCTCCAGCACCGCGCGCGCTGCCCGAGCGGCGTTGCGCGCGGCGGTGCCAAAGGGAACCGGAACCTCCACCAGATCGCCGGGAGAAGATCCCGCGGGCGCTACGTCAGGCGCGATCTCTCCCTCGGGGTCCTCGACTTCCGCGGCCACCCGCTTCACGACGTAACACACCAAGCGCCCTTTTTCGGTATCCAGGCGGGCGCGCAGGGAACGGCCGCTGCTCCTCGAGGCGGCGACGCCTGCCGCCTGTTCCACACCCGCGATGATCTCGGCCCGATCCACCTCCGCGGCGAGTTCCTCGATCGCAGCCATCAGGTCGACTTGCGCCTCCGGCCGCCGGGACTTCTTCCGAGCAGCGCCGCGAAGTCCGGGGCGAGACGAGCGCCGAGCACCTCGCTCCAGGCGATCTGCCGCTCTCCGCCGGGCCCATTCAGGCAGAGGACGGCGTCCTGTCCCACTGCCCGGAGCGTTCCGGTCACCGTGTCTTGCCGATTCTCCGTCCGGTGGCGGATCCGCACTCGCCGCCCGAGGAACCGCATGCAATCCTCGACGGAGCGCAACGGACGGTCGAGGCCGGGCGTGCTCACTTCCAGCGTGTAGGACCCGGGAATCGGATCTTCCAGATCGAGGAGGGCGGAGAGCTTTTCGTTCACCCGTTCGCACTCGGCCAGTCCTACCGCATCGTTCGTTCGCTCGATGAAAACGCGTAGCCGCCGTCCGTTCCGTGGTCCCTTGATCTCGATCCATGCCAACTCAACCTGAGCACTCGCCGCCGCTCTCTGCGCCAGTCTTTCGATGTGCGCAGTGAGATCGTCGCCCGCTTGGTGAAGGCGCCGCGGGTCGGTTTCTTCTTGCGAAATGCGTAGAGCCTCTCGAGATTGGGGGATCGGAGAAAACCCGCCGCACCGGAGCGCGACGGGTCATGAAACAAAAACGGGAGCGACCCCACCCCGGCCGCACCCGAACGACTGAGTATACCCCATCCGGAAATCGCCGAAGAACGGGCTTTTTCCGGCCGCGAGACGGCACCGAACCTACCCCGGGCGCCCCCGTCCACAGCGGGGGCGGACCGGGATCAGGCGGGTGGAGCGTGCTTCCGGTTTTCGCCCCGAATTCCGGGGAGGACGGGGCCGGCGGGCAGCGCCGGTGCGCCGAGCGCCTTGCCTACCAGATCCTCGGGATGCGCTCCCGTGACCTCCACGTCCACGAACTCACCTGCCGGCGCGTCCCCATCCACGATGAGGACCCTGGCATCAACGTCCGGCGCCTGCTTTTCGGTACGGCCGGCCGTGAGCAACTCGCTTTCTTCGGCGGCGCCATCCACCAGCACCGGCACCACGCTCCCGACCATTTCGCGGTGGCGGGCAAGCGCGATTCCCTGCTGCAGTTCCATCAAACCGGCCCGGCGGTCTTCCTTCCGGGACTCCGAAACCACTTCTTTCTCCACGTGCGAGGTCGCCGATTCCTCGTTCGAATAGACGAACGCCCCCATCGCGTCGAAGCGGGCGGCCTCCACGAAGTCGAAGAGTTCCCGGAACTCGTCCTCGGTTTCGCCCGGAAAACCGACGATGAAGGTGCTCCGAATGGCGACTCCGGGAACGGCGCCGCGGATCCGCGCCAGCAGGCGTTCGTTGCTCTCCCGGTTTCCCGGACGGCGCATGTCCCTCAGGACCCGCCGGTTCGCGTGCTGCAGCGGGATGTCCACGTAGCGGCAGACCTCGGGGACCTCCGCCATCGCCGACAGGACCTCGTCATCGAGAGTCGTCGGATAGGCATAGAGGAATCGCACCCAACCGATGCCGTCGACGGCGGCCAGTTCGCGCAGCAGCCGGGCGAGTCCGTTCCGGATGCCGAGGTCCTTGCCGTAGGCCGTCGTGTCCTGAGCCACCAGTACGAGTTCCCGGGTCCCCGTCGCGGCCAGCGACGCCGCCTCGGCGAGCACGGAATCCGGATCGCGGCTGCGGAACCGACCACGGATCTGCGGGATCACGCAGAACGAACAAGGGTAGTCGCATCCCTCCGCCACCTTGATGTAGGCGATATGCGGCGGGGTGGAGCGGATGCGCGGCGTGGTGTGGTCGTAGAGCCAGGTGACCGACTGATCGGCGCGGAGAGGCGGGGTACGTCGCTCCGACGCGATCAGCACATCCGCGATGCGCTCGACTTCGTCAAGCCCGATGACGGCGTCGATTTCGGGGATCTCCCGGGCGAGTTCACTCGCGTACCGCTGGGCCAGGCATCCCGCGACCACGAGCCGTCGGCAGCGGCCGTGGCTCTTCAGCCGGGCCAACTCCAGAATGGTGTTGATCCCCTCTTCCTTGGCCGGACCGATGAACCCGCAGGTGTTCACGACCAGGGCGTCGGCGTCCGCCGGATCGGCGGTCATCTCAAAACCTCGGCTCGTAAGGACCCCGGCCATGACCTCGCTGTCGAGCAGGTTCTTTGCGCATCCGAGGCTCACGAGCCCCACCTTGGGCGCCGGTCCCGGAAATCGCGCAGCGGGCTTCATGGCGCCAGGCGGTAGAGCGTGCGCGGGAAAGGAATGGCCTCCCTGAGATGCGAGAGGCCGGCCATCCAGGCGACAAAACGCTCGATTCCGAGCCCGAATCCGGAGTGCGGCGTCGTTCCGTAGCGGCGGAGGTCGAGATACCACTCGAAGGCGTCCTCCGGCAGGTCATGCTCCTTGACCCGCCGGCGCAGGAGTTCGTGGTCGTGGATGCGCTGTCCCCCGCCGACGACCTCGCCGAAACCCTCGGGAGCGATGATGTCGAGGCAGAGAACCCGGTCGGGACGATCGGGATCGGGCTCCATGTAAAACGCTTTGATGGCCGCCGGAAAGTGGGTCACGCAGAGCGGCCGATCCAGATCCTCGGTCAGCGCCGTTTCGTCCTGGGCCCCGAAGTCCTCTCCGGGAGTGAAGCCGGTTCCCTTGCGGGCCAGGATCGCGGCCGCCTCGTCATAGGTGACGCGGGGGAAAGGGGCCTGGATCCGGCGAAGGGGACCGGGGTCCCGACCGAGAATCTCGAGTTCCGCCGCCCGGTTCTCGAGGACCCGGGAAACCGCGTGGCATATCAGCCCCTCGGCCAGCTCGATGATGTCCGGGAGTTCCGCAAAGGCGACCTCCGGTTCCAGCATCCAGAACTCGATGAGATGGCGCCGGGTCTTTGACTTTTCCGCCCGGAACGTGGGACCCAGACAGTAGGTCCGCCCCACCGACATGGCGACGGCCTCGTTGTAGAGCTGGCCGCTCTGGCTCAAGTACGCCTGGCGATCGAAATAACGGGTCTCGAAGAGAGTGGTTGTCCCCTCGCAGGCGTTCGGCGTGAAGATCGGCGTGTCGGCGTTCACAAACTCCTGTTCCCGCAGGTACTCGCGGAACGCGTAGAGGACCTCGTCACGAATCCGGAGAAGCGCGTGCTGTTTCCGGGACCGGAGCCACAGATGCCGGTGATCCAGAAGGAACGATGCGCCGTGCTTCTTGGGCGTGATCGGATAGGGATCGGCGGCGTGGAGGACGCGGAAGCCGGACGCGCGAATCTCCATCCCCCCGGGAGCGCGCGCCTCGGAAAACGCCGCGCCCCCGACCTCGACCGCGCTTTCCAGGGGGCAGTGCCGCGCGCTTTCGAAAGCCTCAGCGGCAACCGCCGCTTTCGCGACCACCACCTGCGCGAAACCGGAGCCATCCCGGAAGTTCAAGAAGAGCAGTTTGCCGCTCGACCGCCGCCCGGCCAGCCAGCCGCGCAGAGTGGCCGGCACTCCGTCGCTCCCGGTGTCCGACGCCAGAAGCCGGTGCAGGGACTGAATCGTCGGGAGGCGCCGATCCTTCCAGGATCCGGGCATAGGGGCAGTGGGTTGTTCAGACATGGGGTCCGCGGCTATCGACGCGGGAGTTTACGTGTCAGCCGTCCGGGACGTCCGCGAGGATACGCCCGAGCCCACGCCGGTCGGAGCGGCCGGAGTGGCGCTCCAGATTCTCGCGAACCAGGCGCAGGGTCGGGGTGACGTAGCGGCGGTAGACGTCGTTGCCCCGCCGGGAGACCTGGAATCCGTAGGTGCCGAGCGCCTTCAGGTTGCGCTGGAGCGCCACGGCGTCGAACTCGGCAACCAGTTCCGGCGGGTTGCCGCGAATGCCTGCCGCATCCTGAAAGCGGGCGACCAGATCGGGTTCCCGAAACGGCGGGCTCGGTGCGCCGGCGGTGGCCACGTACGGATCGCGGACCAGCGACATCAGATCGTAGGAGCGGGGTCCCATCCGTGAGTCCTGGTGGTCGATCACCCAGACCACCCGGAGCGGGCCGGACCCGTGGGGGCCGTCACCGGCGATCAGATTGCGCGAGTGGAAGTCCCGGTGGGCAAGCGCCGGCGGACCTCCGGCCGCTTCCTCCGCGAGTGCGGCGAACAGTGCGTCAAGTTCACCAAGTGCCGGTCGGCCAAGCCGCAGGCCGGCGTGGCCGCCCAGGAAGTGCTCGCCGAAGAACCTCAATTCCCGCAAGAACAGGGCTTCGTCGAGTCGGGCGGCGAAGGCCCGGTACCCCTTCGCTTCCGGCGTTCGGGCAAGGCGCGCCCCTTCGTGCTGAATCCGGGCGATGATGTCCACGGCTTCGTCATAAAACGCCGAAACGTGCGCGTCGCCGCTGTCCACCGCCGCCTGCAGGAGTTCGTCCCCCAGATCCTCGAGAGCGATCACGCCAAGCTCCGGAGCCTCTTCCAGAATCCGGGGCGTCCGGACTCCCAGTTCCCGGTACAGCAGGGTGGAGTTCGCAAACGGCAGGGAGCCCGGCGGGTACGGCTCGGCCATGACGCAGAGGACGACCGTCGCCATCCCCTGCTCCCCGGCGGCCACCCCGGTTCGACTCGTGGGGCGAACCCGGAAATAGACGCGCTCGCCCGCCTCCTTGACGAGAGGCTCGACGATCACCCCGGTACGGAGTTCCGGGCCGAGGCTTCGCGTGCGCCGCAGAAAACTGTACAGCCGGCTCCTCGCGTCGGAGGTCGGCGCCTTGGGGGCGATCGTGTTCACCGGCGCGGCGCCTCCCCGGCGAGACGGGGTCTCGTCATAGCGGCACCGCAGCGCCATCCACGAAGAGCGCATCCTCGATCCGGGCGCCCGCCGGAACCGTTTCCGCGGCGGCAATGATCGAATCCTCTACGACCGCCCCGGCTCCGATGCGGACATCTTCGAGAAGCAGGGACCTCTTGACCGAGGCTTCTGCCGCAATGGCGCTCCCCTTGCCGATGAACCCGGAGGGGGCCGTTCGTCGCGGGGCGTCGGGAAGCGCCCCGTCCTCCAGCGCGCGCCAGGAGGCTTCGAGGTAGCGCCTCGGAGTCCCGATTTCGAACCACGGGGCGCGGCTCGGAAAAGCCCGGGCCGTTCCGGCAGCGATCAGGCCGGGGAGGAGATCCTGCGACAGCCCCCCCGGGCCCCCGTCCAGGTGGCGGAATGCGGTGGGCTCCAGCAACCACACTCCGGAGAAGCCAAGCCCGGGCCCTCCCGGCCCGCTCAGCCCGGTAACGGCGCCGCCCTCGTCAGTCTCCAGACGGCGTTCGCCGGAAAACTCCGGGCCGGGGTGCGGATCCGAGAGCAGCGTCGCTTCACCGCCGCACGCCCCGTGGAAGCGGGCCATCTCCCGCAGATCGAAAGTGGGGAGCGTGTCGCCGTTCAGAACGAGGAGCGGCTCCTCCCCGGCGCTTCCCAAGCCAAAACGATCCGCCGCCCGCGCGAGCCCGCCCGAAGTGCCGAGCAGTGCTGGCTCGAAAGACCGCCCGATGGTGAGACCGGGAATCGTCCGCTCGGCAGAATCCAGCAGCGGCTCGAGCGTCTCCGGACAATGGTGGAGGTTCACGACCACCCGGGTCACCCCGGCGCTCGTGATCCAGCGGAGAAGCCGGGTGAGCAGCGGTACCCCGCAGAAGGGAAGCGCCGGTTTGGCGCGGTCCCTGGTCAAGGGTCCCATCCGCTCGCCCCGTCCGGCGGCGAACACCATCGCCCGGCGGGGCAATCGGGCCGCTCGTCTCCCTTGCCCGACGCCAACCACAGGCTGCTAAGCGGGCAAGGCAGCGGGACCGTCGGCGGTATCCGGCTCCGTCGCCGCGGCGATCCAGTTCTCCACCTCGGCGCCGATCTGCACCGAGATCAGGCGAGAGACGCCCGGCTCTTCCATCGTGACTCCATAGAGATGCTCGCAGGCCTCCATGGTCAGGCGGTTGTGGGTGATAACCACCAGTTGGGTGTCCCGTTTGAGCTCGCCCAGCATGGAGGCGAACCGCTGCACGTTCGCATCGTCGAGAGGAGCGTCCACTTCATCCAGAAGGCAGAAGGGCGCGGGGCGATACCGGAACAGTGCGATCAGGAACGCAATCGCCGTCATGGCTTTTTCCCCGCCAGAGAGGAGGCGCACGCTTTGCAGCTTCTTGCCCGGTGGCTGGGCCGCGATCTCTACCCCAAACTGGGCATTCGCCGGCATTTCCGGTGCCAGCGAGTTCGGGTTGGTGCTCCACCCGTCGGACTCTCCGGTGATTTCCCCGTTCGCCCCATCGGCAGCGCCGTTTCCCGAACTCTCGAAACCCGGCGCCCCGGGATCTGCAACCGAGCGGCCGGCGCCCTGACTCGCCCCGTTCGCCGGACTCCCGGACCCATCGAAACCGGAAGGACCGGGCATCTCGACCAGCCGCAGTTCGGCGCGGCCACCCCCGAAGAGTTGCCGGAAGGCCTCGTCGAACCCGGCGCTCACCGCCTCGAAGCCCTCCTTGAAGATGCGGCGGGCTTCACGGTCCTGGCGGCGGATGGCTCGGAGGCCGTCGGCGATGCCCTGTTCCACGTCCCGGAGATGCAGTTGGGGCTCACTGCGTTCCGCTTCCAACTCGCGGAGGCGTGCCTCGGCAATCTCGTTCACCGGGCCGAGCTTCTGGATCCGCTCCTCCACCTGGCGAATTTCATTTGCGATTTCCTCGCGAGACCGGCCGTGGAGGGACTCGGGTAGAGACCCTGCCGCATCAGCGAGGGAACGCCCGCTGACGCGCTGGAACTCGCTCTCCAGCTCCCGCAGGAGACCCCTGGCTTCCTGCGTTCCCGACTGCACCTCGTGCAGCCGCTCCTCGAGGTCGCGGATTTCCGCTCCCCGCAGGCGCAGAGCCTCCACCGCGCCCTGGAGCCGGGTTCTGAGACTCGCGGCGACGCCGCTCAGAGTCTGTTCCCGGGCCTGTGCGTCCTGGATTGCGGCTCCGGTGGACTCCTGCTCGCGAATTGCGGACTCCCGGCGCGTCAGCCATTCCTCTTGCTCGCGCCCGGCCGCGGCGCGCTCCGCGTGGAGCCGCCCCTGGCGCTGCCGATCCTCCCGAACCTGCCGCTCCAGCGCGCGGGCACGGCCCGCGACTTCCTCGGCCACCGCGTTCTGGCGCGCCAGTTCGCGATCCGCGTCGCGCCACTGCCCCTCCCGAACTTCGAGCTGGCGTTTGAGGGCCGTGTGGGCGGCTTCGCGCTCACCCAGTTCCCGGGATGCTTCCTGTAGGCGCGCCTCGTCGCGAGCGAGCAGCTCCGTCGCGCGAGCGTCGGCTTTCTCGTTGCCCTCTCGTTCTTCGGCGTGGCGGGAAACCTCCGCTTCCAGTTCTTCGCTCCTCTTCGAGACGTCTTCGACGGATTCCGCGCGACGGTCCGCTTCGAGCCGAAGCCGAACGACCAGGTTTTCCGCGCGCGCCAACATCTCCCGGAGGTCTTCGGCTCCGCTTCGCGCCTCTTCCGCCTTGTCCCTGAGAGCGATCGAAGCGCGGGCCAGCCGGGCCAGTTCTCGCGTTCCCTCCCGCATCCGCTCTCCGAGTTCAGCCACCTCGCGCCGTGTCTGCAAGAAGCCCTCTCCCGGCCCTCCCCGTCCAAACCGCACAACTCCGGGAGGCGCCACGCTGGCGCCGCTCCGGGTCACATAGAGGCCCGGCGTGTCCAGGAAGGCGGCGAGCGCCTCGGCGAGATCCGCCGTGACCACCGCGTCCGGAATGACCGGGTCGAGCGCCGGATCCACCGGTCTCAGGTGCTCGCTCAACCGGTCGTCCCGGGCGGGGGCGGTGCGCTCCGGGGGTCCGCAGGCCTCTAGCAACTCGGATACCAGGACCTCCGAAGGGCCCGCATCCTCGCCGCCGAGCTCCTCAACCAGTTCCGAGACATCGGAAACGCGGTCGATGCGGATCCGATGGACGCCGAGGAGCCGCTCCGCCGCCAGCTCGTATCCCGGATCGACCTCCACCAGTTCGCCGAGGGCGCGGCCCGGCGCGAGCCCGCGGCGCTCAGCGGCCTGGACGAGCTTCGAGGCGCCTTCTCCCAGTTGGTTTCGCGAAGCCACCAGCGCCGTCAGCGAACGATGCCCGGCCGAGAGGGCGGCCTGATCCCGCTCGGCCCGCTCCTCTTCGCCCCGCGCCGCCTCCGCGTCGGAGGCGGCGGAGCGCCAAGACGCCTCGGCAATCGCAAGTTGTTCGCGCAACCTGGCGGTTTCCTCCTCCTGAGCGCGAACTCGGGAAAGCGCATCGGAGAGGGTCCGCGTCGCATGATCAAGGCGCGCGTCGAGTTCGCGGCGACTTCCCGAGAGTCCGAGTCCGGCCGCCGAGAGCCGATCTCGCTGCGCCGCGTATTGCTCCCGCGACATCCGGAACGATCGGACGCTGGCCCGCAGACGATCCACCTCCCGTCGCAGCTCCCAGAGGACGGAGTGCCCCTCGCGCTCCTCGGCCAGAGCCCGGTCCCTGGCCGCCGCCCGCTCCGCCGCCGCCCTGGTCAGTTCCGCCAACCGCTTTGGGAACTCACCGGCGCGGTGTTCACTCTCCTCGCGTTCGGACTCCAGGTCATCGAGCCGGGCGGCGAGCGTCGCGGTCTCCGAGTCCAGACGGGAGACCTGCGTTCGGCGGACCTCGGCGGCCCGGGCACCCTCGTCGAGCAGTGCCGCCGCCCGAGCCCGGCGCGCTCCCAGATCGCCGATTTCGCGGGTGGCCTCCCGGAGTTCGACGTCGGTGCCGGCAACCTGCTCGCGGATGGCCTCCACGAAGCGTTCGAAGCTCTCAAGGCTCCGGGATCGCCGGACACGGTCCGCACCGAGGGCCTCTTCCGGGGCGGCGTTTTGGCGGATCCGCGAGAGAAGTTCGTCGCGCCGGACCGCCTTTTCGGCCACCCCCAGCAGACGCGCGTGATCCGAGGCTTCGCGAACGCGGCTCGCGGTGCGCGAGTCACGCCGGGCCACCCGGATGGTGCGGTCCAATTCGGCAAGCCGTTCGCGCAGCCGCTCGAGCGCCTTCTCGGCTGCCCGCAGGTTCGCCTCGCTCTCCCGCCGGTTCAGGCGATACTCGCCCAGCCCCACCGCTTCCTCCACCAGCAGCCTCAGGTCGGCGGGCTTGCGGCTGAGCACTTCGTTGGCGCGGCCCTGTTCGATCAGCGCGTAGGACCCGGGGCCGAGTCCGGTACCGGCAAAGAGCCGCCGGATGTCCTTCCGGGTGCACCGCCGGCCGTCCATTTCGTAAACGGACTGCCCGCTGGCGTCCACCCGGCGGCTGACGACCGCTTCCCGCGCCAGCCCGCTGGTAGCCGAAACGGCATCCGGGAGCGGGTCGACGACCGCACCGTTGCCCCCCGTCCCGGACGGCGCAGCCGGCTCCGCGCACGCGCCGTTTCCGGAACCGGATCCGTTGCCGGCGACACCGTTTCGGAACTCTCCCGGACCCGACCCCCGAACTCCGCTGACGTGAAGCCGCACTTCAGCGACCGCGAGCGGCTCGCGCAGGGCGCTCCCGCTGAATATGAGCTCCTTCCCGCGCGCCCGGATGGTGCCGGCGCCCAATTCTCCCAGCACCCAGAAGACCGCGTCCGCGATGTTGCTCTTGCCGCAGCCGTTCGGTCCCACCACCGCCGTGGCGCCCTCTCCGAACTCAACGGTCACCGGTTCGGCGAAACTCTTGAATCCGGCGATCTCGAGCCGCTCGATCCTCACTCGATGGTCACCTGAAGATTGGGGCTACGGCGCTGCCGAACCCGCTCGTATTGTACGCGGTCATCGGGCCAACCCACAACATGTTGTGCCTGGGGGTGCCTGCACCCCCAAGATAGGGTGGGTGGGGAATCCAGAATCGGGGAAGGAGCCGTTGTCCGGCGCCGGAGATCAAAGAACCACGATCGCCGGACGGTTCTCCCGGGAGGGGGCCGCGGACCACCGCGGCCATGCTCCTACAATCCGGGAACACCGCCCGTGGGTCTCCTCAGCCGCTACATCCTCCGGCTCATTGCCCCCGGCGTACTCCTCGGGACCGGGGTCTTCCTGTTCGCGTTGCTGCTGAACGAACTGATCGTCAACATCGAGCTGATCGTCACCCAGGGAGCGAACCCGGAAACGGTGGGGCTGGCCTTTGCCCAACTGATCCCGGCGCTGCTCGCCGTGGCCATCCCGAGCGCCCTGCTGCTCGGGATTCTGCTGGCGCTGAACCGGCTCTCCAGCGGAGCCGAGCTGATCGCCATGCGGGCCGGCGGAGTCTCTCCCTGGCGTCTCCTGGTTCCGATCGGGACCGCGGCGGGAGCGGCTTTCGGCCTGTGCCTGCTGTTGATGCTCGAGATCGTCCCGCCGGCGAACCAGCGATTCGTCGAACTGCGGGACGAACTCCTGAGCTCCCGGCTCCGCACCGAGATCGAGCCCCGCATGTTCTATGACGAACTCCTCGACGGCCGGGTCCTGCTGGTGGGAGCGGTGCCTCCGGGTGAGGAGGGCTGGAGGCGAGTCTTCCTCGCGGACACCGCGCGCACCGACGAGCCGACCATCTTCGTCGCGGACCGCGGACGGCTGGTGACCGTTCCCGAGGAGCGTCTGGCGTTTCTCGAGCTCACCGGGGTGGAGGTCCACAATGCCGGGCTCGACGATCCGGGGCAGTACCGCATCCAGCGTGCGGAACGGATCCGCCTGCCGCTCGACGCCGACGAGGTGTTCGGCCCGGAGATCCCAAGTCCGAGCCGCAGTGCCCGAGCCATGTTGCTGCCGGATCTGGTGACCGCCTACGAAGGCACGGACCACCCGATCTATCTGGTCGAGATTCACAAGAAATTCGCCTTCCCCTTCGCTTGCCTCGCCTTCGGATTGCTGGGCCTCGGGATCGGGATCCGGCCGGCGGCGGGCCCCACCCGCGCTGGATCGTTCGCAGTGGCGATCCTCGTGATCCTCGCCTGGTACGCCCCGAACATGTTCGGCGAGCAGCTCGCCGCCGCCGGGGAACTGTCTCCCTGGGTTGCCATGTGGGGGACCAACATCGCAGCCGTCGGCGCGGGCATTGCCCTGCTCGTGCTGGCGTCCAGGGAGCTGCATCCGCTGGAAGCGGCCAGGCGTTTTCTCAGCCGGCTGTGGCGGCGGATTCCGCGCCGCCGCTCATCCGTGCGCCGCTGGCGTCTGCCGGGGCTGCCCACGATCCTCGACCGTTACGTGGTTGCCCGGTACGTAACGTTTCTGGCCGTCTCCCTCGCCGCTCTCCTTTCCTGGGAATTGATCGGCCAACTGAACGCGGTGATCGGCGACGCCTTCGAGCGGGAGGTACCCACGTCCACCGTCTTGCGCTACCTGGGGCTTTCCGTCCCGGCGTTTACCGCCCAGATGTTGCCGATTGCCACGCTCACGGCGACGCTCGTGACCTTCGGACTGCTGAGCCGGCACAATGAGGTGACCGCCTTCCTCAGCGGCGGAATCAGCCGCGCGCGTCTCGTGGTTCCGGCCCTTGCAACCGGCCTGCTGGTAAGCGGCGCCGGATTCGGACTCCAGGAACGGCTGATCCCGCGAACGGCGCCCGAAGCCGAAGACACGGGGGCCCGCATCCGGGGCGAGGCCCGGCGTACCGTTGATCCGCTGGAACGCCACTGGGGGATGGGACCCGAGGGGCAGATCTACCACTACGATGATTTCGACGGCGACAACGCCGTCCTCAGTGGACTGTCGGTGTTCCGGCTGAGTCCGGACGGCGTCTCGCTCGCCGCCCGCAGTTACGCGGCTTCCGCGCACTGGTCCGCCGCGGACGAGACCTGGACGGGGATCGGAGGCTGGGAGCGCGATCTCCAGGGCGGCCGCGCCGCCGAACCGTTCGCCGTGCGGGAGATTTCGGACGTTTCTGTCCCCGACGCACTCCTCCGGGAGGACCTGGCCACCGACCACCTTCCCTACCGTGAGCTGGAGGAACGCATCGAAACGATCGAGGCAGCGGGCCACCACGATCCGGTACTCCACGTAGCCCTCGAGACCAAGACGTCCCTGCCCTTGGCATCGCTGGTCACCGTGCTCATCGGACTCCCGTTCGCCTTCCGGAGGACGAATCAGAGCGCCTGGGCCAGTGCGGCCATTGCCTTCGCGATCGCGATCGTCTATCTGGTCGCCACCCAGTTCTTCCGTTCGATCGGGAACGCCGAACTGCTCGATCCCGTCCTGGCCGCCTGGTCTCCGAACCTGTTCTTCGGGCTGGCGTCGGTGTTCTTGCTGCTGCTACGCCGTTAGCTAGGAGCCTGCGTCGCAGGCTCCTCGGGAACGCCGGACCTTCTACCTTTTGTCAAGGCCCAAGGAGGGCAGTGAAGACTTGAGAAGCGGAGGGCCGGGAATCGGCACTCCCGCCGGGTTGGGAACCCGG
>LXNJ01000751.1_pt1 | contig 21152 bp, 17 predicted proteins | sample 809081 | NCBI WGS metagenome assembly LXNJ01 (sample SAMN04870510, study PRJNA318959) | sponge metagenome | biome: sponge; feature: marine sponge reef; material: water | host: Petrosia ficiformis | place: Greece: Milos, Mediterranean Sea | collected 2013-05-29 | depth 5-7 m | reverse complement strand
TCCCGGTCTACTGGATGGCCTCGGAGGACCACGACTGGGCGGAGGCGGATCACGTCTCGATCACCAGCCCGAAGAACGAGCTCGTCGAGATCAGGCTCCCTCGACCTCCGGGCGAAGGCAACCCCTCGCTCGGCCGCATCCCCCTCGGGTCGGAGATCGCGGCGTGCGTGGCCAGGCTCGACGATCTCCTTCCGCCTAGCGAATTCGCACGCGGCTACCTCGACCTGACGGCTCGGTGCTTCACACCCGGGCGGACGCTGCCCGAGGCCTGCCTCGACTTCTTCGGATCCCTTTTGGACCGCTTCGACCTCCGGTTCGTCGATTCGGCGTCCGCTCAGGTGAAGGAGGCGAGCGCTCCGCTCCTGGCACGTGAGTTGGGCAGAAGCATGGAAAGTGAAGAGCTGCTTGGAGTTACAGGGCGTCGTCTTACCGATCTCGGGCTGCCCCTTCAGGTGCCGGTGCTCGAAGGCGCGGTCAATCTCTTCTTCGAAGGACCGGCCGGCCGGGAGCGCATCTGCCGTGACGGAGGCAGCTTCCGTCTGCGAGGTTCGGGGCTCAGATACTCGTCGGACGAACTTCTCTCCCACCAGCGCTCCGATCCGCGGACCCTCAGTCCCAACGTCCTGCTCAGGCCCTTGGTGGAGAGCGCGGTGTTTCCCACCCTGGCTTATGTGGCGGGTCCCGGCGAGGTCAGCTATTTCGCCCAGCTTCGCAGCTACTACGCCTCGCTGGATCTCACCATGCCGGTCGTCTACCCGCGCGCCGGCGTCACACCCCTGGAGGGCAAGGTGGCCAAGGTGCTCGACAAGTTCGACCTCGACATCGACGGTCTGGCCCGTCCCCTCCACGAGGTGACCGCCGAGTTCGTGCGCGAAGCGGTTCCGGATCGGGTCCGGGACAGCCTGAGCCGGTTCAGGCAGGGCGTCGCACCGGGGATGGCCGAGATCGACCGCACCGTCCGCGCCATCGACCCCACGGTCTCGGGCTCGGTCAAACACGCCCGCGCTCAGATCTTCCATGCGGTTCGCGAGCTCGAGCGCAAGATCGGTCACGCCGTCAAGCGCCAGAACGCCGTCGCCGTGGGCCAGGTCGAGAAGGCGGCCCTCCACCTCTTCCCGAAGGGGGTTCCAGCGGAGAGGGTGCAAAGTCCGCTCTACTATCTCGCCCGTTACGGAGAGAGCTTCATCGACCGTCTGTACGCGTCGCTGGAAGCGGAGATCGGATGAATTTTGGACCCGAGCGGCTCCGTAACCGTATTACCAGCCCCAATCTCCCTCGCTCACCCTTCGGCTGAGGCGTCGCCATGCAGATATGGATGTTGTTCATGTTGATCCCGCTGGCCGCCATCGTGCTCGGTTCGCCGTTGGGGCAGGCCCTGGCGGCGCGGATTCGAGCTCCCGCTCAGCCTCCGAACGAGGAGTTGCCCGCGAAGACCGAGGACCGCATCCGGATTCTCGAAGGCGAGGTGGACCGGCTCGGCCGTGAAGTCGAGGACCTGGCCGAGCAGAACCGATTCCTCACCGGGCTTGTGGAGGAGACGACGCCGGAGATCCCCGCTCGCGGAGACCTCGACCTGCCGCGCTGACGGTGAGGAAGATGCGGCGTCTTCGTGCGTGACGACGGACTCCCCCTGACGGCCGTCGGCGGTTACGAGGTGGCGGGACGTTCGGAAACGAAGACGAGGCCGGCTCCGTGATCCCCGCTTCGCTCCGCGGCTACTGGAAGATCGGCGCGTCGCGGGTGTTCAGCGGCATATTCCTGAGCCGCCTCCTCGGGCTGGCCCGCGAGCGGGCCATCGCCCACTTCTTCGGGGCCGGTTTTCATGCCGACGTCTGGCGAGTGGCGATGCGGCTGCCGAACGTGCTGCGCAACCTTCTCGGCGAAGGAACGCTCGCCGCCGCCATGGTGCCTGTCTACTCCAGGCTTCTGGAAGAAGGGAGAGACGCCGATGCCCGCCGGTTCGCCGGCGCCGTGCTGGGACTGCTTGCCCTCGTCGCGGGAGCCGTATCGATCACCGCCGCGTTCCTCGCTCAGGCGATCGTCGAGATCGTGGTTCCTCTGTGGAGTCCCGAGAAGCAGCGAGCCACGGCGACGATTGTCCGGATCGTCACTCCCATGGTGGGACTGACCATCGTCTCCGCCTGGGCGATGGCCGTGCTCGACTCCCACCGCCGCTTTTTCGTCTCGTACGCGGGCTCGAGCCTGTGGAACCTGGTCATGATCGCCACCCTCGTGGCCGGCGGGGTGAGGTTCGGTCTCGGTCAGGACGATCTCCTGCTCGCCCTCGGATGGGGCGCGTTCGCGGGCGGAGCCCTACAGCTCGCGATCCAGGGAAGCGTCGCGCTCAGACAGCTCCCGGGCATCCGGATCTCTCTGGGAAAGGGGATCGCCGAGGTGAGGGAAGCCGTGCGCAACTTCTTCCCCGTGCTGGGCGCTCGCGGTGCGACCAATATCGGCGGCTGGCTCGAACTCGTGATGGTGGGGCTGCTCGCCGAGGGCGCCGCGGCGGCCATGGGGTACGCTCAGACGCTCTATCTGATACCCATCGCGCTCTTCGGCATCTCGATCGCGGCGGCGGAGCTTCCCGAGCTCGCCAGAATGAGGGCGGAGGAGAAGGAGACGTTCGTTCTCCGGATCGAGCGCGCGCTGGGCCGGCTGACCCGTTACACGATCCCGGCGGTCGTCGGTTTCCTGTTTCTCGGCGACATGGTCGTCGCCACCCTTTTCCAGACCGGAGCCTTCGGACGTACCGCCACCACCGTCACCTGGCTGACTCTCGCGGCTTACGCCCTCGGGATCTTCGCGTCGGCTAACTCCCGGACCCTGACCTCCAGCTTCTACGCGCTGCGGGAGTACCGCACGCCTGCGCGCATCGTGCTGGCAAGAGTGGCGATCTCGATCGCGATCGGCGTCGCCCTCATGTTCCCCCTCGACCGCCGGCTCGTCGGCGAACCCGGAGCCCAGCTCTCTCTGGGACCGGTCGGCATCGCTCTCGGGACCTCGGTCGGGGCCTGGATCGAGTGGACAATGCTCAGAAGAGCGCTGGAGAGGAGAATCGGTCGCTGCCGCGTGCAGCCGGGCCGGATCCTGTCGGCCTCGGCGCTTGCTCTCGGGTGCGCGTTGGTGGTGCTGGGGATCCCGACGCTGGCGGGCGTACCCGTGGGAGCGCTCGGCGTGTGGCTCGTCGGGGAGGGCGCCGGTGGCGAGACCGTGGCTCTCCCCCCCTTGGCCGCCGGCGCGGTGACGCTGGTTCCCTACTGCGTCCTCTACCTCGTAGCGGATTGGTTGCTCGGACGCCGAAGGGACGGACCGACCTCGGAACCTGGAAACGGTCGGGCCGGTGAAGATCTACCCTCCGGGGCAGGCGACGCGGGCGAGGAACCCGGACCGTGACGGAAGGATCGGTGCCCTTCGAAAGCGAGGTGCTGAACGCCCTGCCGGCGAGGCCGGGCGTCTACCTCTTCAAGGACGAGGCCGGCGAGATCCTCTACGTCGGCAAGGCCAAGTCGCTCCGAGCTCGCGTAAGAAGCTACGTGGGATCCCGCGCCGCATCGCTCAGCGCCAAGAATCGGAAGCTCATGGCGCAGGCTTCCGCCGTGGATACCGTCGTGGTGGACACCGAGGCCGAGGCGCTCATACTGGAAGCCAACCTCATCAAGGAACACCATCCCCATTTCAACATCCTGCTCAGGGACGACAAGAGCTACCCCTACGTCAGGGTCTCAATGGGAGAGCCGTTTCCCAGAGTGACCGTCACCCGTCGTACGGTCGATGACGGATCGCGCTATTTCGGTCCGTACACCTCGGTGGGGCCAATGCGCGCCGCGCTCAAGGTGATCAACTCGCTCCACACCGTGCGCTCGTGCACCTACCGTCTTCCCTACGAGGCGCCGGCGCGTCCCTGCCTCGACTATCACATCGGCAAATGCCGCGCGCCGTGCACCGGACTGCAGAGCAGGGAGGAGTACCGGGCGATGATCGGAGAAGTGGTGCGGGTCCTCGACGGGGACATTCTCTCGGTGCGGGAGACGGCCGAGCGCGAGATGACCGAGGCGGCCGAGCGGCTGGAATTCGAGAAGGCGGCGCGACTCCGCGATGCGGTGGCCGGACTCGACGGCCTGGTCGGACGCCAGCGGGTGCACCGTTCGCGTGGCGGCGACTTCGACGTCTTCGGGGTGGCGCGCGACGGCGACGCGGGCAGCGGCGTGGTGTTGCGGATTCGCAAGGGCCTCCTGCTCGGCAGGAGCTCGCACGCTCTGGAGGGGGTCGCCGAAGCAGAGGAATCGGAACTGGTCTCGGCTCTGGTCTCCCGCTACTACTTCGGGCGCGGGCTCGCGGGACGGAGCGACCTGCCTCGCTACGTGCTCCTTCCGACCGCCGTCGACGACGTGGAGCTCGTCGCCGACCTTCTCTCCGAAATGGGACGGAAGGTCGAACTCTCCCGACCGCAGCGCGGCGAACGTCTGGCCTTGGTGCAGCTAGCCAAGGAGAACGCCCGCCAGGCGCTCGAAGACGGAATAGCGCTGACCGCCGGAGTGGGAGCGCGCGCCGAGCGGCCGCTCTTCGCGCTCCAGGAAGCTCTAGGCCTCAAGGTGGTGCCCCGGCTTATGGCCTGCCTCGACGTGTCCCACACGCAGGGAACCGAGACCGTCGCTTCCGCGGTGGTGTTCGAGAACGGCGAGCCGCGCAAGTCCGATTACCGAACCTTCCGAATACGGGGCGACTGGGGTAACGACGACCTCGCCTCGATGGCGGAGGCCGCGGGCCGGTTCGTTCGGCATCGGAAGGAATCCGACGCGCGAGTCCCCGACCTGATCCTGGTGGACGGTGGGCCGGGACAACTCGGCTCCGCCGAGGACGCGCTCGCCGCCCAAGGGACCGAAACCGCGCTCTTCGCCCTCGCCAAGCGCGAGGAACTGGTCTACGGTCCGACGTCCGCACCCGTTCGTTTGAGCAGGAGGAACCGCGCACTCCATCTCCTGCAGCGCATGCGCGACGAGGCCCACCGGGTTGCGCACCGCTACAACCGCAAGCTGCGCTCCAAACGCACGCTCAGGAGCGACTTGGGCGATATTCCGGGAATCGGCGCCGCCCGCCAGCGCGAACTTCTGAGGAGGTTCGGTTCGCTGAAGGGCGTGCGCGAAGCCACTTCGGAGGAGATAGCCAGTGTTCCAGGGATCGGCAGAGCTCTCGCGCTCCGCGTTCTCACCTATCTGGGCAGGTAGGCCGCGGTGACCGTGCGCGTGCGCTTCGCGCCCAGCCCGACCGGGCGGCTGCATCTGGGAAACGCCCGGGTCGCCGTGTTCAATTGGCTCTTCGCGAGAAGACACGGGGGCGCCTTCATCCTGCGCATCGAAGACACCGATCGGGAGAGGCATCGGGAGAGCGCCGAAGATGGCATCCGGGCCGACCTGGCCTGGCTCGGGCTCGATCCGGACGAAGGTCCGGCGGAAGGAGGGGAGTTCGGCCCGTACCGGCAGAGCGAGCGGAGTGGAATTTACGTCCGGGCGCTCGCCGATCTGATCGAGGCCGGGTCCGCTTTTCCCTGTTTCTGCGATCCCGGGGAGTCGACGACGGATCGTCGCTACAACGGCCGATGCCGAGAGATGGACCCGAGGGAGCGGGAGCGGCGGATCGGAAGGGGAGAGGCCCATGCGGTAAGGTTCGCTTCGCCCGAGCGAGGGACGGTCGTCGTCCGGGACAGCTCGCTGGCGGCCGGAGAGGCGCGTTTTCCCGCCGCCGACATCGACGACTTCGTCCTCAGGCGCGCCCGCGGGGGCTTTACGTACAACTTCGTCTGCGCCGTCGACGACGCCCGCATGGATATCACCCATGTGATCAGAGGTGCCGGCCACCTCTCCAACACGCCCAAGCAGGCGCTGATGCTCGGGGCCCTGGCGGCGGAGCCGCCCTCGTACGCGCATCTGCCGACGCTGCTCGCTCCCGACGGAGGCAAGCTCTCCAAGAGAAGCGGCGCGACCCCGGTCAGCGAGCTCAAGGCTGGAGGATTCCCCGCCGACGCCGTGGTCAACTACCTCTCGCTCCTGGGCTGGTCGCACCCGGACCAGCGGGAGTTCCTCGGCCGTCGCGAACTCATCGACTCCATCAGCCTGAAGAGGGTGGGCCGCTCCGAGGTGCGCACGGACCCGAAGAAGATGCTTTGGCTCTCCAGGCGCCACATCGCCGCCATGCCCCTCGATGAGCTGGCCCGGATTCTCGAGGGTTGGTATGACAGGAGCGGGCTGCCGGAAGGGAGCGACTGGAAGGCGGGAGTCGATGCGCTGCGCCCTCGGTTCACGACTTACGCCTGCGCGACGCGCACCTTAGGGACGCTCTACGGACGGCGTACGGAACCTGCCGGGTCGGGCGCCGCCGAGGCGGAGAGCGAGGAACGCCGCGTGGCGGCGACGACGGAAACCGTGGTGGAGGCCGTGAACCGGGCGTTGCGGAGTGAGACCGACTGGAGTCCCGAACGGCTGCGGCCCGCGCTGCTCGCGGCCGGCAAATCGATTGGCGCTCGCGGACCGGGACTCTTCCATCCGATCCGCCGTCGACTGACGGGAAGGGAGGTCGGACCCGACGTGATCAAACTTCTTCTGGCCCTCGGCAGAAAGGAGGTTCTGAAGCGGCTTGCGCCGCCGGCGCCGGCCGCCGGTCCCTCGGCGGCTCGCACTGTCCCCGGTCGGGCAGAGCGGCCCAGTTGAAACCCGAGCGGTAAGAGCGAACGAACGCCGACCGTCGCCCATGCTCGCCACACTTGAAAACCGTCGGACGTGGCGACATTCCGACGCAGGCATTACCTTAAGTGCATCCGGGCTTCGGCATCGTCCGCAGCTCGCTTGTGGCGTCTCCGCCCAGCTCTCACGTAAACGCCAGGATTGCCATGATCCCTCGCTACAAGTATCCGATTCTCCTCTCTCTCATGCTCCTCGCGAGCGCTTGCGCCTCGGGAGGCGGCGGCGGCGCGGTCATAGGTGGAAGCGCCGGCGGCGAGAGACCTCGTCAGACCGATAACACCAGAACCGCGCAACGCCTCCTCGACCAAGCTGAAGACACCCAGGATGAAGGTGCCGCGCAGGACTACTACCAGCAGGCGTTCGAAGCCGCCGGTCTGGCCATCGCCGAGGACGGGAGGAATCCGCTCGGACACCGTCAGGCGGCGCTGGCCGCGGTCGGACTCCGTGATTTCGAGATGGCCGGCATGCACTTCGACCACGCCGGCGAGCTCTGGCCGGTCTACGGCCTCGAGGATCAGGGCCTTCGGGAACAGCTCTGGATCCAGCTCTACAACGAAGCCGCACCGCTTCTAAGCAGCGGCGACTACGAGCAGGCCGCATCCGTCTTCGAGGACGCCCACGCCATCTACAAGCAGCGCCCCGAGGTCATGGTCACCCTCGCTCAGATCTACGGTCAGATTTCCGAAATCGATCGGTCGATCGAGCTCATCGCCGAGGCGCTCGCCTTCACGGTAACGGAAGACTACATGAACGCCGACTCGACGATGCAGGCCGGCTGGGACGAACTCCTCGCGGACCTGCCCGTTTTGAGGGCGCAGGTTCTGGCGACGGCGGGTCGCAACGAGGAGGCGGTGGAAGCCTACCAGGCGCTGATCGCGGAAGACCCCGGCAACAAGACGGTGATCCTCAACCTGGCAGGGCTGCTGATCGAGATCGACAACGACGCGGAGGCCTTCCGGCTCTATGACGAACTCATGGCGAGCGACACCGAGCTCGAATCGCTCGATTTCTATCGCATGGGCGTCGGTTACTACAACGGCGACGACAATGCCGGAGCGATCGAGGCCTTCGGACGCACGGTCGAGATGAACCCTTACGACCGGGACGCTCTCGAGATGTTGTCCAGGACGCTGGCGACCGACTCTCTCTACGAGCAAGCGATTCCGGCGGTCGAGCGATGGCTCGAACTCGACCCTGAGAGCGCAGTCGCGCTTCTGATCCGCGCGCAGTCGCTGAACGCTCTGGACATGGTGGATCAGCTCCGGGATGCGGCGGACCGGATGCAGGAACAGCCCTTCGACGTGGCCGATCTCCGCCTGACCAGATACTCCGACGGCGGAGCCCGAATAGCCGGATCGGTCGGCAACCGTTCGATGAATCAGGGCGACTCGGTCACGCTCATCTTCACCTTCTACGGCGAAGACGGAGGCGTGCTTGGCGAGGTGGAGGAAAGGGTGCAGCTTTCGGCGGTCGAGCAGAAGGCCACGTTCATCTTCGAATTCGACTCCGCTGACCAGGTCGCCGGCTACGGATATCGAATAGGATAGACCGGCGGGACGAAAGGCATATGGAGAGCCCGGACCTTCCCGGTCGGGCTCCTCCTGCTGAACGGACCATGCGGGAGTAGCTCAGCCGGTAGAGCATCAGCTTCCCAAGCTGAGGGTCGCGGGTTCGAGTCCCGTCTCCCGCTTAGAAGAGGGGCTCCCGCGGATTCGCGTTTCCGGTGGGGCCCCTTTCGCGTTTCAGGCCCCGTCGGTCAGCCCGAACCGCCTGCGACCGGGACCGGCGCGGTCGCTTCCGTTCCGAGTTCGAGAAAATCCTCCGCCAGGTAACCCCTCAGCCCGGTCCCGAGCTCGATAAGGTACGAGGAACGTCCGCGGTCCGCCGCGCCGGCGAGCACCCTAGCGATTTCGTTCGCCTCCGCAGTGCCCACCACGGGCCCGGAAGGCGTCGCGCGGAGATTGATGCCGTCGGTGGTAATTCGTCCCCAGCCTCCCAGAAGGGTGCGGTCGGGCTGAGCCTCGACCTCCCCCGACGGGCGTGCCAGAAACGGCATGGGGTCGGTCGGACCGCGGTCCGGACCGCGACCTCGTCGGTAGAGCCCGAAGTGGAGGTGCGGCGGAGTGGTGCGCGCGTTACCGGAGTTGCCTACGAAGCCCAAGGTGTCTCCGGGTTCAACCCACTCGTCGTTTCCGACCGCCCAGCCGTCGAGGTGCGCGTAGTAGACCCGGGCCTGCCTTACCGAATCGCGGACCCAGACCACCTTGCCGCCGATATCGGTTTCGCGCACTCCGTAAGTCTCTCCTGCTGACGCGGCCAGAACGGGGGTTCCGCGCCGCGCGAAGATGTCTACTCCGTGGTGGCGCCGGCGCCCGGCGTCCCTATCGTCTCCGAAGAAGCTCAAGATCGATCCGACGTCCGAGCCCCCGACGGGGAAGGCGAGCTGAGCTTCTTGACCGAGCTCCACGGTGAAATAGCCTCCGCGCAGGAGCTCCGGCTGCACCCGGATCACGAACTCGCCGCCCCTCCAGGGTTCGTACTCGTACGACCAGGGAACCGAATCGACGCTCTCGATCGGACGATGCGGGTCTTCTTCGTTCTCTGGGACTCGGAAGAGGTCGACGAAGACGCGGGCGGCTTCTCCGCCGTCGCTCTCGGAGGTTCTCACCGACACGGTGAGTTTGCGTCCTCGTTCCAGGGTGACCCGGTAGGCGGCGGCTCGCGGCTCAGCCGGCATCACGAAGGTCTCCTCGCTGAAGGGAAGGGTGACCTCGACCGGAGATTCGAGAGCCGCTTCGCCGGCGTCGCTCCAGTCCCTGGCCAGCGCGGCGTCCGCCAATCCCGCCATTTCCAGCGACCCGAGATAACGCTCCCTGGGAGTGGCGTCTCGAAACGAATCGCTCACCTGCTCTAACGACTCGCAGCCCGATATCGCAAGAAGCGAGATCGCAACGGTTATATTTCTCGTCATCGATGCTCGGCGGTCCCGCGACCTGCGCCCGACGCCGAGCACGGTCCGCCGGCCCGGAGCTCGCGGGAAACAAAAGGACTCGGGGGTAAACGGCCAGGCCATGGTCAGAGTTGCAGAGATAGAGGTTGGCAGCCCCGCCGAAGGCCTGGGGCTCGAGATCGGCTCCCGCATAGTGCGGATCAACGGCGAGCGCGTCCGTGACAACATCGACCTGACCTACCTACTCGCCGACTCCGAACTTGCGATCGAGAGCGAGTCGCCTGGTGGCCTGCTCTCGCTTCACGAGGTCGTGCGCGAGGCCGGAAGATCCTTCGGCATAGTGCCGCAACCCGACACGGTGCGCGAGTGCGCGAACGAATGCGTATTCTGTTTCATCGACGGAAATCCGACGGACGCGAGGGGCTCTCTTTCCCTGAGGGATGACGACTTTCGGCTCTCGTTCACTTACGGATCGTACGTGACCCTTACGAACGTAGGCCCGAAGGGGCTGAGTCGCCTGGTGGAGCAGGGTATCTCCCCGCTCTACGTGAGCGTACACGCGACCGAGCCCAAGGTGCGCGAGAGGCTTCTGGTGAATCGACGCGCCGGGCTCATCATGAACCAGCTTCGGGAGCTCGCCGGCGGGGGAGTTGACGTGCACGCCCAGGTCGTCCTCTGCCCGGGCTGGAACGACGGCCGTCACCTGGAGCGCACGGTCGAGGACCTCTGGGGCCTCGGGGAGTCGGTCCTCTCGCTCTCCGTGGTGCCGGTGGGGCTCACGCGCTACAATCTGAACAGGCCGGTGCGGCTGCTCACGCCTGCGGAGGCGGGGGCGGCGATCGACCGGGTCTCAGTTGCGAGGGAGAGCGCCATCCGCGAGCGCGGCTTCGGCTGGTGCTACGCTGCGGACGAGCTCTTTCTCATCGCCGGAAGGGGCGTCCCGGAAGCGGCCTACTACGACGACTGGCCTTTGGAAGAGAACGGCGTCGGCGCGCTCCGCCTCTTTCTAGATGACTTCGACCGCATGCGCGCCCTTCCGCAGCTAGGCGGCGGGCGGCTTCGGCTCGTGACCGGCAAGTCGATGGCGCCGTTTCTGCGGGGATGCGCTCCCGTACTGGCTCGCTCGACCTCGGCGGAGGTCGAGGTGGTCGAGGTCGCCAATCGCTACTTCGGCGAGACCGTGACCATAGCCGGGCTTCTGGGAGGGCGCGACATCCTCGAGGCTCTCGGTGCCGGCGAAGGCTGCGGGGACGTTACGCGAACCGGCGCCGTGCGGGACCGCGAGATCGTCGTCCTGCCCGCCGATTCGCTCAACGCCGCCGATCGTTTCATCGACGATCTGCCGCTCGAGGAGTTCATCGCCCGACTCGGTGCGGCGGAGGTCCGGCGGGGCAGGCTGCTCTCTTCGGCGCTGGCGGCAAACTGATGGCGCACCTCCCGACCGTAGCCATCGTCGGCCGACCCAACGTGGGCAAATCCACCCTCTTCAACAGGGTCCTGGCGAAACGGCTCGCGATCGTCGACGATCGGCCAGGAGTTACCCGCGACCGCCTCTTCGCTCGCGCCGAGTGGGCGGGGAAGCGCTTTCTGCTCGTCGACACGGGCGGAATCGTCGAGGCGAGCTCCGATTCGATCGTGCGTTACGTTCGTCGCCAGGCCCTCACGGCGGTCGAAGAGGCCGACACGATCATACTCGTCGTCGATTCCAAGGCGGGAGTTCATCCCCTCGACGCGCATGTGGCCGAGATTCTGCGTCGCGACGGGCGCGCCGTGATTCTGGCCGCGAACAAGCTCGACAACCTCCCCTTCGATCACTCCCACCAGGTGTTCTGGGAGCTGGGAGTCGGCGAACCCGTCGGAGTGAGCGCTCTTTCGGGAAAGGGCTCGGGCGACCTTCTCGACCGGGTGGTGGAGGAGCTGCCGGTTGTTCCGGAGCCCCAGGAGGGCGAAGGAATCGTACGGATCGCCGTCGTCGGTCGTCCGAACGTCGGCAAGTCCAGTCTGGTGAACCGCATTCTCGGCGAGGACAGAGCCGTGGTCTCGGACAAACCCGGTACGACACGGGATCCCGTCGACTCGCGTTTCCGCCACCACGGACGTACGCTGGTCTTCGTCGACACCGCCGGGCTCCGTCGCAAGGCCAAGGTGAAGGACGATCTCGAGTTCTACTCCGCGGTGCGCACCGAAAGGGTCGTCCACGACTCGGACGTGTGCGTGGTCATGACCGACGACGCCGATCCCCTCGCCGCCCAGGACGTGCGGGTGCTCCGGATGGCGTGGGACGCCGGCAAGGGCGTGATCCTGATCGTGAACAAGTGGGATCTCGTCGAGAAGGACACCATGACCGCCCCGCGAATCGAGCGGGAAATGTGCGAACGCGCCCCCTTCCTCAAAGCCGCTCCCGTCGTCTTCGCCTCGGCTCTGACCGGGCAGCGCGCTCGCCGATGCCTCGATCTCGCTCTGGAGGTCGATGCCGAGCGCGGCAAGCGGATCGCGACTAGCGAGGTAAACGAGGTATTGGAGGCGCTCGTGGGCCGTCAGCCGCCGCCGGTGCACAGGGGCCGGCACGTCAAGATCCGCTACGCGGCGCAGGTTTCGATTCGGCCTCCCACCTTCGCGGTCTTCGCAAATTACCCGGGGGCGATTCCCGACCACTACGTCCGTTACCTGAAGAACGGCTTCCGAGCGGCGTGGCCGTTCCGAGGCAGCGCCATTCGCGTCCGCCTGCGTGACGGCAGGCGCAGACGGGCTCGAACCGGCGTCGAGCACGGCGGACGTGCCTTGGAACGAGGAACGAAGTGACCTGGATCGCACCGGTCGGAATCGTGCTGCTGGCCTATCTTGTGGGATCGATTCCAGCCAGCTACATCGCCGGAAGACTCGCCCGGGGCATCGACCTGCGGGACCACGGGTCGGGCAACCTCGGCGCGACCAACGTGGTTCGGGTGCTCGGCTGGGCCTGGGCGATTCCCACGGCTCTCTTCGACATCGCCAAAGGTTTCGCGCCTGCATGGTTCGCGATTTCACTGCTCGGGATCGCCGGCGTCGAGTCGGGGGGAGGAACCCCCGAGGCATGGACCCTCGCCATCGGGCTCGCCGCCGTTCTTGGTCACGTCTTCTCGATCTGGGTCGGATTCCGGGGCGGGAAGGGGATCGCCACCGCCCTGGGCGTCTTCCTGGCTCTCTCTCCCCTCGGCGTGGGCGGTGCGGCTCTGGTCTGGGTCGCGCTCGTGCTGACGACCCGTTACGTCTCCGCAGGATCGATCTCCGCAGTCGTCTCGCTTCCGTTCTTCGTCTACTGGGCGGAGGGCGGCTTCGACCCCGCGACCGGCGCTCCCGGTCTGATCGGCCCCCTAGGTCTCGCCGTCCTCGTCGCCGTCCTCGGGACCTGGGCACATCGGGCCAACATCGGACGCCTGCTCAACGGCACCGAGAACCGTTTCAGTAAGCGGAAGGCCACTTGAACCCAAACACCGAAAGCGTCACCGTGCTGGGAGCGGGAGCCTGGGGAACGGCTCTCGCCGACCTGATGGCTCGCTCCGGCCACAAGGTGCGCGTGTGGTGCTACGAGGAGGAGGTGGCTCGCTCGATCAACCGAGATCGCACCTGCGAATACCTGCCCGATGTGGAGCTCGGTGCGATGGAGGCGTTTTCGGAGTTCGAGCCGGCCCTTCGAGGGGCCGATCTGGTTGTGTCTGCCGTGCCTTGCCAGTTCGTTCGGGGCGTGCTGGAGAGGGCGGCGGTCCATCTCTCGCCGGCTGCCCGGATAGTCGGTGCGTCCAAGGGCATCGAACTCTCGACCCAGCTTCGCATGAGCGAGCTTTTTTCGTCGACGCTCACCCCGGCTAGGCACGACTTCGCCGTCATCTCCGGCCCGTCCTTCGCCGCCGAGGTAGCCTCCGGGACGCCCACGGCGGTGGTCGTCGCCTCCGAGTCGACGGAGCTCGCGGCGCGCATCCAGCGTTCCATGCAGACAAATCGCTTTCGGGTCTATACCAGCACCGACGTCGTCGGTGTCGAACTGGCCGGCGCTCTCAAGAACGTGATCGCCATCGCAGCCGGGATCGTCGTCGGGCTCGGATACGGTCACAATACCATGGCCGCTCTCGTATCGCGCGGTCTGGCCGAGATCACGAGGCTCGGAGTGTCGATGGGAGCGGATGCCGCTACCTTTGCCGGACTCGCCGGCATGGGTGATCTGCTCCTGACCTGCACTGGTCCGCTGAGCCGGAATCGCGGCGTGGGGGTACGACTCGGGGAAGGGGAGTCGCTCGCCGCGATCACCGCAGAGATGAAGTCCGTGGCCGAGGGAGTACGAACTGTGGAGGCCGTCGTCGAACTGGCGGCTCGCCAGGGCGTCGAGATGCCCATCTCCGAACAGGTCCACCGGGTGGCTCATCGAGGACGGGCTCCGGCGGCGGCTCTCGATACCCTTATGGAGCGATCCCCGCGCCCGGAGGAATGGTAGGAAATGACCGAAACGAAGCCTCGGAAGGTCTACTACTCGATAGGAGAGGTTTGCGAGCTCGTCGGTGTCAAGGCGCACGTTCTTCGGTACTGGGAGACCCAGTTTCCCGAGATACGTCCCATGAAGAACCGGCAAAAGCACCGAATTTACAAGGTGCAGGAAATTTACCTGGTGATCTTCGTCAAGCGCCTTCTCTACACCGAAAAACGCACCATGGACGATGTAAGAGGGATCATAGCGGGCACGCGGGATCCGGCGAGCGCCTCCAAGGTGAGCGCCGCCGTGAAATCCGGCCTGATCGAGGCGATCCGGGAAGATCTGGCTGCGGCGCTCGATCAGACGCACGCCCGGTAGGGTACCCCGGCGTGAAGATCCTGGTCACCAACGACGACGGCTACACGTCGCGCGGTATCCGAACGTTGGCGCGAGCGGCGAGCCGCCTGGGCGAGGTCAGCGTGGTCGCCCCGGACGGAGAGCAGAGCACGACGTCCCACGCCCTCACCCTGCATCGACCGATCCGGGTGAGCAGGCCCGCAGCGGGTTGGTGGGCGGTCGGCGGCACTCCGGTCGACAGCGTGATCCTAGGAATGACCGAGTTCATGGAAAGCCCGCCGGACCTCTGTCTCTCCGGGATCAACCGGGGACCCAACATGGGCGAGGACGTGCTCTATTCCGGCACGGTGTCGGCGGCGATGGAGGCGACCATCAACGACATCAGAGCGGTCGCGGTCTCCCACGGCGCCCGCACCGGTCACGAGCTCTTCGACGACGTGGAGGGCTGGGAGGAGATCGTCTACCGGCTGCTCGCCGCCATCGTGGCCCGGGAGGAGCTCCCCGGCACGCTCATCAATGTCAACCTCCCCCCCGTCCCGCCCTCCGAAGTCCGAGGGTGCAGGGTGACCGAGCTCGGTCGCCGCCGATACGAGGGCTCGATCCGACGGCTGGATGATCCGTCGGGGGGCGAACTCTACCAGTTGGGCGGAGGCGAGCTGCACTGGGATCACGACGAGGCCTCGGACTTCTGCGCCCTGGACGAGGGGTATATTTCGGTGAGCCCCGTCCACCTGAGCCTGACCGATCATGAGATCACCGAGGAGATCAAGGGATGGGATCTGAGCCTGTAGGCGACCACCGTTTCGCCGGAGCGCGCGGGCGTCTGATCGAGAGGATCCGAGCAATGGGCGTCGAGGATCTCGACATTCTCCGGCTCTTCGACGACACCCCCCGCCACCTCTTCCTTCCGGAAGCGATGTGGCCGCGGGCCTACCTCGACAGCGCGGTGCCCATCGGCTTCGGGCAGACGGCCTCGCAGCCTTCGCTCCAGGCGTTCTACCTCTCGCTGCTCGCCCCCGGCCGGGAAGACAAGGTGCTGGAGATCGGGACCGGCAGCGGTTTCCTGACCGCCCTCCTTGCCGGCATGGCCCACCGGGTCTACTCCATCGAACGGGTGCGCGATCTCTCCAGAAGAGCCCGTCGCGCCCTTGATCGGATCGGTGTGAGCAACGCCGCTCTGATCGTGGGGGACGGCACCATCGGCTGGCGCAAGTACGAGCCCTTCGAGGTGATCGTGGTTTCCGCCGGTTCGCCCTCGGTGCCCCAGGCGCTCGTGGATCAGTTGGCCGACGGCGGACGCATGCTGATCCCGGTGGGAACCAAACAGGGCCAGGAGCTCGTGATGGTGAGGCGGACGGGCGGAGCGGTACGGGAGGAGGTTGTGAGGGACGCGGTCCGCTTCGTCCCGCTCAAGGGCGAGTTCGGCTGGCGCGAGAAGTAGGCGCACCGGACGTGGGAGACTCGCGGGGTTCGGGACGACGGCCCGGGGCGGTGCGCCGCCTCTACGACTGGGTTCTCGGCTGGGCGGAGACCCGCTTCGGGATGCCGGCGCTGGCTGCGCTGGCCTTCGTGGAATCGTCGTTCTTCATCATCCCGCCCGACCCGCTGCTGATCGCGCTCGCGCTCGGGAGGTCGAGGAGGGCTTTGACCTACGCGGCCGTCGCCACGCTGGCCTCGGTCGCCGGAGGAGTCATGGGCTACTGGATCGGCGCTCAGCTCTGGGACGCGCTCGGCCCCTTCTTCTTCGAACACGTGGCCGGGGTCGACGAACACTCCTTCGAACGGGTGCGGGCGCTCTACGACCGGTGGAGCTTCGGGGCCGTGATCTTCGCCGGCCTGACGCCTATTCCGTACAAGGTCTTCACCATCGCGGCGGGCGTCTTCGCCATCGACCTTCCGACCTTCGTCGCCGCCTCGCTGGTGGGGCGGGGGATGCGGTTCTTCGCCGTCGCCATACTCATTTTCCATTTCGGCCAACCGATCAAGGCCTTCATCGACCGCTACTTCGTTCCGCTCAGTTGGGCGCTGGGGATCATCCTGGTGGCGGGGTTCGCCGCGATCCGGTTGATCTAGCGTCTCGTCCCGGAGATAGCCGTACATGGTCTCCGGATCTTGGTCCGGTCGAGCCGGTTCGCGTGCCTCGGCGGATCACCGGCGGTCGGCGCACGACCGTCCCGGCGCCGGCGATGGAGGGGTCGAGGACGCGCCCCGTTTCGAGCATCTGACGGCGCGGCTCCGAGCGGCTGAAGCGCGATAGGGGCAGCCCCAGCTTGGCGGGCGGTTCGCGCGCTGGAGCCTCCGTCAGTTCCGAACGATGCGCACGACCTTGCCGTTCCTGTCCACGATGACGACGGGTCCGCGGATGACGTCGTCGCCGAGGTCGGAGGCGTCGTCCAAGTCGTCGGGTCGAGCTGTTGCGGGGGCGTCGCCGAGGCCGCGCAGCGTGTAGGGATCGGCTTTGCCGACATCGACGACGTAGCCCTGTCGGTGAGCGCCTGGACCGTGATCGCGCTCAGGCTGGCGCCGTCTGCCGGACCGAAAAGGCGGGAAAACCGGGTCAAATGGAGGGCATTTGGTGCGACGATCGGATGGTCCCGGCCGCCCGCTCAAGAGTCATTCAGCGGAGCGCTCAGCCATTCTGACCAGGCCTGCGGATCCGCTCCGAAGTCCTCACCACTCACGATCTTCAAGAGATCAATGGCGGCTTCTCGCGTTTCCTCGTGCTTGGCACCAACGTACGCCAGTAAGAGGTTCGGCGCTTCTCGAATAAGTCGCCTCCCGAATTCCTGCTCGATCTCAGTTGCGGCCAGGACCTTCAGAACCGTCGGGGAAGCGAAGAGGTTTGTACCGTCGAGCAGGGCCGCGAGAGGCTGTTGGGCCGGAGCCCAACGGACTGGACGGACTTCCTCCGTCTGCACAAACCCCTTCAGAACGGCTTCGGCCGCACTCTGAACCCGCCCATCGGGATCCGTCAACGTCAACATCAGGTCGTGCCACGCAGCGTCGTGTCCGCCAAAGTTGGCGAGGACACTCGCTGCTGTGACCCGAGAGGACCACGACGAGTCTCTGGAGAGTACTTCATGTGCGAGGAGACGATGCTCCTCTCCATCCAAGACCTCAATCATCGCCCAAGGGGAATCGAATACCGTCCCGTCGATGCCGTAAGGCTCAAGGCGCTTCCGTATGCCCTCACGATCGTGCCGAGAGTGGAACATTTCCGTAGCGAGGGCCAGTGTACCAAAGTCCTCCTCCGCTATGGATTTCAGGGCTTCCCAAGGCGCCGGCAGGTTGATGGTCCCGCTTCCGGCAGTTCGGAACCGCACCCGCGCGCTGTCTTCTACACCGACGATGACCGTGTATAGCTCAGCATCTCCAGACATGATGAGCTCGGGGGATTCGGCGTCGAAGTGGCCGAAGACAGCGGCATCGGCGAAGCCGAGTTCACTCTTCATGGTGACCGCGCAAGCGGCCAGCGGCTTGTCAGGAGCGAGCCGCCGGATGGCCTCCAAGAGTTCCTTGGCATCCCAACGCTCCAGGCCGATGAACTCAACGGGTCCCAGCTTCCCCTCAAGTACTTGCCCGGTGCCATGTGCTGGTGTTCCGGCGACGAGAACCGCCACCCAGAGGAATGATCGCAGGTTTGCCATTGGTGCCCCTTCGTTTCTGTTGGAGAGTTGGTGGTAACCGTCCAAGTGGCCACGTCGCGATACGATCGTGAACCGCTCGGTCGCAGAGTTCGTCGTGCGTGGCTCGCTACTTGACCTTGCCGCGCTACGACTAGCCAGTACCCGGGGTTTCGAGTGGTCGCGCCCGTACCGGTGGGTACCAACGGGCTGGTGAGGGGCTTGCCCCTTCGATCCCCAGAAGATTCTGCGATGCGGGAACGGTACTCGATTCCGGAGGGACCGCCCTTCGCGGTGGACGCGGCGACGGGCGAGATCTCGGTGGCGGGAACGCTGGACTACGAGAGCGGGGACACGCTGTACGGGCTTGCAGGTTCCGCGGACATCGAGTGGCAGACCTCTCCCGCGACGGGGACGCCGTCGTGGACCGAGATCGAGGGTGCGGACACGGTTCGCTACACGCCGATCGCGGGCGACGAAGGCGAACTGCTGCGGGCGGTGTTCGAATACGACGACGGTCACGGAACGGGCAAGCGGGCGGAGAGCGTCGCGCTGACGGTCGTGGGGGCGACGCCGCCGGTGGTGTCGTTCGCGGCTGCGAGCTACGCCGTGGCGGCGGGCGATTCGGTGGACGTGGGGGTGACCGTTTCGTCGGCGCCCACGAACGCGTGGGCGTCGGGGCTGTACGTGGAGGTCGCGATCACCTTGAACGACGAGACCTCGTACGACACGCTGGACTTCCAGGCGGGCGACTCGCTGAAGACGATCGCGGTCGGCGCCGACAGCCTGACGGCGGGCGACACGGTGGTGGTAGAGCTGGGAACGCTGCCGGCGGGAGCGGTCGCGGGCTACGACCTCGAAAGCGCGCTGAAGCTCGGCATCGAGGGGGTCCGCAACGAATCCCCCACCGGTCCCGCTCGGCAAGGCCTCAGCCTCAGGCTCGGCATCGTCTTCTGAGCCGCAGGCGACGCCGCGAGCGCCACCCGCCATGCGTTCCGCCCCGCCCGGGCTTCCGGCGATGCCGCCTCGACCCGGTCAAGATCCGGTTCGACATTCGGCTCGAGCCCCCGAGTCTTGCGGACTGTGACCCAAGGCCGCAAATTTCCAAGCGCTTTCACCTGGTCATACCCGGTTCATTCCACTCGGGCGCCTCACATGGAAACCACATTCGTCTTCAACACCTTCTCCTTCCTCGTCCTCGGGGCGCTCGTGATGTGGATGTGCGCGGGCTTCACCGCTCTGGAGGCGGGATCGGTCAAGACCAAGAACGCGGCGGTCATCTGCCTCAAGAACATCGGCCTCTATTCGATCGCGGGGATCGCGTACTTCGTCCTCGGCTACAACCTGATGTACGGCGCCAACGACTTCCTCCCCGGATTCCTCGGCGACATCCGCCTCGGATACGGTCCGTCGGAGGCCGAAAGGATGCTGGGAAGCGACGAGGGAGCCGTCGCCGACGTCGCCTCCCAGGGAGCGTCGCAGCTCTCGAATTGGTTCTTCCAGATGGTTTTCGTGGCCACCACGGCCTCGATCGTCTCGGGTGCGCTCGCGGAGCGAGTCAAGCTCTGGAGCTTCTTCGTCTTCACCGCAGTTCTCACGACCGTCATCTACCCGATCATCGGCTCGTGGACGTGGGGCGGGGGATGGTTGGCCGGGCTCGGGTCCGGCGAATTCTTCGAGACCGGGTTCAGCGACTTCGCCGGATCGACCATCGTGCACTCCACCGGCGGCTGGGCCGCACTGGCCGGCGTGATGGTGGTCGGCGCCCGTCACGTCAAATTCCGCAAGGACGGCTCGGTCCGGGTGACGCCTCCCTCCAACATCCCTCTGGTCACTCTGGGCGTATTCATCCTCTGGCTCGGATGGTTCGGTTTCAACGGCGGCTCGATGCTCGCTCTCGGCTCGGTTCAGGACGCCGTGGGCATGAGCAACGTGATCGTCGCCACCAACCTGGCGGCCGCCGCAGGCGTGCTGACGGCGATCCTGGTTTCCCGCCCCATACTCGGCCGCCTCGACCTCTTCGCCGTCCTCAATGGGGCGATTGCGGGGCTCGTTTCCATCACGGCGGCGCCCGACCTTCCCGACCAGACCTGGGCCATTCTGATCGGAGCGATCGGAGCCACGATCTGTACCGCCGGTCTCAAGCTGCTCGAGATCCTGAAGCTGGACGACGTGGTCGGAGCGATCCCGGCGCACCTGATGGCCGGCGTCTGGGGTACCATCGCCGCCGCCATTTGGGGCGGAGCCGATTTCCTGGCCCAGGTGATCGGCATACTCTCCATCGGAGCCTTCGTCTTCGCGACCTCGTTCGCGGTCTGGAAGATCCTGGACCTCACCATGGGAGTCAGGGTGTCGAGGCAGGCCGAGCAGATCGGGCAGGACGCCGCCGAACTCGGTATCGACGCTTACCCGGAGTTCGTCATAATGGCGGATCCGGAAGAGTTCGACGACGAGGGGGACGACTGAGCGCGCCTCCTGACGACCATTAGGATTTCCGCCCCCGTAGCTCAGGTGGATAGAGCGACTGCCTCCTAAGCAGTAGGCCCCAGGTTCGAGTCCTGGCGGGGGCACCTTAACACGAAGTACTCACGGAGGTAGCCAGTTCATGTTGTTTCACACGATGGAACGCAGGTCGGTGTTACCGGTGGTCCTGCTCGCGCTCGGCGGCCTTGCGGGGATCGGCTCGCCGGACGCCGACCCGCTGCGCGCCCAGGAGGTCGCCTCCGGCGCCGGGTCCGACCTGCGACTCGCGACACGTGTGCAGATCCAGTACGAAGCCAACAGCGACGACGCCAACTCGTCCTTCTTCCTGCGACGGGTGTGGGCTACGCTCGACGGAACCGTGAACGAGCTCGTGGACGGCCGGGTCCAGTTGGACGTGGCCGGCGGCGCGGCTCTCGAAGCCTGGCTGCGTCTGAATCTCTCGGAGTCCTTCCGGCTGCATATCGGCCAGGTCAAGCGCGGCATGTCGTACTTCTGGTACGTGCCCAATTTCGATCTGCCGGTGATCGAGCGGGACGCGCGAGTTCCCGGAGTGGATC
>LXNJ01000750.1_pt1 | contig 21183 bp, 20 predicted proteins | sample 809081 | NCBI WGS metagenome assembly LXNJ01 (sample SAMN04870510, study PRJNA318959) | sponge metagenome | biome: sponge; feature: marine sponge reef; material: water | host: Petrosia ficiformis | place: Greece: Milos, Mediterranean Sea | collected 2013-05-29 | depth 5-7 m | reverse complement strand
GAACGCGCTGCGGCGCTCGGTGTCCGATGCGGAGTCGACCCGCCGCGAAGCCGAAGCCGACCGGACCTCCGCGGAGGCGCGGCTCGTCCGTCTGGACCAGGAGCGCAGCGAACTCGCCGGCCGCATCGAACAACTGGAAGCCTTCAGCGAAGATGAGGTGTCGCTTTCGGCGGACGACGACGCGCGCCGCGGCGAACTCGACCGGCGGGTCGCGCAGTTGTCCTCCAGGTACGAGGAAGCGCGGGAGAAAGCCGGCGTCGCCCGTGCCGCCGCCGACACCGGGAAGGCCGAACTCCACGAAGCGCAACTGGCGCAGGCGCGGCGGGAAGCCGAGGTCGAGAATCGACGCGGAGTGGAGAGCCGTCTCGCCGAGGCCGCGGGCGACGCGGAGGCGCGCTCGCGGACGCAGGCCCGGGAAGTGGACCGGCTCCACGCCCTGATCGCGGACAGCCAGGCGCAGTCCGAGGAACTGGAGGCGTCCATCGGCGCCGGGCTCGAAACGAGAACGCAGTGCGAAGCGGATCTGGCGGCGCTGGAGCGCCGCATCGTCGAACGCCGCGGGCGACTGGACAGACTCGAGTCGGAGCTGAGCGACGCGCGGCGCCTCGAGCGCGAGCGCGTCGATGCCCGGCATCGGCTCGAGCTGGAGATCACGCAACTGGAGGCGAGGGAGTCCGGGATTCGGGGCCGCGTGGAAGCGGAATGGGATGCGCCGCTCGCGGAACTCCGGGAACGCGTCGACCCCGTCGACGACGGGGCGCCCGCCGAATGGGAACCCGAACTGGAACGCGTGCGGCGCTCGATCGCCCGCATCGGCCCGGTCAATCTCCTCGCGCAGCAGGAATACGAGGAAGAGCAGAAGCGGCTCGACTTCCTGACGGAGCAGCGCGACGACCTGACCCGGGCGCGCGACGACCTCCGCACCTCGATCCGCAAGATCAACCGGCAGGCCACCTCCGCGCTCCTGGAGACGTTCGAGCAGGTGAGGGCCAACTTCCACCGCACCTTCGACTCGCTGTTCGAGGGCGGGCAGTGCGACCTCCGGTTCGAGAATCCCGACGACGCCCTGGACTCCCCGATCGAGATCTCGGCCAGCCCGCGCGGCAAGAAGACGCAGCGGATTCACCTGCTTTCCGGCGGTGAACGGGCCCTGACCGCGCTCGCCCTGCTGTTCGCCATCTACCTCGCGAAGCCGAGCCCGTTCTGTCTGCTGGACGAGGTGGACGCGCCGCTGGACGAAACGAACATCCTGCGGTTCGTCGGCATGCTGAAGGAATTCAAGGAGGAGACGCAGTTCATCGTCATCACCCACAATCCGCGGACCATCGAGAACGCGGACTGGATCTACGGCGTGACGATGCAGGAAGCCGGCGTCTCCTCGATCGTCGGCGTGGAGTTCAACTCCGCCACGCAGGTGGCGTGAGCGGGGCCGAACCCGCGGCACACGCGGCGGACGGTAAGGCGCCGGACGGTAAGGCGCCGGACGGGACCGGGGCGGACGAACTGATCGTCGTCGGGTGCGGCACCGTCGTCCCCGAAGCGGACCGGGCCGCCTCCTCCTACTGGGTCTCGTCCCCCGGCACGGGATCCGCGGGGGGCACGCGCATCCTCTTCGACTGCGGTCCCGGAGCTCTCCAGGCGCTTGCCCGACTCGGCCTGCCCTGGGGGAAGGTCACCGACCTCGCGATCACCCACTTTCACGCCGATCACGTCGGCGCGCTCCCGGGGTTCTTCTTCGCGCTCAAGCACGGCCTCGCCCGACCCCGCACACGGCCGCTCACGGTGTGGGGCCCGCCGGGCACCCGCGGGTTCTTCGAGAAGCTGGCGGGCGCCTTCGGCGACTTCGTCCTGGATCCCGGCTTCTCCGTCCTCATGGAGGAACTCGCGCCGGGCGCGGCCCGCGACCTGAGCGGAGGTCCGCGGCTCGAAGCCCACAAGACGCCGCACACGGAGGAGAGCGTCGCGTGGCGGCTCGAAGGCGGCGCGTTCAGCTTCGGTTACACCGGCGACACCGGGCCGTCCCCTGGGCCGTCCCCTGGGTCGTCCACCGGGCCGTCCACGGAACTGGGCTCGTTCATGCGCGGGGTGAGCGCCCTCGTCTGCGAGTGCTCGCTCCACGACTCGCAAGCGTCGGACAACCACCTTTCGCCTGCGCGCGTCGCCGAGTTGGCGACCTCCGCGGCTCCGCGCCTTCTCGTGCTCACGCACATCTACCCGCACTTCCGAATGGGCCACGATGTTTCCCGTCTCGTGGCCGAGGCCGGATACGCCGGCGATACCTGCGTCGCGAGGGAGGGACTCCGGGTCTCGTTGACGCACAGGTGACGCCAGTGGAGTATCCTGCTCCTGCCGGAACCGCTGGGAGCGGACCGGCGAGTCACCGCCCTGCCGCTCCGGGCGCGCGCACGACGGGCGAAAGACACTCACAGGGGGAACGATGCTGGTGGTCATGAAGCACGGCGCCACGGACGGGCAGGTCGAAGACGTGGTCCGCGCGATCGAGGATATGGGGTATCGGGCCCGGCCCATGCCGGGCGCCCAGCGCACGACCGTGGGCCTGGTCGGCAACGATGGAAGCGTCGAGGCGAGCCGGCTCGTGGGGATTGAGGGCGTGCTCCGAGTCATTCACGTGTCGCCGCCGTACAAGCAGGTGAGCCGCGAATGGTGCCCCGAGGACACGGTCATCGAACTGCCCAACGGCGTGCGGATCGGCGAGAAGGACGTCGCCGTCATGGCCGGCCCGTGCTCCGTGGAATCGCGCGAACAGATTCTGGAGACCGCGCACCGGGTCGCGGAAGCCGGGGCGACCGTCCTGCGCGGCGGAGCCTTCAAGCCGCGGACCTCGCCCTATTCCTTCCAGGGGCTGGGAGAAGAGGGGCTGGAGTTGCTCGCCCGCGCGCGGGAAGAAACGGGCCTCGCGATCATCACCGAGGCGCTGGACATGGACAGCATGGGCCTCGTCGCGGAATACACCGACATCATCCAGATCGGCGCGCGGAACATGCAGAACTACTCCCTGCTGCGGGCGGCGGGCCGGGTCGGCAAACCGGTCCTCCTCAAGCGGGGGATGGCCGCGACAATCAAGGAGTTGCTGCTCGCCGCGGAATATATCGTCGCTGAGGGAGAGTCGCGCGTGATGCTGTGCGAGCGCGGCGTCCGCAACTTCGACACGCACGCGCGGAACCTCTTCGACCTCACCGCCGTCGTGACGATCCACGAGTTGTCGCACCTCCCGATCGTCGCGGACCCCAGCCACGGCACGGGGGCCCGGTCGAAGGTAGGACCGATGGCCCGCGCCGCGGTTGCGGCGGGCGCGGACGCGCTCATCCTCGAGGTCCATCCCGATCCCGCGAAGGCGGCTTCGGATGGCCAGCAGTCTCTCACGCTCGAGCAGTTCGACGCGCTGATGGCTGAACTCCACCCCATCGCGAACGCCATCGGCCGCCGGATCGCGCGTGCCCGCGTCCCCGCCCACGGCTGACCGGACCCGGCGCGCCCGGACCCGGCGCGTCCAGCCCCGGACGAAGAGCGGCCTCGGCAGCCTCGGAGAGCGCATCGCCGCGCGCCACCTGGCGGACGCGGGATACGAGATCCTCGATCGAAACTGGCGCGTGGGGCGGCTGGAGATCGATCTGGTCGTCAGGGATGGAGACACGGTGGCCTTCGTCGAGGTGAAGACGCGCCGCTCCGGTGTACAGGCGCCCGAGGAGGCGCTCTCCCGGGCGCAGCGGAGGAGAATCCGCCGCGCGGCCGGAGCGTGGCTCGGCCGGCACGCCGGCGCCGCCACGGAGGCCCGCTTCGACCTCGTCGCCGTGGAGGTCGACCGCCGCGGGACGTGCCGGGTTCACCACATCCCGGAAGCCTTCTACGGCGACGATGCATGACGGTTTTTTCTGGCCGCTGCCCCTGCGTGCCGATAAGTTGAACAGTGCCCCAGGCCCGTGGGGCCGGAGCGCGTGAATCCCGTCAGGACCGTGAAGGTAGCAGCGGTAAGCGTGTGACGGTCGCCACGGCCCGCCTGGGGTCGTTCGCCCGACGTCGGCGGCGTTCTCGCGTCGCGGGGCGCGGGCGCCCTCAGACCCGAAGGAGTCGAAGCCGGTCGGGACCGTGACCCCGGCCGACCCAGATGGCTCACGAGCCTTTGTACCGCACCGCGCTGGCCAGGACCTACCGGCCCCGAGGCTTCTCGGAGCTGATCGGACAGGACCACATCGGGGCCACGCTGAAGGCCGCGATCGAGTCCGGCAGGGTCGGCCACGCGTATCTCTTCTGCGGCCCGCGCGGGATCGGGAAGACGACGACGGCGCGCATCCTCGCGATGGCCCTGAACTGTCCCGACCGCTCCGGCGGCGAACCGTGCGGCGCGTGCTCCTCGTGCGAGCGGATCTGGTCCGGAGGCGCCTCGCTCGACGTCGTGGAAATCGACGCGGCGAGCCACCGGGGCGTCGAGGATGCCCGGGACCTCCGCCGCCGGGCCGCGTACGCGCCCACGAGCGAGGAACGCTACAAGATCTACATCCTCGATGAGGCGCACATGCTCACGCGCGACGCGTGGAACGCGCTCCTGAAGATCCTCGAGGAGCCGCCGCCACGCGTGATCTTCGCCTTCGCCACCACCGAGCCGCAGAAGATCGAGCGCGGCGCGGCGCCCGTCATGTCCCGCTGCCAGCGGTTCGACTTCCGGCGAGTCTCCGTGCAGGACATCACGAGCCGGCTGGAGACGGTGCTCGAGGCGGAGGGAATCCCGGCCGAAGCGGGGGCGCTGCGGGCGATCGCGCGGCGTGCCGAGGGCGGCGTCCGCGACGCGCTCTCCTCCCTCGACCAGGTGTTGTCCTTCCGCGGAGACACGGTGGAACTCGCGGACGTCCGCCGCATGCTCGGGCTCGTCGACGAGGATCGATACCTGGCGTTCTTCGAGATCGCGGCGAACGGGGACCGGGCCGGAGTGTTCGCCTTCGTCCAGGACCTCCTCGACGATGGGCACGACCCCGCGGAGTTTCTGCGCGGACTCGGCGACGCGCTGCGAACCCTCCTGGTTCTGAGGCTCGATCCGGAGGCCGAGGCGGTCGAACTCCTGCCGGGGTCACGCGAGCGTTTCGTCGCCGCCGCCGAAGCGCTGGTTCCGGCGGACCTGCTCAGGATGCTGGCCGCGCTCAGCGAGTTCGAGGCCTCGGGCATGCTCCACCGGTCCTCCCAGCCGCGCATCCAGCTCGAGGTCCTGCTGCTGCGTCTCGTCCGCATGGAATCGACCGTCGAACTCGAGGAAGTCCTGGCGGCCCTGGGCGCCCCCCCCGCCGAGCCCGGGCCTCGCACGCGCCCGCCGCATCCGCCCCGGCGCCCGCGCGAGAAGCGGTCTCCACCGCCGACGCCCGCTCCCGCGTCCCGGCCGCCGCCCCCGGAGCCGCCTCCGCCGACCCCAGCCGCCGGAGAGCCCGTGGCCGCCGGAGAGCCCGTGGCCGCCGCCGAGCCCGCGCCGGCCCCCGCGCCGGAAAACCGGTCCGGCACGGCATCGGCATCCCGCGTCCGCGACGCCTGGGCCGCCGCCGTCGCCGAAATGCCGGGGCTGGGTGGAGTGTCCGGACTGGCCCTGCGCGCCACCGAAGTCGACGGCCTCGTGGAAGGCGAGGTTCGGCTCCGCGTCCAGGCCGGGTGGCGCGAGGAACTCGAGAAGCTGTTCAAGGACGATCAGCGTTCCGGCCCTCTCCGCGCGAATCTCGCGGAACGCCTGGGGTTGCCGACCGTCAGGTTCGCGATCGTCGACCGCAAGGGCGGCCGCATGACCGCCGGAGAAGCCGCCCGCACGCGCGTGGAGCGGTTGATGGACGGAAACCCGCACCTCCGGGAAGCCGTGAAGGAACTCGACCTCACCCTGAAGGAGTAGGAGATCGGAGTGGACGGCGTGGACATCCAGCAATTGATTCAACTCAGTCAACAGATGCAGTTGCGCATGACCGAGATGCAGGAGAAGCTCGAGCGCGAGACGATGGTCGCGGCTTCGGGCGGCGGCATGGTCGAGGTGACGGTGGACGGCCAGGGCAGCATCAAGGGCATCTCCATCGACCCCGCCGTTGTGGACCCGGAGGAGGTCGAGATGCTCGAGGACCTCATCGTCGCCGCGGCCTCCGCGGCGCAGCGGCGGGCGAAGGATCGAATGGAGAGCGAGATGCGCCAGGCGGCGGGCGGTCTGCCGTTGCCGGGCCTGGGTAACTTCCCCGGCCGTCCGTGAACGCCATCGAGGCGCTCGTGGGCGAACTCGGCCGGCTCCCCGGGATCGGCCGCAAGACCGCGCGCCGGCTCACCTATCACCTCCTCAAGAGTTCGAGGGACGATTCCCGGCGGCTGGCGAAGGCCATAGAACGGGTCGCGGCGGAAGTTCGCGTGTGCGGCGCGTGCGGCAATCTCAGCGACATGGAGCCGTGCGAGTACTGCCGCAGTCCGAGGCGCGATCCGGCGCTGGTGTGCGTCGTGGAGGAAGCCTCTGACATTCCGGCGATCGAGAACTCGGGGAACTTCGGAGGCCTGTATCATGTACTTGGCGGACGGTTGTCCCCTCTCGATGGGGTAGGACCCGAAGACCTGAACATCCGGGCCCTGCTTCGGCGTCTCGACACGCCCGTCCGGGAGGTGATCATCGCGACGAACGCGAGCGTCGAGGGAGAGGCCACGGCGACATACCTGCAGCGCCTGCTGGCCTCGGCCGCCGACGTCACTGTCACGCGCCTCGCCCGCGGGCTGCCCGTGGGGGGGGACCTCGAGTACGCCGACGGGGTGACGATCGCCGAAGCCTTCGCCGGCCGACGGGAGATGTAACGACCAATGAGATGCAGCGACCGATGATGACTCGAATCGAATACGAAGACGCGGACCGCGGCGCCGCGACGGGATGGAAGATCGCCGCCGCCGCCCTGCTCGGCGCCGCCGCGGCCGTCGGCCTCGGGATCTATCTTGCGCGAGACCAGATGCGGCGACACCGGCGCGAACTGTTCAGTCCGCACCCGCTTCGTCGCCTGGCGGCCCTCGGATACCTGAGATCGCACCCGTCCGTGGACGATCTGCCGCTGCTGAGAGACTACCTGGCATGGGAAGAGCGACCGCTCCTCCGCAAGCGCGCCACGGCAGTCCTGGAGAGTCTCGAGAGCGTGCTCGCGAGCGACGAGGTCCTTGAGAGCGGAGACCCACACTGAATCTCCCGAACGCGATTACCACGGGCAGGATCCTCGCGGCCCCCGTCGTGACGGCGCTGCTCCTGCAGCCCCGGCCGGCGCCCCGCATGATCGCGTTCGTCGTGTTCGTCTTCGCCGCGCTCTCGGACCTGTGGGACGGACACCTGGCCCGGGCCCGCGACCAGGTGACCTCCTTCGGCAAGATCGTCGATCCGCTGGCCGACAAGCTGCTGCTCGTCGCCGCCCTCATCCCCGTCTACAGCATCAATCTCGGGCAGGTGGGAACCCCCTCTCTTCCCCTGTTCCGCGTCATCCCGCTCTGGGCCATCGTCATCTTCCTGGGGCGCGAAGCGCTGATCACGCTGCTCCGGTCCTTCGCCGCGCGGCAGGGCCGGGTGGTCGCGGCGCAGATCCTGGGCAAGAGGAAGGCGCTCGCGCAGAACATCTTCATCGGCTCAGCGATCCTGTGGGTGGCGTTCCTTACCCCCGGCTTCGTGGCTCCCGGCGGCTGGGCGTGGCAGTGGTTCTCCGCTTTCCACGGCTGGTTCACCACGACCTTTCTCGCCCTCGCAGTGCTGCTCACCGTGGTCTCCGCCGTGACCTATCTGGGCATGTTCTCGCGCATCATGGCGGGCCGCCATTCGTAAGCGCTGTCCGTCGCTGTCCGAGGCCGCCGCGGCGCTCGTCGAAGGCCTGCGGGAGAGGGGCCACACGCTGGTGCTCGCCGAGAGTTGCACCGGCGGCCTGATCGGCGCCGCCCTCACCGCGGTACCCGGAGCTTCGGAGGTTTTGTGGGGTGGGCTGATAAGCTACGATGACACCGCCAAGAGGTCGCTGCTGAACGTGTCGGAGGCGTCGCTCCAGCGGCACGGCGCCGTCTCGCGGGCCGTGGCGGAGGAGATGGCCGCCGGGGCGCGGCGCGTGGCGGAAAGCACCTGGTCCATCGCCGTCACGGGGATCGCCGGGCCCTCGGGCGGATCCGCCGACAAACCCGTGGGCACGGTGTGGATCGCCCACGACGGCCCCTCTCGCGACGCGCGGTGTCACCGTTTCTGCGGGAGCCGGGACGAGATCCGCGAAGCGGCCGCGCGCGAAGCGATACGCTGGCTCGATTCACGGCTTTGACGAGCATACTCGAGGATATTCGATGGGAAAGAAGGATCGGGAGCAGGAGATGGAGAGCGCGGCGCCCGGGGAGGCTCCGGAAACGCCCGGGCACGTCGACGAGGTCGGCGCGCCCGAGCCGGAAGAGGACGCCGGCCCCGAAGCGGAACTCGCGGCCCTGCAGGACCGGCACCTCCGGCTCGCGGCGGAGTTCGACAACTTCCGGCGCCGGACGAGACGCGAACTGGGCGACGCGGGAGAGCGGGCGCGCGCGGAACTCGCCGGCAAGCTGCTCGAACTGATGGATGACCTCCAGCGCGTGGCCGAAACGCCGCTCGAGGGCACGACGACGGACGCGCTGCACGAGGGGATCGGGCTCGTGGCCCGGAAGTTCACCAAGGTCCTCTCCGACACCGGAGTGGAACCGGTGAACCCCGTGGACGAGCGCTTCGACCCCAACCTCCACGAAGCGCTCATGATGACCCCGACCGACGACCCGGAGCAGGACGAACTGGTGTCGCACGTCGTCCTCATCGGATACCGGCTCGGCGACCGGCTGCTGCGCCCCGCGCGCGTCACGGTCTACCGCCACGAAGCCGAAACCTCCTGATCCGATGGCGACGCAGGCGAAGGATTACTACAAGATTCTCGGGGTCGCGGAGAACGCGAGCGCCGACGAGATCCGGAAGGCGTACCGCAAGCTCGCGAAGGAGCACCATCCGGACGCGAACGCGGGCGATCCGAGGTCGACGGAGAAGTTCAAGGAGGTGTCGGCGGCCCACGGCGTCCTCTCCGATCCCGACAAGCGCAAGAAGTACGATCGCGTGCGGAAGTACGGAGGTCTCGGGGCGTTCGGGCCCGGCCAGCCGGGCGGAGCACCCGGGGGCGCCGGCAACTTCAAGTTCGAGGACCTGTCCGACCTGGGCGGCATCGGCGGCATCTTCTCCTCGATCTTCGATTTCGGGAAGAAGGCGAAGCCGGAGAGGGAAGGGCCGAAGCGGGGCCGCAACGTCGAATACCTGGTCACGGTGCCGCTCCGCACCGCGGCGCGGGGCGGCCGGGTCGCGGTCACGGTGCCCATCAACGAGGAGTGCGCGACCTGCGACGGGAACGGCGCCGCTCCCGGCACGTCGCTCAAACGCTGTCCGGAGTGCGAGGGCAGGGGCGAGGTCACGTTCGGGCAGGGCGGGTTCTCCGTCACGCGCCCGTGTCCCGTCTGCGTGCGCCGCGGGATGGTGCCGGAGACGCCGTGCTCGAGTTGTTCCGGCCGCGGCCAGGTGAACTCGCGGCGCAAGCTCAGCGTCAAGGTGCCCGCGGGGGTCGAGAACGGCTCGCGCGTCCGCATCTCCGGCAAGGGCGAACGCGGCCCCGGCGGCGGCACCGCCGGCGACCTCATCATCAAGTTCCAGGTCGACCCCGACCGCTTCTTCACCCGGGACGGACTCGACCTCGCCTGCGAGGTGCCGATCAACGTGGCGCAGGCGATTCTCGGCTCGAAGGTCAAGGTGAGGACGATCGGCGGGAACAAGGTCGTGCTCAGAATTCCGCCAGGCACGCAGAGCGGCACAACGTTCCGGATCCGCGGCCAGGGCATCCGGCGCGGCGAGAACCGCGGCGACCAGCTCGTCAAGGTGGTCGTGGAGACGCCCGACCTCTCGGGCGACGGCCTGAAGACGGTGAAGGACCTCGCGCAACAGGAGGGCCTCTCCTACTGACCCGCGGCCCGTCCGCTCGCGGGCGCGGCCCCCGCACCCGCGGCGCCGGCCGTCAGTTCGAGACGATGATGCCGCCGCCGAGGACCCGTTCCTCCCGGTAGAGCACGGCGCTCTGTCCGGGCGTGATGGCCGACTGCGGGATGGGAAGCTCCAGCGAGAAGCCGGTCGGCGTCGCCTCGATCACGTCCGCGTCGACGATCGCGGCCCCATGCCGGATCCGCACTGCGACGCGCTCGCCGCCGGCGGGAGGCTCGGCCAGCCAGTTCACGCCCCGGGCGCCGATGCGCGAGCGGGCGAGCGAGGCTCGCGGCCCGATGATGACGTCGCGCGACTCCGGCCGGATCTCGAGCACGAACATCGGCTCGGGAAAACCGCCCGGGAGCCCCTTGCGCTGTCCCACCGTGTAGTGCGCGTAGCCGGGGTGCTCGCCCGCGTCGGAGCCGTCCTCGAAGCGGATGGCGCCGGGTGACAGGGCTGGGTGGTCTTCCGGCAGGTAACGGCGCAGGACCCCGGCGTAGTCGTTGTCGGGGACGAAGCAGATCTCGAACGACTCCGGCTTGTCCGCCGTGTCGAGGCCGAGGCGCCGCGCCTCCGCCCGGACCTGCGGCTTCGTGAGCTCGCCGACCGGCAGGAGCAGGCGGTCGAGCGCCTCGCGGGGCATGCCCCACAGGAAATACGTCTGGTCCTTGTGGTCGTCCGCGCCGAGGTGGAGTTGCGGGGGGCCGGAGCGGGGTCGGACCACGCGCGCATAGTGCCCCGTCGCCAGCCAGCGGCAGTCCAGCGCGTCCGCCCGCACGAGGAGGTCCCGGAACTTCGTGAAGCTGTTGCAGCGCACGCACGGGATCGGGGTGCGGCCGGCCGCGTACTCGGACACGAAGTCGTCGATCACGTCGCGCGTGAAATCCTCCTCCACATCGAACACGTGGTGCGGCATGTCGAGCTGGGCGGCGACGGACTTGGCGTCCGCGATCCCGTCGAGGCCGCAGCAGGTGCGCGTCGGGCCCTCGCTGCCGGTGTAGCAGAACGTCTTCATCGTCACGCCGATGACCGGGCGGCCCTCGCGCGCCAGCAGCGCGGCGCTGAGCGAGGAGTCCACGCCGCCCGACATGGCGACGAGCACGGAGTCCGCGAGGCGGCTCGGGGCGATCATGGGCGCGGGATCTCAGGCCGTGAGCGCGACGACCCGCGCGGCCACCCGCGCCAGCGCGTCCGCCGCCGCATCGATGTCCGCCCGGGACGTTTCGTGGCCGAAACTGAAGCGCACGGCCGCATACGGGACGTCGCTCGTGATCCCGATGGCGTCGAGCACGTCGGAGCCGACGCTCGAATCGGAACCGCAGGCCGACCCGCCCGAGACCGCGATGCCCTCGAAGTCGAGCGACACGAGCACGGCCCCGCTGTCACACCCCGGAATCCCGGCGCTGACGAGATTCGGCATCCGCAGCGGCGCGTCGCCGCCGTGGATCCGGGCATCCGGAATCTCGGCCCGGATCCGCGCCTCGAGGTGATCGCGCAGCGCGGTCCAGCGGGCGACCTCCGCCTCGCGGCCCTGGAGCGCGAGCGCGAGCGCGGCCGCGAAGCCCGTCGCGCCGATCGGGTTCTGCGTGCCCGGCCACATGGACCGCTCCTGGCCGCCGCCGTAGCTGAGCGGCTCCAGCGTCACCCCCGGCCGCCGGTAGAGGAGGCCGATCCCCACGGGCCCGCCGAGCTTGTGCGCCGTGGCCGACAGGAGATCCACCGGCGTCCGCTCCAGATCACAGTCGACCTTCCCCAGCGCCTGCACGGCATCCGTGTGCACGAGCGCCCCGTATTCGTGGCCGAGTTCCACGATGTCCCCCATCGCCTGGACCGTGCCGATCTCGTTGTTCGCCCACATCACCGAGATCAGCGTCGGCGCGTCCGGATCCGTCGCGAGTTCCCGCCGCAGCCACGCGAGGTCGACCGTCCCCGAGCCGTCCACGGGAATCCGCGCCACGCGCGCCCCCTCCACCGCCCCGCGGTCCGCCGCCTCGAGGCACGCCTTGTGCTCGATCTCGGACACGAACACGCGCGGGCTCCGCCCCGGGTGCTCCGGGTGCTCCGCATGCCCCGCGTGCGACCGGACGAAGCCGAGGATCGCGAGGTTGTCGGACTGCGTGCCGCCGCCCGTGAAGCAGATGGATGACCGCGCGCACCCGAGCAGATCCGCGATCCGCCCGCGCGCGACCTCGAGACAGCGATGGGCCCGGCGCCCGGGGGCATGGGCGCTCGCGGGATTGAACCCGTGCCGCAGTTCCGCCCCCATCGCCTCCCACACCTCCGGCCGCATGGGCCAGGTCGCGGCGTAGTCGAGGTAGAGCCGCTCTCTTTCGGGCTGTATCATCGTCGCTTTCCGTCCGGATTCGCCCGTTCGGTGAAGAGCGTCTATTGTGTCGAAGCTTCAAACGACGCCGCAACTCGGGATGGAGTACATGGAACCACCACGTTCCGCGCCGGGGCCCACCCCCCCGGCGCCAGGCCCCACAGGGCCCACGTCCGACGAGCAGAGCATACCACCGCTCGGGGCCCCGGTGTTCCGCGCCACCGTCCACGGACTCGCTTTTGAAGACCGTGCCCGCCACCTCGACACGGTAAGCCCGCAGGAGGAACTCCTCCTGATCCCCGACCCGCCCGGAGGCAAACCCGACGATGTCTGGGTCCATGTCCGCGATGGCGACCCGGTCGGCCACCTGCCGCGCGAGATCGGCGCCTGGCTTGCCCCCTGGATGCGGCGCGGCGGCGCGGCGCGCGTACAGGTGATCAAGGTGGGCGCCGAGTCGGTCCCGAGCTGGAAGCGTCTCCTCGTCGAGGTTCGCTGCGGCTGACGGCTCCATGGGGTGCTCAGCGGGTGCTCAGCCGGGCTCCAATCGGCCGCGGCGCCGATCTACAACGAGCGAACTCCGAGGCGAGTGACATCGCTCACCCGCATCGTCTCATCCGTATGGAACGGCTCGCCGTGTGGAGCCCGGATCAACGAGCCGTAGTGCCGCGACGCCGTCTCGACGCGTTCGATGAGCGGTTGTCCGGTGGGGAAGATCTCACCCGCCGCCATCGCCCCCTCGAACTGTGACGCGTAGCACCGCACCGCCTCGATCTTGCGCTGGAACTGCTCATCCGTGAGCGGGACGACGAAGGTCGGCTTCACCGCGTCCTCCCGGTACGCCATCGCGTAGAGGATCTTCGTCGGCCGCCGCCCCGGGCCGCCCTCGTACTCCCGCAGTCCCGCGAGGAAACAGGCGTCGCGCGCGAGTTCCGAGGCGATCCGGTGATCTGGATGACGGCCGCGCGGATAGGGCAGGATCACGGTCGCGGGGGTGAGGTGCCGCAGGTGCCCGACGACGATCCGCCGCGCCTCCAGCGAGTTCTCGAGTCGCGCATCCGGGAGTCCGGCGTTGATCCGAACCGCGACCCCCAGCGCCGCCGCCGCCCGATCCGCCTCTTCCGCCCGAATCTCGGGGGTCCCGCGCGAGGCCATCTCGCCGCGCGTCAGGTCCAGGATGCCGGTCCGGTGCCCCTGCTCCGCGGCACGGGCCAGCGTCCCGCCGCAGGTGAGTTCGGCATCGTCCGGGTGTGCCGCTATGGCAAGGAGGTCCAGCGGTTGCTCCGTCATCGGGCGGTCAGGCTCGCCTTTCGGTCGCCTACTCGTAGCGCAACGCGTCGATCGGGTCCAGTCCCGCGGCCCGCGAGGCGGGGTAGAGCCCGAAACCGATCCCCGTGAGCACCGATGCCGCAAGGGCTGCCATGATCGACCACAGCGGCACGACCGCCGGCAGCGGCGTCAATTGGTTCACGATCCAAACGATCGCCCCGCCCAACAGCATCCCGGTCGCCCCGCCGAGCAGCGTGAGCGTGGCCGCCTCGACCAGAAACTGCCACATGACATCGCGCCGCCGCGCCCCCATCGCCTTGCGCAGTCCGATCTCCCGGGTCCGCTCCGTGACGGAGATCATCATGATGCCGATGACCCCCACGCCGCCCACCATGAGGCCAATGCTCGACAACCCCATCATCGCCGCAAACAGGACGTTCGTCAGCTGGCCCCAGAGATTCAGCAGTTGTTCCTGGGTCAGCACCGCGAAGTCGTCCTCCTCGCCCGGCTCCAGGCGACGGAGTTGCCGCATCCGCGCGTGCGTCGCGTCGAGCGCCGCCCGAAGGTCGGCTTCGGCCTCCGGCCGCACGATGATGCTGACAGCCCGGTCCCAGATGGGCAGCAGCTTGTCCGCGCTCGCGAACGGCACCCACACGAAGTGCGACGCGAGGCCGGCGAACAGGTTGGCAGGCACCCGGTACACGCCGATCACGCGGAACATGGCTCCGCGGCTCCCTTCCCCGATCCGGATGTCGCGGCCGACCGGATCGAGCGACCCGAACAGATCGGCCGCCACCACGGAATCGATCACGGCGACGGGGGCCCGCCGCTCGGCCTCCGGGCGCGTGAACCAGCGACCCGAGATGATGTCGCCGCTGTAGATTTCGAGGTAGTCGGCGCCCACGCCGTAGAACAGGATCTCGACGCGATCCGACCCGACGCTTGCCTCGAAGGCCGGCGTGCCGAAATCGCCGGTGATCTCGACGAACGGGGACGCGCTCTGGATGCCGGGGATGCGTACGAGTTCCCGGGCCCACTGCGGATCGAGCGGCTCGTTGCGGAACAGGTCCGGCTCTTCCTCGCTCAGAGGACCGCCACCGAAGCCCGCCGACGTGAAGTCCCAATGCGCCACGTAGAACGTCGCGATGCCGTTCGGAGACATCGCAGCTTCGAAGCTCTGGTTGACGCCGGTGATCGCGGCCGCCATGACCATGACGACGAACACGCCGATGGTGACGCCGAGGATCGTGAGGCCGCTCCGGACCTTGTTGGCTCCGATCGAATCGAACGCGACCGCGATCCCTTCGCCGACCGTCGAAAGGAACCCCATGCCGCCGCGTGCACGAGCGGTCATACGCGCCTCCCCATCCCCCGCGGCTCCTGTCGCCCGCCGAAGTCAGTCCGCGCGTTCCCCGCCGCGGGAGAGAACTACTCGTAGCGCAAGGCGTCGATCGGGTCCAGACCGGCGGCCCGAGAGGCGGGGTAGAGGCCGAAGCCGATCCCGGTCAGGATCGAGGCCGCGAGCGCGGCCACGATCGACCACAGCGGCACGACGGCGGTCAGCGGGGTGGCCTGGTTCACGATCCACACGAGCCCGCCTCCGACCAGCATCCCCGTCGTCCCGCCCAGCAGCGTGAGCGTGGCCGCTTCGACGAGGAACTGCCACATGATGTCACGGCGGCGCCCCCCCATCGCCTTGCGCAGTCCGATCTCGCGGGTCCGCTCCGTCACGGAGATCATCATGATCCCGATGACGCCGACGCCACCGACCATGAGCCCGATGCTCGACAGGCCCACCATCGCCGCGAACAGCACACCCGTCAGCTGGCCCCAGAGCGCCACCACCTGGTCAGCCGTGATGATGGCGAAATCGTCATCCTCTCCCGGCCTCAGTTTCCGCAACTGCCGCATGCGGGCGCGGGTCGCGTCGAGCGCGGTCTGAAGCTCCGTTTCCGGTTCCGGCCGCACCACGAAGCTCATCTCCCGGTCCCACACCCGCAGCAACTTGTCCGTCGTCGCAAAGGGCATCCACACATAGTGCGATGCGAGGCCCGCGAAGAGGTTGGCGGGTGCTCGGTAGATGCCGACCACGCGCACCCTCGCGTTCTCGCTGCCCCTGCTGATGCGGATGTCCCGCCCGATCGGGTCGCGTGTCCCGAACAGCCCCACCGCCGTGGCCGAGTCGATCACGGTGACCGCGGCGCGCCGGTCGGCCTCCGACTGCGTGAACCAGCGGCCGGCGATCACATCGCCGCCCGAGATCTCGATGTAGTCGGCGCCCACTCCGTAGAGCCCGATCTCGACCCGGTCGCCCCCGGAAGAGGCCTCGTTGCCTGACCCGAGATTCACTACAGACACCGCGCTCCGGATCCCCTGGATCCGCTCCAGTTCCCTCGCCCATTCCGGCTCCAGCGGAGGGTTCTTGAAGAAGGCGTGTTCCCCCTCGTCGAGGGGGCCGGTGATCTGCATGGAGGAAAAGTCGAAGTGAGCCACCCAGAACGTAGTGATCCCCTCCGGGGCCATCAGTTCCGAGAAGCTCTTGTTGATCCCGGTGATCACCGCCGCCATGACCATGACGACGAGGACTCCGATCGTCACGCCGAGGATCGTGAGACCGCTCCGCACCTTGTTCGCTCCGAGCGAGTCGAAGGCGACGGCGATCCCCTCGGTGACCGTCGCGATGAACCCCATGCCACGGCCCGAACGAGCGGTCCCACGAGCCTCCCCGTAGCCCGCGGCTTCGGGATCCCGTGGGCGTAAGGTCACCCCTGTGTTGCCGTGGGTGAGGAACTCACTCGTAGCGCAAGGCGTCGATCGGGTCCAGACCGGCAGCCCGGGAGGCGGGGTAGAGTCCGAAGCCGATCCCGGTCAGGATCGAGGCCGCGAGCGCGGCCACGATCGACCACAGCGGCACGACGGCGGTCAGCGGCGTGACCTGGTTCACGATCCACACGAGACCGCCCCCGAGCAGCATCCCCGTCGTCCCGCCCAGCAGCGTGAGCGTGGCCGCTTCGACGAGGAACTGCCACATGATGTCACGGCGGCGCCCGCCCATGGCTTTGCGCAGTCCGATCTCGCGGGTCCGCTCCGTGACGGAGATCATCATGATCCCGATCACCCCGACGCCACCGACCATGAGCCCGATGCTCGACAGGCCGACCATTGCCGCAAACAGGACGTTGGTCAACTGGCCCCACAGGTCCATCATCTGCTCGGAGGTCATCATGGCGAAGTCGTCTTCCTCGCCGATGTCCAGTCCCCGCAACTGCCGCATGCGGGCGCGCGTCACGTCGAGCGCGGCCTGCAGTTCCATCTCCGGTTCCGGCCGCACGACGAAGCTGATCTGCCGGTCCCACACCCGTAGCAGCTTGTCCGCCGTCGCGAAGGGCATCCACACATAGTGCGAGACCAGCCCGGCGAAGAGGTTGGCCGGCACCCGGTAGATGCCGACCACGCGAACCCTCGCGTTCTCGCTGCCCCTGCTGATGCGGATGTCCCGCCCGATCGGATCCCGAGTCCCGAACAGCCCCACCGCGGTGGCCGAGTCGATCACGGTGACCGCGGCGCGCCGGTCGGCTTCCGACTGCGTGAACCAGCGGCCGGCGATGATGTCGCCGCCTGAGATCTCGATGTAGTCGGCGCCGACTCCGTAGAGTCCGATCTCGACCCGGTCGCCCTCGGAGGAGGCCTCGTAGCCGGACCCCGCCAGGTCCACGATGGGCGCCGCGCTCTGGATCCCCGGGATCCGCCCCAGTTCCTTCGCCCATTCCGGCTCCAGCGGAGGGTTCTTGAAGAAGGCGTCCTCCCCCTCCTCGAGCGGTCCGCTGATCTGCATGGAGGAAAAGTCGAAGTGCGCCACCCAGAACGTGGTGATCCCCTCCGGGGCCATCAGCTCCGAGAAGCTCCGGTTGATCCCGGTGATCACCGCGGCCATGACCATGACGACGACGACGCCGATCGTCACGCCGAGGATCGTGAGACCGCTCCGCACCTTGTTCCCTCCGAGCGAGTCGAAGGCGACGGCGATCCCCTCGGCGACTGTCGCGATGAATCCCATGCCTCGCATGCCCCTCCCGCCCGCGCTCACGGCAACCTCACTCGAACCTGAGGGCTTCGATCGGGTCGAGCCGGGCCGCGCGATAGGCGGGGTAGAGGCCGGAGGTGATCCCGACGCCGAGCCCGAGCACGAGGGAGACGATCATCGCGGGAACCGAGATCGCTGCCGGGAGGCCCCAGACCCCTTCGACGATGAACGCCAGCCCGAATCCAATTCCGATGCCGAGCGCCGCCCCCACAATCGAGAGCGTGGAGGCCTCGGTCAGGAACTGGAAGAGGACATCGCGCCGCCGCGCCCCGAGCGACTTGCGGAGCCCGATCTCGCGCGTCCGGTCCGTGACCGATAGCAGCATGATGTTCATGATCACGATGCCGCCCACTACGAGCGAGATTCCGACCAATCCCGGCAGCGCCGTCATCAGCACCCGGTTGATCGCCTCCCACGCGTCGAGCAGACCACTCGAAGTGTCGATGCCGAAATTGTTCGGTTCGGAGGGCCGCAGGCGCCGGTCGGATCGCAGCGCGCCCTCGACTTCCGCCATGGCCGGGTCCAGTTCGTCGAGCGACCCCATCTTGACGGTGATGCCGTCCACCTCCAGCCGCCGGCGCGCTACCGTGCGCTGGAACGTTTCGAAGGGAATGAGGACGGCCGCATCGCGCAGGTTGCCGGCCAGGCCCCCCTGGGCCTCCAACACGCCGACGACTCTGAACCCGTGCCCGCCCGCTCGGATGCGCTTGTCGATGGGCGAGGTCGTGGGGAAGAGCCGTTCGGCGATCTGGGCGCCGATGACGGCGACGGGAAGCGCCTGCTGGTCATCGATCGGCGTCAGGCCCCGCCCATCCACCACCTTCCATCCCTGGACCGCCTCGTACTCGGGCGAACCTCCGACCATGAGGACATTGCGCCGTTCGTACTGCCCGTAGCGCACCGAGCCCGCGACATCTCGCGCATAATAGGCCCGGTATTGCGCGTCGGGCGTCGCGGCCATCACGACTTCCACGTCCTCCATGGTGAGCTGCGGATTGCGCCGCTGCCGGCGTCGTTCCGCATCGTCGATGCGACCGGTGGTGATCTGGGGACGCCGGACCACCGTGAAGGTGTTCACGCCGAAGAGCGAACCCGCGAAGTCATCGCGCACGTAGCTGTTCATGCCCTCGACGATCGTGATCACCGCCATGAGGAACGTGATCCCGATGCTGATGCCGAGGAGCGCGAAGAACGACTTCAGCTTCTGCGACCGGACCTGCTGCAGCGACAGGCGGATGCCCTCCCAGAATCTCATCGGCGGGGAATCGCGCGGCCGCTAGCGTCCGCCATCGACGGGCGGGGTGCGCGGGGGCGCCCACGGGTTCGAAATGGGGCGCGGTGTTCCCGGGGTCGGGGGGGCGGCCTCGGGCCGCACGGAGTCGAGCGGTGCCGCGGTCGGGGGCGGCTCCGGAGCAGCCCCCGGCGCCGGCGCCGGGTCCGGCTCGGCTTCCAGGGAGGGAGCCGGTTCAGGATCGGCTTCCGGCGCGGAAACGGGCGTTGGCGCGACCTCCGGGCTCGCCGGTGGGTCCGCCGCGACCGCGGCCGCCACGGGCCGCTTAATGCCGCGTGCGAGGTAGTAATCCACGGACATCTCCGCCTCGACCTTGCCGTCGACGAGCGTGATCACGCGCTGGGAGCGAGCCGCGATGTCGTACTCGTGCGTGACCATGATGATGGTCTGGCCGTTCTCGTGGAGCGCGTCGAAGACGTCCATGATCTCCTCGGACGTCGAGGAGTCGAGGTTACCCGTCGGCTCGTCCGCGAGGAGGATCGAGGGGTCGTTGACGAGCGCCCTCGCGATGGCCACGCGCTGGCGCTGGCCGCCGGAGAGTTCGTTGGGTTTGTGGTCCATCCGGTCGGCCAACTGCACGATCTCGAGCGCGTGCGCCGCCTTCCGCTGACGGTCCCTGCTCGATACCCCCGCGTAGATCAGCGGCAACTCCACGTTGTGCAGCGCCGTCGCCCGCGGCAGTAGATTGAACGTCTGGAACACGAAGCCGATCTCCCGGTTTCGAATCCGGGCCAGGTTGTCGTCGCTCAGATCCTGGACCGCCTGCCCGTTGAGGACATACTCGCCGCTCGTCGGGGAATCGAGGCAGCCGATCATGTTCATCAGCGTCGACTTTCCCGAGCCCGAGGGGCCCATGATCGACACGTACTCGTTCCGGAGGATCTCGATGTCCACACCCGCCAGCGCGTGGACCGTCTCGGTGCCCATCACGTAGTCCTTCTTGAGACCGCGCGCGACGATGATCGACTCCATCTGTCCGTTCCCGCTCATCGTCCGTCCTCTCCGTTGGCCGCTCCATTGGCCGCTGCGTCGCTCCCTCCGCTCCCGTCGCCGTTCGTAGCGGCGGCGGGGGCCGGCCCGTCGATCTGGATCCGGCTCCCGTCCTGGAGTTCGCGGATCGCCTGGAACGAGCCGGAGACGACCGTCGTGCCGACTTCGATCCCGGACACGACCTCGAAGTAGTTCTCGCCGGCGATACCGATCTCCACGGGACGGAAGCGGACGACGTCGCCCTCCACGACGAAGACGCCCTCGATATCCCGCACCGCGTCGGAACGCGGAGCGCTCGGGAGGTTTTCGTTCGGGATCTCCTCGTACTCATCCGCATCCATCAGCGTGAGCGCCGTGATGGGGATGCTGGGTACCTGATCGCGGGTGTCCGTGATCACATCGGCCGTGGCCGACAGGTCCGGCCTGATCCCTTCGGGCGGTGCACGAAGTTCGATGCGCACCTCGAAGTCGATCGCCTGAGCCGAACCTCCGGACGTGGCGGGATTCAGCGGCACGATCGAACTGTTGCCGATCTCGGTGACGGTCCCCACGAAACGCCGGTTCGGAAAGGCGTCGATCTCGACGTAGGCGGAGTCGCCGATGGCGATATCGGGCACGTCCGTCTCGTCCACCTCGATCACGGCCTCCATGACGGAGAGGTCCGCCACAGTGAGGAGCAGGCTTCCCGGATTGTTCATCGTCCCGACGATCGCGGTCTCGCCGCGCTCGACGTTGAGCCGCGTGATCCGGCCCGACATGGGGGCCCGGATCGTGGTCTTCCCGAGCCGGTCCCGTTCCTGGTCCAGGCTCGCGTCGGCCTGCTGGACCTGGTGCTCCGAGGCCTCGAGGAGCCGCCGCTGGACGTCGGCGTTCGTCACCGCCTGCTCGACTTCCGCCTCGGTCACGAAGTCGGTCCCGCGCGCCTGCAACGCCGTGAGACGGTCCGCGTCCCGCTGCGCCTGCTGGTACGTCGCCTCCTGCTGGGCGAGGTTGGCCTCCGCCTGCAGGAGAGCGGCCTCGGCCCGGTCCACGCCGGCCCTGTAGAGGGCCGGGTCGATCTGCAGCAGGAGGTCTCCCTCCTCCACGTCCTGCCCTTCCTCCACCGGGAGTTCGATGATCCGTCCGGCGACATCGGTGGTGATATCCACATGCGTCTTGGGCTCTATGTGGCCCGTCGCGGAGACGTCGTCGACGAGATCCCGCAACCCGACGGCCTCCACGCGGACTTC
>LXNJ01000749.1_pt1 | contig 21197 bp, 18 predicted proteins | sample 809081 | NCBI WGS metagenome assembly LXNJ01 (sample SAMN04870510, study PRJNA318959) | sponge metagenome | biome: sponge; feature: marine sponge reef; material: water | host: Petrosia ficiformis | place: Greece: Milos, Mediterranean Sea | collected 2013-05-29 | depth 5-7 m | reverse complement strand
GCGGCGTCGACTGGAAGGGCAACAAGGTGAGCGGCCACGTCGGCGTGGACGTGCGCGTGGGGCCGGACATCCTGGCGGGCGTCGCGGGCTCGTACTCCTCAGGCAGCTTCGACTTCACCGACAGGACCGGCGCCAGCGCGGTGAAGGGCACTTGCGGGGCCACCATGACCAGCGTGCATCCCTACCTGGCCTCGTTCTCCGGCGCGCGCGGCACCTCGGTTTGGGGTTCGGCCGGGCTCGGACGGGGCGACATCGAAGTGGACGATCCGGGTGGCGCCTTCGTACGGCGACCACATGAGCGGGGTGAGCCAGCTGTGGGAGCGCGGGGTGTCCGACGCGATGGGCGGCCATGGCCCGGGCATGGGTCCCAACGTGGACGGCGAGGTGGCCTACGGCATCGCCGGCCTGAAGGGGGCGCCCTACAGCGGCTTCTACCTCGGCCAGAGCGGCGTGCGCGCCTTCTCGAGCGGCGTGCGCTACGATCTGGGCTCGGGCGTCGGACTGCGCCTCGAGGGCACGCGGCGCGAGAGCGGGCTCAGTGGGGCGCAACACTCGGTGCGCGTCCGCGGAAGAATCAAGTTGCGGTAGGAGGGACCGGTCCCGGTGCATCGCTCCCGGTGCTTGTGTGCTTCGGTCGCGGGCCGCATCCTGTTCATTCCCGAGGCCATGGTCGCGGGCGAGACCCGGTATGAACGATCGTCACACGATTTGCGGAGGATCTCCCATGAGCACACGAAAGCAGGCGAGCGATTTTCCCCAGGAGGTGCTGGCCCTTTTCGATGGCTACGTCCACGGGTTCATTCAGCGCCGGGACTTCCTGGAGGGGGCCGGCAAGGTGCTGGGCGGCGGCGCGGCAGCCCTGGCGGTCCTTGAGGCGCTTCGTCCCAACTACGCGTGGGCGCGGCAGGTGGCGACCGACGACGCCCGGATCCGGCAGGAGTACGTCACCTACCCTTCACCGGACGGCTCGGGGACCATGCGTGGCTACATGACCGTGCCCGCCGGCGCGACGGAGCCCATGCCCGCCATCCTCGTCATCCACGAGAATCGCGGCCTCAACCCCTACATCGAAGACGTCGTCCGCAGGTTCGCCGCGGCCGATTTCGTGGCGCTGGGGCCGGACGCGCTCACCCCCCTGGGCGGCTATCCCGGCAACGACGACGAGGGCCGGGAGATGCAGCGGCAACTCGACAGGGACGTGATGATGGAGGACTGGTTGGCCGCGTTCCGGTTCCTGCGGGACCACGACGCGACCACCGGGCGAGTCGGGGCCGTCGGCTTCTGCTACGGCGGCGGAGTGGTGAATCAGCTTGCGGTCCGGCTTCCCGATCTGGCCGCCGGCGTGCCGTTCTACGGATCGGCGCCGGCGCTGGAGGACGTGCCCTCGATACAGGCACCCCTCATGATCCAGCTCGCAGGCCTGGACGAGCGCATCAACGCCGCCTACCCGGCCTACCAGGAAGCGCTCGAGGCAAACGGGAAGGAGTTCGCGGTCCACGTCTATGACGGCGCGAACCACGGCTTCCACAACGACACCACGCCACGTTACGACCAGGAGGCCGCCAGCCTCGCGCAGGAGCGGACCATCGCGTTCTTCAACGAGCACCTGCGCGGCTGAGCCCGATTCCGCCAGACGTCGGAGCCGCTGCATCCCATCGAGACTCGTCGGGGTCAGCCGTTGCGCGTAAGTCTCGGCACGTTGAGCGGGCTCGCCCCCAGCACCCGGCCCCAGATCCTCCGGCCCACCGCGTCGGCTTCCCGGAGGATGGCGTCGGCGTCCATGGTGAGGACTTCGCGGTCGCGCATGACGAAGCGGCCGTCCACCATGACCGACTCGATGTCGCCCGGGTGGCCGCAGTGGACCAGCGCGGAGATGATGCGTCCCGCGGGCACGAGGTGGGGCCGCAGCGTGTCGACCACGATGAGGTCGGCCTTCTTCCCGACTTCCAGTGTCCCGAGGGCGTCCGGCTGCTGCACCGCCAGCGCTCCGCCCTGCGTCGCATCCGCCAGGATGTCCTCCGGCTGAGGCTGAAGGCCGGGCACCTCGTCCCCGTCGCGATTGCGCCGGATCCGCTCGGTCAGCAGAGCCGTGCGCATCACCTCGAAGACATCGTTGGTGTTGTTGTCGGTGCCGAGCGCGATGGGGCAGCCGGCCGTGCGCAGCTCCGGAATCGGCGGGCTGATGCCGCGGTTGGCCGCCATCCCCGCCTGGTGCGAGATGATGGTGCCGGAGCTCCCCAGCAGCGCGATTTCCTCGTGGTTGACGTAACGCGCGTGCGCGGCGAACAGCCGGGGGCCGAGGAAGTCGTGCCGGTCCAGGTACTCGGACGGGCGCAGGCCGTGGTGCATGACCATGAACTCGTACTCGGCGCGGCTCTGGTTCAGGTGGATCGTGTAGCCCAGATCGTTCGTCTCGGCGAAGTCGCGCACCGCCCGCAGCAGCTCGGGTGACGAAGTCTCGACGAGCGAGGCCGCCGGAAACACCGTGATGCGGCCGTTTCGCGCGCCGTGCCAGCTGCTGAACAGGTCGTTGATGCGCTGCATGCCCTCGTCCCGGAGCCTCTCCGAAAACCGGGGCGTTTCGCTGACCGTCCGCGCCATCGCCTGAGTGGACATCGGGCCGGGAACGTTCTCCGCGTCCCGGATCCCCTCGGCGAGGACGCAGCGGAGCCCCGAATCGGCCAGCACCCCGGCCTGGCGCTGGACGTTCCCCGTGTACTCGACGATGGTCGTCGTCCCGGTGGTAATGGCCTCGAGCGCGGCGACCTGCACCATGAGGTTGCCCTCCTCACCCTCGAGGAGGCTCGCGGGCGAGATGGCCAGGTTGGCGGTGTTCGGGAAGCCGAAGTCCTCGTTGAATCCGCGCGCGACGACCGCCCGCATGTGGGCGTGACAGTTGATGAGGCCGGGGAAGAGCGCCTTGCCGCGTCCGTGGTAGGTCTCGGCCCCGGGATACCGCTCCAGCACCTCGTCGGTGGGACCTATGGCCGCGATGAGGTTGCCCTCGACCGCGAGCGCCACGTCGTCCTGGACGGTGTCCGGGTTCGCGACGGTGGTGTTCGTGAAGACCACGGTGCTCGCCTGCTGGACCGGCGTCCCACCCGACCGCACCGCCGCCCGAAGAGGGTCGCGCTCGAGCAGGAGCGCCGCCGTGCCGGCTCCGGCGCCGGCGATCCACTCGCGGCGGGTGAGGTGGTGGGGGTTGCGGGGGTGGTCCGGGTCGCGGGTCTTGTCTTCCGGTCGGCGGGAGTTTTGTGGCTTCATGTTACTGGTGTCTACTGGTGACATAGTGACAACTTCACTGTTGATATAGTGGCGAATCAGTGTTGAGATCCTGGCGATCATCCGCCGGAGTCCATGGGGTGACGCGGACGTTCAGCAGGCGGCCGCCCCGGGTCGCGCTCGCTTCCGGCTGCGCCGGTGAGGACGAGGTGTGACCGGAGACGAAGAGCCAGCGGCCATCCTCCTTGCGGAGCACGATCGTCATCGCCCCCGAGAAGGAGAAGCCAGCCCCGCCGTCCATCCCGATTTCCTGCACGAAGTGGCACGACGCCACCGCTGCCTCCGGGCCAAGCGCGGTCACGGTGAGGTCCGACAAAGTGAGGGTCGCCGACGACGCCATCTGTGCCAATCCGGCCAGCGACTCGCGCGACTCGCGGGCGGACCGGTACCTGACCACGCCCTCTTCAAGCCAGACAAAGTCGCCCGCGGCCGAGTAGAAGGTGCCTGCCGAGTCGACGTCCAGGGCATTTACCGCATCCACGTAAGCTTCAATGGCGGCCCGGGCCTCGCGGGTGGTGGCGGCAAGGGCTTCCGGGGACGGAGCGTAGCTCTCGCACCCGAGGGACAGGAAGGGCGACGCCACCGGAACCAGAGCTCGCAACGCGTATTCGCGGATGGACATGGGTTGAGGATAAGCCGGGAAGCGAGTAGCTGGCCAGCGTGGGCGCAAGTCGCCCCCGGGATGGGCTTCGCCCGGGCTTACCTCCAGCTACCGATTCGTGGCCTCCGCCATCGAAATGCTCCCCCCGGGCGTCAGGCCGCTGGGCACCCGCGCCGGGATCGTGCGGTCAAAGTCGGGATCGGTGAGCGCTTCCAGGAAGGCGATGATGTCCTCCTGCTCCTGCACGGTCATGTCGTCCACGCCGCGGAAGCGGCCGGAGAGCCTCCCGGGCGTGGCAGGAGCGTCGTCCCCGCGGTTGTCGTCGCCGCGCCGCCGCCGCCGGTTGGAGACGTTGGGGTTCTCGGAGCGCCCGCGGTCGTAGAAGGCGAGGACCTCCTCCAGCGTGCCCAGCATGCCGTTGTGCATGTAGGGCGCGGTGACGGCGACGTTGCGGAGGGTCGGGGTTCGGAAGCGGAAGCGTCCGTCGCCGGCGTCCGGCTCGGCCAGGAGCGGGTTCTCGGCCACCCCCTCGGCGTGCATGTTGAAGTCGGAAAGCATCGGGCCCCGGTGACAGTCCGAGCAGTCGGCCTCGTTGAATTCGTCGAGGCCGCGGCGCTGCTGGACGGTTAGCGCGTTCTCATCCCCCGCCAGGAACCGGTCGAAGGGGCTGTTGCGCGCGACCAGAGTGCGCTCGAAGGCCGCGATGGCGCCCGCGATCTGGGTGGCGTCGATGGAGGTCTCCTCGCCGTACACCTCCCGGAACAGGCTTGCGTACTCGGGGATCGCCCGCAGCCGGGCCACGACCGAGTCGACCGCGACCCCCTCGGAGTAGGCGTCGCCCCGCATCTCCTCGCGGATGGTGAGCGGGAGCAGCGCCTGCGTCTCCAGGCTCCGCGCCCGGCGGTCCCAGAACATGGGAGCTCGCTCGGAATTGACGGTCTCGAGGTCCGCGGGCAGCGGCGTAAAGCGCGGCCCGCCGCGCCGCCGCCTGCGCTGCCTGTCGAGCCCGTTGTACGCGACGTTGAGCAGGGTGGGGGAGTTGCGCTGCGCGACCGGAATCGCGCCTTCGCTCAGGTCGACCCGGTCCGGACCGAGGCCCGCCGCTCCCGGACCCAGCGACAGCGCGCGCCCGTCGGCGTATGCGAAGTCGGGGTGATGACAGGTGGCGCAGGACACGTCCATGGGACCCGACAGAACCGGATCCCAGAACAGCAGCCGCCCCAGCTCCTCCTGCGGGTTGCCGGCCGAAGGGGGTGTTGCGCCGGTGGTCAGGACGGCGGCCGCCGCCATCCCGAGGAAACAGGCGACGACGAGGGTTCCCGGCCGGCGCCGAGAGAGTCGAGGGGAGTGGAACCAGTTCATCGAATCCTCCAGCCGTGATGCGAGCGCGCTCCTACATCAGGGACACACAACGCGCGGCTGGCGTTTATGCTTCAACCACCCTCGCTACCGCCGGAAGAGGTAGCTCAGCTTCATGAAGAACCGGTCCTCGCCCCGCACCATGCGCTGGAACCGGAAGGCGTCGGGGTCATCCACGGCCGCGCCGTAGCCGAGAAAGACGACGGTTCCGGGGGTCGGGCGGTACGAGAGCAGGACATCCCCGGTGAACCGGTTGTCCTCGGTAGCGCGCGAGGGCATCCATCCGCCCGTGCCCGGGTCCCGGAGGAAGATGGGCTCGTCGGTGTCGCCGGCCCGGAGCGCGTCTCGCTCGAGGGAGTCGTACTGGCCCACCAGGCGCACGAAGAGGAAGCGCGAGATCTGGTACTCGAGCGAGAGCCGGGGAATCCGCTGGATCGACATGTTCGATCCGTCCGAGCGGCGGTCGAGGGTGAGCTGGTTGTAGAGGAAGTTGAGGCGGAACTGGTCCGTGGGGCGCCAGTTGACCGTCATGTTGGGGCGGAAGAGCCAGACGCCGCGCGCCTCGGCGAAGCCCACGTCCTGCCACACGTTCACGCCGACTCTGGCCGAGAACGAGGAGAACTCGGGCGTGGTCACGTTGGTGATCCACCCGCGCACGTCGGTGATGCGGTCCGGGGCGTCCCAGAACACCGTGTCGGCGCCCGCCGGCCCCGGCCGGACCACCCCGTAGTCGGCGTACCACTCGGGCTTGAAGGCGTAGCTCTCCCATCCGTGGCTCACGCGCATCGACCATCCGCCGCGAAGCTGGAATGTGCTCGAGAGGAAGGTCTTGGTCTCCTCCGGCGCGTCGCTGCCGAACCCGTGGTATCCCCACCAGCCCATCGTGCTGAATCCCGGTGTCCAGCGCTCGATGACGGCGCCCGGGCCCCCGTAGAAGTTGACGCTGTTGCTGGTCCGGGTGTGGATGACGCCGGGGCGGTTGACGAAGCCGGCCTGGGTTTCGAAGTCGGGATGGATGCCGGTGATGCGATAGTCGAGCACCAGGCGGCGTCCTGTGCGCTGGAAGACCGCCTCCCAGATGGGCGCCCCGGTGGTCGTTCCCGCCGCCCGGGTGAAGCTCGCGCCCCCCTGCAGGGACATCGTGTAGACGCCCCCGAAGACGACGCGGGTGTCGGCCGCCGCCACCCGGTTGAAGTCGCCGCCCAGGACGCGGTCCGTGTAGACCATTCCGACCGTGGACTGCCCGCCGACGTCGCGCTGCAGCCGAAGCGCGTTGAACCAGGGGTTCGAGTCCACGCCGCCGCTGTTCGGGACGGCCCCGTCGATGCCGGAGAGCAGGCCGATGTTCATGCCGGCCACCTTCCCGGTCAGCTTGACCCCCGTCAACGGATTCTGCAGCCGGCGCGTGTAGATGAGCCGGTTGGGAGCGTCGAAGCGATCGATGCCCTCGAGGAAGAAGGGGCGCTTTTCGGGGAAGAAGAGGGCGAAGCGCTCGTTGCTCGAGACCTGCCCCACATCCGCCTCGACGTGGGAGAAGTCGGGGTTCACGGTGGCGTCCAGGGTGAGGTTGGCGCTCACGCCCCAGCGCAGGTTGCCCCCCATCTCCGCGTCCGACCCGTAGCTCCAGGCGTCGCTCGCGTCGGGCGCGCCGTTCAGCGCCGCCGTCACCGCCGGCGTGAAGTCGACCACCATGCCCCGGGTGAGGTCGCGCAGATCCAACAGCCGCCCCGACTGGGCGAGGAACGAGGCGGCGCCCCGCCGGGCGGGCGTCCAGGTGTCGGTGTACCCCGAGTGCTGCACCTTGCGGATGACGTTGATGCCCCAGCTCTGCACGTCGGACGCCTGGTAGCTGATGCTCTGGAAGGGGATGTGGATCTCGACCTCGTAGCCGTAGTCGGTGAGCCTGCCCCTCGAGTCGAAGACGTAGTCCGGCGTGAGGTTGGTCTCGCTCACCTCCACGCCCCTGCTCGCCCGCCCCTGCTCGCCCTCGGTGCGGTTGCCGTCCTGCTGGATGCCGAACGGGTTGACGCCGAAGAGGAAGGCCTGGCGCCGGTCGTCGAAGGTGTCGAGCAGCAGCTGGACGTAGTCGTCGCCCTCGATCCGGTCCCGGTCGGCGAGCGTGGCGTTGACCGATCCCGAGGCGTCGAAGGCTCTGATGCCGAAGTAGATGCCCGTCGGAGAGTACCAGACCAGGACCTGGGTGGTGTCGGCGGCCGGCCTCTGGTCCACGGGTTCGTACTGGGAGAAGCCCGTGAGCACCGAGGCGGCGAGCCACGCGGGCTCGTCCAGGAACCCGTCGATGTCGGCGTCCTGCTCCAGGCGCGGCACCGCAACCTCGGTCTCGTCCCGGATGCCCGCATACGCCGATGCCTGTGCTTCCTGCAGTGCTGGCGCGGCGCTGAGCACGCTCAGGAGGATGGGCAGCATCGCGTCCCCGGCTGGTGTGACAAGCGCATCCCGGCGCACTCTCCGCGTCCCGACACGCCTTCCGAACAAGTATAGCGTGCGCCTGCGCGGCACGACATCCAAAACCTCTTGACGTGGGGCCTTCGCTCATCCCATAATACGGGTTTTCCGAAGTTTTCCGGGGCTCGACCAGCCGGCCCTCCCGGTTCCTCAGGTCGTCGCCTCGCCAGCAGTAAGGAGGGCTCCATGTCAGGTGTACGGAGACTTGTCCTCGCAGTGCTTGCGGGTGCCTTCGCGGCCCTGCCCGCCAACGCGCAGGAACCCGTCAGCAGCTTCTCTCTCTCCGCCCACGGCGGACTCATCAACAACCCCGCGGGCTACGACGCCGATCGTTCGGTGTCCTTCGGGATGGGCGTCCGCTTCGGCGCCGGGGCGACGCTTCAGCTCTACGAGCGCATCTCGATCCGCGGGGACGTCAGCCTCACCTCCAAGTCCGGGACCGACAATACCGGGGGCATCAACGAGGCGGTCGATCTGGGGCGGCAGTACTACGGCGGCGGCGTCGAGGTCCTGCTCATGACCGGCGGCAACATGGAGCCGTACGTGTTCGGGGGCGGCGGGCTGGTGGTCGTGGACCGGCAGGGCGAAACCACGAACAGCTACGCGTACGACGTTACCGAGTTCACGGGCGTCTTCGGCGCGGGCGTGCGGATTCTCCTTGAATCCAACGCCTTCGTCTTCGCGGACGTCACGAGCTGGACCTACCAGAACCACGTCGTGGACGAATCACAGATGGACGCCTCGTTCAGCGTCGGATTCGGCTACCGCTGGGGCGGTTAGCCGGAACGGACCCGGTGTGCGGAGGGCCCTCGGGCTCCCGGCAGCGTGTCGGCGGCGGGACAGCCAAGCCTCGAATCCGATCAGCAATTCCAAGGGCAGTACTTTGCAAGGAGGACAACGATGAATCGCTTTAATGTATGGACCGTGCCACTCGCCTTTCTGGCGCTGGCCCTGCTGGCGGCCCCGTCGCTGCTCCGGGCGCAGACCGGCAGCATCACCGGCCTGATCACGGACGCGGCGACCCTGGCTCCCCTCGACGCCGTCCAGGTGTCCATCGTGGGCCAGGGCACGGGGGCCGCGACCAACGCGGAGGGCCGCTACCTCATCACCGGCGTGCCGGTCGGCGAGGTCACGATCCAGGCCGGGCGGCTGGGGTACGCGACCCAGACCGCGGTGGTCACCGTCAACGCCGATGCCGCGGCCGTCGCCGACTTCGCGCTCGAGAGCGAGGCCCTGCTGCTCGAGGAAGTGGTGGTCACGGCGCTCGGCATCACCCGCGCGGAGCGAAGCCTCGGCTACTCGGTACAGGGCATCGACGGGGACGAGCTGGCCGAGGTGCGGGACAACAACGTGATCAGCAGCCTGACCGGCAAGGTGGCGGGCTTGAGGGTGACGCCTCCCGCGGTTCTGGGCGGCACCGCGAAGATGGTCCTGCGGGGGATCGCCTCGATCTCCGGCAACAACGAGCCGCTCATCGTGGTGGACGGGGTGCCCATCGACAACAGCCGGCGCGAGACGGCCGCCAACGGCGGCACGGTCGGCGCGGTTGTCCGCAACCGTAGCGGCATCGATTACGGCAACATGGCCCAGGACATCGACCCCTCGAACATCGAGTCGGTGACGGTGCTCCGGGGCGCGAACGCGGCCGCGCTGTACGGCTCGCGCGCCTCAAACGGCGTGGTGGAGATCGTGACCAAGTCGGGCAGGGGCGCGATCGGCCGCACGACCATCACGGCGAGCAGCAACTTTGTCGTCGAGTCCCCGCTTCGCATGGTCAAGTACCAGAACATCTATGGCGGCGGCGCCACCGACGACGGCTACAACTGGGTCGACGGCAGAGGCGGCGGCGAGAACGACGGCGTGGACGAGAGCTGGGGCCCGCCCCTCGACGGGCGCCTCTATCCCCAGTGGTGGTCGGCCGGCGTCGCCCAGCCCTGGCTGCCCTCTCCGATGAACGTGCGCGAGTACTTCCAGACCGGGAACAACCTTACCACCAACTTCGCCATCTCCCACGCCACCGAGCGTTCCAACGTGCGTTTCTCGGCGCTGCGCCTGGACGCAACCGGGATGGCCCCCCGGAACGAAATGGAACGCACCCAGCTGGCCCTGAACGCCGGCGTGCAGGTGACCGACCGGTTCGACCTTGACGGCTCGTTCCAGTACACGCAGACGCAGGGGCACAACCGCCCGGCGCCGGGGAACGGGTCCTACTACGCCATCCACATCTTCAACTGGTTCCAGCGCCAGGTCGACGCCAAGCGCATGCAGCGCGCCAACGAGGAGTGGGATCCGAATTCCGGCGTACTGACCCCCAACTGGAACCACAACTACCACGACAACGTGTACTGGGTCCAGAACTACCGGAGCAACGACGACCGGCGCAACCGCGTCCTCGGCCAGGTCACCGGCAACTACAAGCTGGCGGGCGAGTGGCTCAACGCGCGCGTGCGCCTGGGGACGGACTGGTTCGAGCAGTCCAACAAGGAGGTCTACCCGTTCTACTCCCAGGACACCCCGGAGGGAGGCTTCGTGGAGGCCGCCTCGTTCCACCAGGAGACCAACATCGAGGCGCTGGTCACGGCGAACCGGCAGCTGACCACCGATTTCTCGCTCAACGTCAGCGGCGGCGCGAACATGCGGCGCAACGACTTCGATCTGCAGGAGGCGGGAAGCCGCAAGCTCAACGTCCCGGGCATCTACAACGTGAGCAATTCCGCCGCTCCACCGCTCCTGAACTACGTCATCCAGAAGAAGCATGTGAACAGCCTCTACGGCCTGTTCACCGTCGGGTACCGGGACTTCGCCTTCATCGACGTCACGGCCCGCAACGACTGGTCCTCGACGCTGCCCGAGGACAACCGTTCGTACTTCTACCCGTCCTTTTCGGGCAGCCTGGTGTTCACCGACGCGCTCCAGATCGACTCCGACTTCCTCACCTACGGGAAGTTCCGGGCAAGCTGGGCGAAGGTCGGCAACGACGCGGATCCCTATCAGCTCACCTCGGTCTACTCCGAGGTCGACAAGTTCGGCAACATCCCCGGCTACACGACCAGCAACACGATCCCCAACGCCGACCTCAGGCCCGAGGAGACCAGGTCGTGGGAGATCGGGGCGGACCTGCGCTTCTGGTTCGATCGCGCCGCCGTCGACCTCACCTACTACAACTCGATCACCAGGGACCAGATCCTGGGCGTGGACGTGTCGGAGGCGAGCGGCTACACGCGTCAGGTGCTGAACGCGGGCTCGGTTCAGAACAAGGGCATCGAGGCGCTGCTGACGGTCGACCTGCTGAACCAGCCGCGCGGCCTCGGATGGGACGTGACGTTCAACTTCGGGAAGAACACCTCCGAGGTGCTCGAGCTGGCTCCCGGCCTCGAGTCGATCGTGATCGGAAGGGCCGGCGGGATTCGCGGCGCCGTCGAGGCGCGGCCCGGGCATCCGTACGGCATTTTCTTCGGTCCGGTGTGGGAGAGGGACTCCGCCGGCAACATCATCGTCGGCTCCAATGGTCTCCCGATCCGGGGGTCCTCCGAGATCATCGACACCTATCAGCCCGACTGGATCGGCGGCGTCCGCAGCACGCTCTCGTACGGCTCCTTCACCGTGAGCGCACAGGTCGACACGCACAACGGCGGACAGATCTTCTGCGGCTCCTGCCGCCTGGGATACCGCACGGGCGTGCTCTATGAATCGGCCAACCCGACGCCCAGGGACTGGGATCCGGACCGCGTCACCGGCCGGGGCCCGGTGGTGTTCCCCGGAGTTACCGAAGGCGGGGCGGCGAACACGGTGGCGGTCGCGCCACGCACGCTCGCCACGCGCCTCGACGACGTGGACACCGAGTGGCTCTTCGAGAACAACTTCACCAAGCTGCGCGAGATCGCGATCGCCTTCGATCTGCCGCCGGCCTACCTGGACAATCTGCCGGTGTCGCAGGCCCGCATCACGCTCGTGGGCCGCAACGTGTGGCTGTGGACCGCGATTCCGCACATCGATCCGGAGACTGCAGCCATCGAGGGCAGCACCACCGAAGCGAATCTCGCCGGAATCGAAGACAAGCAGTTCCCGACGCCGCGATCCTTCGGGATCAACATCTCCGTCGTGCATTGAGGAGGCGCACATGTCTCGACGGGAGAAACCGATGATGCCGAAGACAGCTGAACCGAGCGGGAGATCGAGAATGAATACGAAGAGAAGGATGCATCGAAGCCTCGCGGCCGGTCTGATCGTGGCGATCGGCCTGGGCGCCTCCGGTTGCACGGACGACTTCACCGGGATCAACACCAACCCCAACGCGCCCACCGACGTGGGGGCTCAGTACCTGCTGCCCGCGGGCATCGTGGGCGCCGTTACCAGCCTGCTGGGAACGGGCTTCGACCGGGGCACCGCCTCGGTCTGGGTGCAGCACTACGCGCGCCTCCAGTACGGCTCCATCGATCGCTACGAGATCGACGGCAGCTTCTCGGACGGGCTCTGGGCCGGCTTCTATACCGGGGCCCTGGTGGACTTCGACGGGGTGGTCCAGAAGGCCGCCGAGAGGGGCCTGGCCAACCAGGAAGCGGTCGGGCGCATCCTGCGCGCGTGGATGTTCCACAACATGGTGGACCTGTGGGGCGACATCCCCTACACCGAAGCGCTGGGCGGGCTTGAGGCCGGCAACATCACGCCGAAGTACGATGACGCGCAGTCGATCTACAGCGCCCTGCTCGCGGAGTTGTCCGCGGCGAGCTCCCAGATCGCTCCCATGAGCGGGCTCTTCCCCGACGCGTTCCGCGGAACGGTCGGCAGCCCGGACCTGATCTTCGGGGGCGACATGTACAAGTGGCAGCGGTTTGCGAACTCGCTGCGGCTGCGTATGGCGATGCGCCTGATGAGCGCGTCGGAGGCCTCGAGCGCGATTTCCGCGGGCGTCTTCGAGAGCCGCGAGGACGAGGCCAAGCTGGATTGGCTGGGCTCGCCGCCCAACGAGAACCCGATGGCGCCCGCGTTCATCTCCCGCCCCGGCGACTTCCGCATCAGCGCGGCGATGGTCGACGCCCTGATCGAGCACAACGACCCCAGGCTCCCCATCTACGCCGATCCGGCCAGGGAGACGGGTGAGTTCCGCGGGATGCCCAACGGCCTGGACGACAGTCACGGGATCGAGTTCGAGCAGGTGTCCCGGGTCGGCACGTGGTTCCTGCAGCCCGACACGCCCACCTGGATCCAGTCCTACGCCGAGGTGGCGCTGCTCCAGGCCGAGGCTGCGGTCAGAGGCTACGCCGGGGGCGATGCGGCGGCCCTCTACGAGGCCGGCATCCGGGCATCGATGGAGACGTACGACATCTCCTCCGACGACATCGACGCGTATCTGGCGCAGCCGATGGTGGCCTTCGCTTCGGATACGGATACCCAGCTGGGGCAGATCGCCCAGCAGATGTGGTTCGCGCTCTACGATCAGGGGCCGGAGGCGTGGGCCTACTTCAGGCGCGCCGACCATCCCGGCCTGGTGGCGGGTCCGGACAACCTGAACAACGGTCTCATTCCGGTGAGGTTGCCGTATCCGCAGAGCGAGGAATCGGTGAACAACGCCAACCTGACGGCCGCGCAGACGGCCCAGGGGCTGGGATCGGAGCCCTGGAACACACCGCTGTTCTGGGACCCCAACTGAGCGGAACAGCCCCAACCTTGACGTAGCGTCAGGGTTGGGGCGTTGCGCGGCCCGGTCGCGAAGCCCAACCAACCCCTCCCCTCGCTTGTGGCGCGACGAGTCTGATATACTTTCGTGACAAGTGAGCGATAGCGGGAACGGCCCGCATCCGGCCGCATTTGCGCTGGATGCGGGCGCGGCCGACTACATCGTCAAGCCGTTCTCTCCATCGGAGTTGACGGCCAGGGTGCGGGCCGCCCTGCGGCGTGTAGCCGGGCCTGAGCCCTTCCTCCTGGGGCAACTGGCCATTCGGTACGACCAGCGGCACGTCGCGGTTGCCGGCCGGTCGGTGCAACTGACCCCCACCGAGTACGAGCTGCTGCGCGTGCTGTCGGTCAACGTGGGGCGGGTGCTGACACACGAGTCGCTGCTGCGCCAGGCGTGGCGCAAAGGAGATCGACGCGCGCCGGACCCCAAGCTCGTGCGGGCCGTCGTAAAGCGGCTGCGTCGCAAGCTGGGAGACGATGCGGCCAACCCGGCCTACATATGCAACGAGCGCGGGGTTGGCTATTTCATGCCCGCGGGTTCTCGCTGAAGATCATTCGGGAGTCCGCGCCCACGGTTGCTTGCTCGTCGAGTGCGGCTCGCGCTTCGGGGAGGCGGGAGAGGGTGTCCGGGCTCTGTCCCTCGGCGGATCCGGAATCGCGGGCGCTGTAGCGGCTGACCAGTCCGCCTTCGGCGAAGCCGTCGCGCACCTCGGCGATGTCCGCCAGCCGCACCGTTGTGCCATCGTTGCGGGCCAGCACGATGATGTTCTCGAAGTCGTGCTGGTTGTAGCTGCGGCCGGCGGTGCGGATCCTGACCCGCCCGTCGCGCGGCTCGATGCTTCCCGCCGACAGCTCCAGCGTGCCGCTCCGGACCGCGGCGGCCACGTCCGACAGCGTGAGGCCCAGGGCCCTGAGGCGCGCTGCCGGCACCTCGATGGTTCCGAGGGAGAGGAGCCCTGCCGCGAGGATTCCGACCATCAGAAGGTTGGCCGCGACGCCGTTTCGGGCCATGTAGGCGATAGGGCCGACGTGTCGGCTCGCGCCGTCCCCGCCGCCCGCCTCCGTCATGCCGCGCCTCGAGAGCAACGGTGTCCGTTCAGTTGCTTGCCGATGAATGTCGGCCGTACGAAGTACTTGCAGGTCAACAGGATCAAGCCGATCGCCGTGACCGAGACCAGCGCCAGCTTGAGGATCGCGGGCAGCGGAACGCTCGCCAGGAGAAGGGGCAGCAGCATGACGAACGGCACGTGGACGATGTAGATCCAGTACGAGGCGTCCGCCATGTACCGCCAGCGCCGGCTCGGCCTGTCCATGTAGCGCAGGAAGAGTCCGATCAGGCCATATGCCATGAACCACATGGAAAGCGCGAGGAAGACGACCGCCGACAGGTGATGTCCCTCGTCAATGCCCGTGCACATCCTGTCCGGCCTGGGAGGGCAGGCTCGGGGCGACCTCCCCACGGCCTTCGTCCAGCACGAGAACCAGAAGTTCCTCGGCGAACCTCAGCAGCGCGTTCTCAGTCAGGAGATCCTGAGCGGGCCCGACAGGACCTCGGTGTTCGGGTGGAAGGTCGCCCACGCGAACCAGAAGGCCACGTAGGCGTCGCGCACCGGCTCGAGCGCCGAGCCCTCGAGAGGCCCGTCGGCGGCACGACCCCCGAGGGTCCATCTGCTGCCGGTCTGCACATCGAAGAACCGGCCGTCGCGGACGTCGAAGGCAAGGTCTCGGCCGTTGACCATTGGCTCGTAGGCCATCGCCGCCTGGGCCCGGCTGGACCAGAACACCACCACCGGCTGAGTCCCCTGCACGTCGTCGTGCACCACCACGACATCGCCCCTGCTCTCGAGCACGATGAACGGAAAGGCCATGCCGTGCCCGTTGTCGCGCGGAATACCGAGAACGCGCTCCTTGGGAGGCCGCCGGGTGTCGAACTCGGGGTTCGGGAACAGGGTCTGGCCGTTGTCGACCACCTCGTAGTCGGCGTAGGGGTAGTGCTCGTAGTCCCCGCCGCGGGCCCGGATACCCGAGACAACCAGGGTTTCGGGGTGCAGGTCCTTCCAGGCGTTCCACCGGATCTCCATCGACGGAAGCAACTCGAGCGGCTGGCCGTCCAGCGGACCACATCGAGCACTCCGCAGCATCTGCGGGAAGAGTGATTCCCGGGTCCCGTCGCTGCGGCGGTTGAACATCATCAGGTTGTTGTGGAACAGGAGGCCCGACACGCCCAGGTCGGCACCCTCAATGGCAGAGCGATCGAAAACCATGCTCGACCCGGTGAGGGGACAGTAGGTGACGGCGATGGGGCTCCCGAAGTCGTCGAAGTTCACGATCTCGTGCCACCAGAGGATGTTGTGCGGCACCGCGATGAAGCGCCCGTCGGCCTCGATCCCGATCACCCGGTCGGCCTCCCCGAGGTAGGTGGCTTCGGCGTGGTGGCTGGGCACCAGCGACGGGTTGCGGAGAGCCGGGATGCCGTCCCGGCCCACGCCCCCGGAGACGACCAATTCCTCGGGAATGCTGCAGAAGGAGTCCTCGGCCACGGGCGGAATGTTGCTGCCGTCGCCGTCGAACGGCGAGGTCGCGTCGAAGATGCCGCACGCGGTGAGGATGGCGCATGCGGTGAGGATGCCCGCGATGCTCCGGTGCGACCGACAGTCTGCCCGCCTCGCGCGGATGGCGGCGCGCCCGGACCGCGCCGGCCGCCGGCCAAGACCACTCGCCGGCCGGCGGGCAGACCCGGAATCAGGCACTGGTCGTCACGTCCGGCACGAAACCGTTCATCGCCTGAGCGAAATGATCTCGATGATGCCCCTCGGATACCCCATCCCATACCGACTCGCGGCCCGGCCCGGATCGAGATAGCGGATCTCCTCGATGTCGCGCACCTGGTACGCGTTCAGGACGTCCAGCTCACCCATGCGGGTGCCGTCCATGAAGACCGTCGGAGTTACCGGCGTCGCGTTCGCGAGGCCCACCGTCTGACCCCGGGCCCGAAGCCACTGGGGATGCAGTGCGCGGATGACGTCGTACGCCGTGATCGCCTGCGATTCCTCGATCTGCGCGCGGGTGATGAGGTTGCGGGAGGTGCCGGGGCCGCTGCCCGTGGATGCGCAGCCTTCGAGGGAGAATACGAGAAGGAGGGAGAGGATGAGATACCGCATGGGATCCTCCGGAGGCGGGACAGATACATTAACCTAGCACCTGACCGTGCGGTTGCGATACGCGACGAGCCAGGCCGCAATGGTTGTCCCGCGTCCGTCGCCAACCCGCTTGCCCCCGCGTCCCCCCGCGCCGTAATCTGATTGTTGCAAGTCGGCTCTTTCCCGCGGCAGGAGGTGAACATGCGCGGATCGACTTCGGCCCGAATCGGGATCCAGGCAGGACACGCACTCCGCCTCTCCTTTCTCATCCTGCCCCTGCTCACGGCCTCGCCCGCCGAGGCGCAGCATCGCGACGGGGGAGGGGACATCACCATGGCGATGGTGGGAGACCTCATCATCACGCGGGCTTTGATGCCCTATGATGAGCCCGAGTTCCTGAAGCTGCGGGACCTGATCGGGGGGAGCACCGTCGGCTTCGGCAACATGGAGATGCTGCTGCACGAGTACGGCCCCGACATCATCCCCTCGGCCCAGAGCGGGGGCACGTACATGGCCGGGCATCCGGACCTGGCCAGGGACCTGGCGTGGATGGGGCTGGACATGCTGGGGCTCGCCAACAACCACACCATGGACTGGGGTGCGGGCGGGATGCGTTCGACGCAGCGGGCCCTGGCCGCGGCGGGGATCAAGGTCGCGGGCTCGGGCGAGAATCTCGCGCTCGCGAGGGCGCCTGCGTACATGGAAACGATGGATGGCCGGGTGGCGCTCATCGCCGTGTCCTCGAGCTTCTCGGAGCACATGAGAGCCGGCCATCAGCGTCCGGACCTGCGTGGGCGGCCCGGGCTGGCGCCGATGCGTTTCGAGACGACGTACGTGGTGCCGGGCGATGTCTACGAGAGCCTGGAAGAGGCGCGCGCTCAGGGAGTCGGAGGAATCGAGGGCAACTTCGAGTCAGGCGATGGATATCGAACCATCACGACCCCGCACCAGGGCGACCTGCAGGAGCTGCTGGCCACCGTCCGCGACGCCCGCCGGCAGGCCAACTGGGTGGTCGTGACCAGCCACACCCATCAGGGCGGCGGCAACAACTACATCCCCGGTCGGGCCGGCGACGAGCCGGGCTGCCTCGGCCTCTATCAGGACGACTGCAACCAGAGCAGCTACGTGCCCGCGGATGCGCTGGTGACGTTCGCGCGAGCCGCGATCGATGCCGGTGCCGATGCCTTCTACGCGCACGGTCCGCACGTGCTTCGCGGCATCGAGATATACCAGGAAAAGCCGATCTTCTATTCCCTGGATGACTTCCTGTTCCAGAACGAGACCCCGCCATTCCAGCCCTGGGACAACTATGCCCGCTATGACGTCGACGCGTTCCGGGGCCTGCCGTCCGATTTCTACGATGGCAGGGAAGTGGCCTCCGGGGGCGGGCGCCCCGCCGCGGACTACTGGTGGGACGGAGTCGTGGCGCTTTCGGAGTTCCGGGAGGGAGAGCTGTACGAGATCCGGCTGGTGCCGACGGTGCTGGGGTACGGGCTGCCGCGCCCGCAGCGTGGCCGGCCGGTGGCCGCTTCGGGCGAGGACGCGCAGCGGATCCTTACGCTCCTGGCCGCCCTCTCGGAGCCGTTCGGCACGAGCATCGAGGTTGTCGGGGATGAGGGCGTGATCCGCGGGCCGGGGGCGGTGCGGACGGACGGGTCGGGTTCTCGGCGCTGATCGCGAGCCCGCCCGGCAGCTATTCGCCCTTCAGAGTGCGCCTGGCCAGTCGGGCGCCTCGCGGAGTTCAGCGGCTCGCCGTGGATTCACGGGCTGCTGACGCTCAATCTGTTGCGGGCGGCCTCCTGCCCTCGGATGGAGTGATCACGATTCCGGGGAGCATCCCGGTCGGTGCACCCTCGTCCACAACGAAGCTGCCGTTGACGAGCACGTAGTCGATTCCGGTCGCGTACTGGTGCGGGTCGGTGAAGGTGGCCATGTCGCGGATCTGCTCCAGGTCGAGGACGACGACATCGGCCACGAAGCCCTCGCGCACCTGGCCGCGGTTGCGCAGCCCCAGGATCTGGGCGGGCAGGGTGGTCATGGAGCGAATGGCGTTCTCGACGGAGAGGACGCCGCGATCGAGCGCGTACTCCCGGATCTTGCGCGGGAAGGTGCCGTAGAAGCGGGCGTGGATGGCCGGCCCGTCCTCGGGCAGTGAGATGCCGCCGTCCGAGGCCGTCGCCACCCATGGCTGGGCAGAGAAGTTCTGGATGTCCTCCTCCGAGAAAGAGAAGCTGCGCAGGCGCCCGCCGCCGCGGCGGTCCGGCATCCCTTCCAACTGGAGCTGGATCGCGGCTTCGACGGCCGAGATGCCGCGCTCGTCCGCGATCTCGGCGACGCTCCTGCCGATCAGCGTGCGGTCCGGAAAGTCGAAGACGACGATGTTCTCCGCCCCGCCCCGAAACTCGGTCTCGTACGCGATGTCCTGCCGGAGCAAGCGGGCGCGCTCGGAGTCTGCGAGGGTAGCTCGCAAGGCTTCCGCGTAGTCGGGTGCCGCGTCCGGACCGCCGCCCGCAGCTTCATCGTCCGCGCCCACGGCCCATTCCGGAATGAGGCTCACGTTGCCGTCGCTGCCGCTGGTCGCGTACGGGTACTGGTCCGCGAAGATCGCGACCCCGCGGTCCCGCGCCCGGCGGATCGCCGCGATGATGGCCCCGCTCGATCCCCAGTAGTTGGCGCCCCTCGCCTTGATGTGGGTCGCGACCACCGTTGCCCCGGTGCGCTCGCCGATCTCGATGGTCTCCTGGATGGAATTGAGCATGGTCGGCGGACCGGGCTCGTCCTGACTGGGCCGCCACCACATCGGCGAAGTGCCGCTGCTGCGCTCATGTTCGATGAACACGCCGCCAAAGGGCACGATCTCCTCCACGACCGCGACGACCTCGTCGGTGTCGCTCCAGCGGCCGGGCACGTATTCGAGTCCCGCCGACATCCCGAAGGCTCCCGCCTCCATCCCTGCGCGCGCGAGCTCCCGCATGCGCTGCACCTCCCCGGGCGTCGCGAGCCGCCGGTAGTCGTCGCCCATCGCCTCCGCGCGGATCGAGTTGTGGCCCACCATGAGGATCGCGTTGGGACCGGTGCGCAGGTTCTGCAGCAGTGACCTCTGCGCGCCGATGTCCACGGGGCTGCGGCCGTCCTGGTTGATGACGACGGTGGTCACGCCCTGGGTGACCAGGTTGGTGGCGGCGCGGCGGCGCTCGTCCGGCGACGCCAGACCCGGGGCGCCGTGCGAATGAAGATCGATGAAGCCGGGCGCCACCACCTTGCCCCGGGCGTCGATGACCCGCGCGGCCGGCGCGTCGGCCAGGTCGCCCACGGCCGCGATCATCCCGTCCCGGATGCCGACATCCGCGTAGATCCAGGGGTTTCCGGTGCCATCCAGGACCCGAGCCCCGGTGATGAGCACGTCGAACGAAGCGGGCTCCTGAGCCTGTCCGTGGGCGGCGGGCAGGAGCAGCGAGAGTAGAAAAACGCCAGTCAGCAAGCGACGAATCGGTTCCTCAAGTCTAGTCATTTACCAAATACCCTCACATCTGTCATGTCTTGCGAGATGCCCCATGGTCCCTCGCGCATACCAAAGTCACTCGTCCATCCCATATTTCCTCGGACATCCCATACGCACCTACGCGCCCCAGAGCGCCGGAAGGCGATCCAGGAACCAGAAGGTGGCGAAGGCGCCCAGCGCGTAGCCGAGGGCAGGCTCGACCCGCTCCACGGCCATTCGCCTTGCCCGCCCGGCGATCTTCGCCAGCGCGATCAGCGCCACGACGAACGCGAGCTGCCCCGCCTCGACGCCAAGGTTGAAGAACAGGAGGGCCACCGGAACGTCGCTCGCCCTGAGCCCGATCTCGCCGAGAGCGCCGGCGAACCCGAGCCCGTGCAGCAACCCGAAGACGAAGGCCACCAGCCACGGATACCGGTGCACGAGCGACTTCCGGCCCCGGTGCCCGACCACGATCTCGCGGGCCAGCAGCACGATGGAGAGGGCGATCGCGGCCTCGACCGGCGCGCGGTCCACGGGCACGTAGCCGAGCACCGCCAGCCCCAGGGTGATGCTGTGCGCCAGGGTGAAGGAGGTGATGGTCTTGACCAGCGACCAGAATCCCCCGACGAGCAGGAGCAGTCCCAGAACGAAGAGCAGGTGATCGATCCCGAAGAGGATGTGCTCCCCGCCGAGGATGAAGTACGTGCCCGCGAGCCGGCCGGTCGTACCGCCCCCGGCGCGCAGATCCGCCAGCCGGATGGGAACCGAGCGGCCGTCGCCGCGGAAATAGGCCGACGCCTCGGTGCCATCGCCCCAGCGCACCAGCGCGACCACCCCGGCCAGCGACCACGGAAGCTCCAGGGCGTCATCGAAGGTCAGCTCGGTGGCGCACTCGAACGCGAAGCCCGCGCTCACGAGCACGCCCGCGGCTTCCGAGCGAATCGGCTCGCAGCGCTCCGGGAGCACCCCGCGCAGGTCGATGATGGGCGACACCTGGGTGTCGACGATCGAGAACACGTACCGGGTGTCGCCGATCTGGTCGAGGTAGACGCGGGCCACGGAGGTGACGTCCACGTCGTGGGTGGGGAGCGGGGTGGGGGCGGCAACCGGGCCGAAGGTGGGCGCCGGAGTCGAGGACGCGCCGATGATTGCGAGGGTCACCACGAGGCCAACGACCTTCATCATCGCTCCC
>LXNJ01000748.1_pt1 | contig 21215 bp, 16 predicted proteins | sample 809081 | NCBI WGS metagenome assembly LXNJ01 (sample SAMN04870510, study PRJNA318959) | sponge metagenome | biome: sponge; feature: marine sponge reef; material: water | host: Petrosia ficiformis | place: Greece: Milos, Mediterranean Sea | collected 2013-05-29 | depth 5-7 m | reverse complement strand
TGAGATTCGATACTTCCGTTGCAACTTTCGGTGGCATCACGTGTTCTTTCTATAGCCGAACCTCGCGAAGGGATGGTTCGGAGTTCGGCGGCAGTCTATTGCGTCACGCCATCTACTGTGAATCACTCGGAGACGCGGGTCGCCGGAACTGCCAGATCGGCTTTGCTCCGCGAAGCAGGTCGAACTGAGACGAAGCAAGCGGGTCCATCAAGTTGTTGACGCAAGTTCGCTTTGCAGTTCGCAGTCTGCGAAGGTCGCCCAGGTACTGCATTGCCGTCTCCAGTATTGTCGGGCTGTCTATCGCCAGCGTTGCGGGAGTGTTTGCCCTGATTCATGGCATCCTGCTTCGCCCGCTGCCATATCACGAGCCAGACCGTCTAGTGTTGCTGTTTGAGTATGTGCCTCAATTCGCCCACATGGTCGATGCGCCTTACTTCCCCGTCAATGCAATGCACTTCCTTGAATGGCAACAGCACGCTTCCAGCTTTTCTGACATGGCGCTCTTCACGTGGCACGAACAGACTCTCTCTGGAAGCAATGGTGGTGTTCCTGCGAAAGTGGGCGTTGCCTCGGTGTGGCCATCCTTTCTCAAGACATTGGGGGTTTCTCCCCGGCTGGGACGGGATTTCGACGAGAGCGAAAGCGAGCCCGGTAAGGGTGGGAGCGTTCTCATCAGCGATCGATTCTGGCGCGACCAATTCGGTTACGAGCCAAGCGCGGTCGGACGGAAGATCGTTCTCGACGACCGCGTCTACGATGTTGCAGGAGTGCTCCCGGAAGGGTTCACCTTCCCCGACACTTCAAGGGCTTTCCCGGCTTACCCGACGTCTGGCGACCCACGAGCAATCGACATCCTGCGTCCGTTCGAACTCCGCAACCGAAATCCCGAAGGCAATTTTAACTGGTGGGCGATCGGCCGGCTTGCGAGCGGAACCGAGGCTCGCCGTGCGAAAACCGAACTCGACACACTGTGTGCAGCGATAGCCGACACTTGGTCAGAGCGAGTTGACTTGTTTTCGGTCGTCCGGCCGCTCCACGCCTCGATGGTCGGCGACAGCAGGAAGCCGCTTCTCATTGCGTTTGCTGCCGTCGGCCTCGTCTTGTTGATTGGCTGCCTCAATCTGGCATGCCTCTCCCTGAATCGCGTCCGGAACCGGAGCGGTGAGATCGCTACTCAGGCTGCTGTCGGTGCCGACCCAACCAGATTGGTCAGCCAATTCCTGTGCGAAGGGACCTTGCTCGGCATCGCAGGTGGCTGCGCTGGCATTGTGCTGGCCGCTGGCCTTACCAGAGGGCTGCGGAATTGGTATGCCGTAGAACTGCCGCTGATCGAAACGATATCTCTGAGTCCGCCCGTGATCGCCTTGGCCTTTGCGGGGAGCATGCTTTCGGTACTCCTCTTCTCGGCCGCGCCAGCGCGGTATGTCGCGAGCGTTCCCCCCAGCCTTCCGCTACTTGGCTCCGGGCGCTCGAGCACTCAATCGAGAGCTGTTCGAGGAGCTGCGGGCGCGCTTGTCGCCGCTCAGGTCGCCCTCAGCGTCACGCTCCTGGTGCTTGCCGGCCTGCTCCTGCAAAGCTTTCGGAATGCACTCGATCAGGACCCAGGTTTCGACACTTCAGGGGTCGCGATCACGGAACTCTCGGTTTCCCGCAAGAAGTACGGCGAAACCGTACGGCAAGCGAATGCATACAACGAGATGCTGCGGGGAATCCAGGCGATCCCCAGTATTCACTCCGCTGGACTTGTCTCGATTCCGCCACTGGGAGGTGCGAACCAGGTAAGCGACATTTCTGCAGTCGGAGAAGCCGAGGTTCCGCTGCTGGAACGTCCATTTGCAAACTTCCGATGGGCGAGCCCGAATTACTTCGCGGCGATGGGAATCCCGATTCTCAAGGGTCGCGTCTTTCCGGACACCAAAACAACACCGCCACCGGTCGTCATCAGTGAGGGCGTCGCCCGTGCCTTGTGGCCGGGACGGGAACCCATCGGGCGAGAACTGACTGGGCGCGATGGGGAATCGCTGACGGTCGTCGCGGTGGTGCCTGACATGTCAGTAGAATCGATCGAATCGGAACCTTCTCTCATGGTCTATCAGCCTCATTGGTACGAAAATGCGCCCCGAGACATGTGGTTGGTCATCCATGCCAAGGTGGATCCGCTGTCTCTCGCCGACGCCGTGAGAAACGCCGTGTGGCGTGTCGACCCCGAAGCTCCTTTGGGGGCCTTCGAGCCAGCAAGGAGTCTGGTCGATCGGACTCTCGCCGCGCGCTTGTTTGCCTCGACTACGATTGGCATCTTCTCTCTTCTCGCCTTCGTGTTAGCGGGTCTCGGTGTGTATGGCGTGGCTGCCGAGTCGATGTCTCGCCGAACCCGCGAGGTGGGAATCCGACGCGCCTTGGGCGCCCCGGTTGGGAGAGTACGGCGGGATCTGGTTCTGCAAGGGATGTACCCGGTCTTCACTGGCTTAGGGGTTGGAATAGCGTGCGCTTATGGCGTTTCCCCGCTCCTGCAGGGCATGTTCTTCGGTGTCGGAGCAACGGACCCTTCCACCTATCTAGCGGCAAGCGGGATCATAGTCCTGGGGGCGCTGCTGGCTTGCTACGTGCCGGTCCGCCGGGCATCGGCAGCTAAGATAACGGATTCGTTGCGGATTACCTAAGCGGACCCTCGCATGGACAAGCCGCGAATAGGATACGCGCGACGGAAGCGCACGCGACGGATTGCCGCTGGGTCCGTAGCGGTGGTTGCGATTCTGGCTGTGGCGTGGGCAGTGTTTCATATTGAGCCTGCGGCGCCGGGCGTGGACGCTGCCGTGGTCTTCACGGACACGGTCAAGCGCAGCGAGATGGTGAGGGTACTCGAAGTCCTCCACCAAGTTGAGCCGCGCTGACCGGGATCTTGCAAGAGCATCGCCTAGAAGATCATCTTGAATCCTAGCTGTAGGTTGCGGGATCTCGCGACGCTATTGATGATGCCAAAGTTGGGATCTCCTACTCGAGTGTTCGGTGCATTGAATTGCGGAGAATTGGTGAAATTGAATGCCTCGAAGCGGAATTGACCCGACAGCTTCTCGCTATAGCGAAAGCTCTTGTACAGGGAGAAATCCCATTGCGCTCGTCCGGGAATTCGAAGAATGCCCTTGCCGGCATCGCCAAATGCAAGCGGCTGGTTGGGGACGAGCGCATCAGGATTCCACCACCGGCTTGGGTCTTGATTGGGCGGGTTGACGTCTTGGCCTGCGACGACATCTGGACGGTCGAGGTGATTGAGGTCGTTGATGTTTGATCTGCTCGCGCCCTGTACTCTAGGCGTCGCAGGTGTTCCGCTCGCCAGGACCATGATCGATCCGATCGCCCAATCTGCCAGCCATCCCTTGATGCCAGTAGCGCCCTTGAAGAACGGCAGTTCGTACACGACGCTGCCAATCAGGCGGTGTCGCATGTCTTGGGGCGTCGGGCCACGCTCGTGGCTCAGATCCAGGACATCCTTGACGATTCTCGCGTTCTCCCCCGGAGCGCCTCCCGATACCGGAATCGAGCGCCAGTCGCCGATGGCATGTGACCACGAATAGGACGCAATGCAAGTCATTCCCTTCGAGTAGCGCTTCTCCAGCTTTGTCTGAAGCCCGTGATAAAGCGAGTTCCAGCGAAACGAGTGCATGTTGGAGCGTCCTAGGGTGACGAATCTGCCGGGACCGCTGCCGGGGAACTCCACATCGCCTCGCTTTGCCGAAGGGACGAACGCAGCGCGCCAAGGTCGTCGCTCGTTGATTCCGCCCGTCGGAGGGACCACCTTTTTCGTGACCGGGTCATAGACGTATTCGCCAGGCCGAGGGACGTTCTCGTCCCATCGGCCCATCATATGGTTCATCTTGTTGCCGAAATATCCGATCTCCCAGAGCGCGCCTCCGGGCAGTGAGTGTTGGATGTTGAAGTTCCAGTTCTGCGCCATTGGCCAGTCCGGTTCCGGTTCCCATCCCGACATCTCGACAGCGATCGCATCGCGTGCACCGATCACGTTTGGCGGCAAGCCATTCCGAAATAGATACTGTGCTGGATCACCGGGATCCGCCGACAGGCCTACCTTGAAGTGGAATGGAGGCTGTGTCGCCTTGTACTCTCCGCCGCCCGTATTTGAGAAGGTACCGTAAGAAATCCCATAAGCCATGCGGATGGCAGTCTTGTCCGTGAGCCTGTAGGCCATTCCGAGGCGAGGCGCGAAGTTCGTGGTATCTGGCTTGGTGAGTCGTCGCGGTGTTCCGTCAAGACCGGCGAGCTTGATCTCGCCCTGCGTAGTGCTGCCCGAATAGTCGATCTGTGCGTCGGGATGCACATGCTCTTTCCAGCGGCGATTCGAGTCTGGACGCTTCGCGCCGGGATCGAAGTATCCGATTCCGTCCCTGGTTTCTAGGAATGGAGGGTTGTACTCGTATCGCAATCCAAGGTTGAGGGTCAGTCTGTCGCTGGCCATCCAGTCATTCTGCAGGTAGAAGTGCTGGTACGGCGAACGCATGTTCATGTAGGTGGTGTTCGACCCGCGCAGGCCATTGACCGTGCCGAGCAAGAAGTCCGCGAATCCGTCGCCACCCGAGCCGAACGGCCTGCCGCGAGTGAACTGACGGGGAAACGCCACTCTGCCCAGCGCAAGCTGAGGGTTCATGATCCCGGTCTGCATGAAGAAAACCTGTACTCCGAACTTGATGGCGTGGTTGCCTCGCGTCCACGTGCTGTCAACCGAGACTTGGCGCGTCTGAGACTGGATAAAGTTCGGTGCCCAGTTTGAGTTGCCAAGTGCTTGGTAGCCCCCTATTTCGAGAACTGCCATCCCACGCAGATTCGTATCGAAGCCCGGCAGCCCGATTTCCTTGTTGATGTTTCCGGGAACGTCGCCGTGAATGTCGACATCTGTATCCAGATAATTCCATCCAAGCCGGACATTCGACACGATCGATGGATTCCAAATGTGATTCCAACCGATTGCCGTGTTGTTGCTCGTCACATCGAGCGAGTCGCCGCCGGGAACCAGCGAACCAAAGTTTGCAGTGGGAGGCAGTGCCGGTGCGCTTCCCCTCAGGCGTTGCTGGGAACTCCAGCGTGCGAAGAGCTTGTCCTGACCGCTCAGGACATGGTCCCAGCGGATGTCCCATTTGCTGGAATCTCGATTGCGGATGCCCTGAAAGGTGTTGTTCCTTGTAAGTCCGGAGTTTCCTGGTTCAGGGTAGAAGTCCTTGGCAATTGCAGAAATCGGATCGAATCGGGAGGCAGGGATGATCTGATTCGGAAACGGGCGCCTTTTTCTGGAGTCGGTGCGTTCTGCGGTAAACGGATCATAAATTGTCCTTCCAGCAATCTCGAGGAATTCACCAGAGAAGTCACCTTGTCTCATCGCTCGGGTCGGGATACTTGTTACAGACGTAGATGGCTCGAGAATGCCTGTGAGCTCGAGATCACCGAAAAAGAACGATCTGTTTCGATCGATAGGACCCCCAACGGAGAATCCGTACTGTCTGCGTCTGAACGGAGGCTTGCCTGCGTTCGAACTCGCAAAATAGTTCCTTGCGTCCAGAATTGCATCACGGACAAAGAAGAATCCCGTACCGTGTAACTCGTTGGTTCCTGATTTGATCGCCAATGAGACAACGCCAGAAGACGACTTGCCGTACTCAGCCGAGAAGCCGTTGGTGATGACCTTGAACTCGGCTATGGCGTCGACCGAAGGCTTGACTGTCTCCTTTTGGGCTCCTTGTGACGCAATCGATTGATTGTTGTTGTCAACGCCGTCAATAATGAAGTTAATCTCTGTTCCGCGCTGGCCGCCGATCGAGATTCCCTGTCCGCGGGAAACCACGGTACCGGCCGAAATCACGGCCAGTTGAAGGTAGTCCCGCCCATTGAGCGGGAGATCGACGATCTGCCTATTCTCGAACACGGTACCGGCCGAACCCTCGGTTGTTTGCAGTAGCGGCACCGACGCCTCGACTTCGATGACCTCCTCCACGTCTCCCACCTCCAAGGTGACGTTGAGCTCACGAACGTCGCCAATTGACAGGGAAACGCCCAACCCGGAATAGGTCTTGAAACCATCTGTCTCGACGACGACAGTGTACGTTCCAATCCAGAGCGGTCCGGAGCGGTAGCTGCCAAACTTATTGGTCCGGGCCATCGAAGTGATACCTGTCTCGACATTGTTGAAGTTCACCTCGACACCGGGAATCAAGGCCCCTGTAGCGTCAGAGACTGTCCCGACGACCAGCGCCGTGTCGGCTTGCTGCGCAGTCGCGAGATGCGACAGTCCAATGGAAACAGCAAGAGTAGTGACGAAGCGGGCAACGTAATACGTCAAGATTCCGAGTCCCGGACTCTTCCGCTCAACTTGGGTGAGAGTGATCGAATCTCGTCAAGTTGCTTCCAGTAGACAGTGAGAGCTCGTCTTCCTGCTGGGGTCAGGCGGTAGCGCGTCTGGGTTACCTTTCCGGTGAACCCCTTCAAGATCTTCACGTAGCCGGCTTGTTCCAAGCGATTCACGTGAGACGATAGGTTGCCGTTGGTCAGTCCCAGAGCCGATTGCAAGAACTTGAAATCAATCTCCTCGGCCGCAGATAGAAGCATTACGATTCGGAGCCTGGCCGGCTCGTGAACCACCCTGTCGAGCCCGTTGGCCATGGTCTCGCTTCTCACCTTGCTGCGACCTCTCGCAACCTCTTCAGGGAATACTGGCCAGCCAGATGCCCCGCCACTCCGGTGATCGTGCCGTATCCAACAGTCGGTATCAGCAGGTTCAGGGTACGCCATGGTCCTGCGAATGTGATGGGTGCTCCTGCCATTATCAGGATGGCGTGAATGCAGTATAGAATCGGCCAAAGGAGAAACAGCGGACTGAGCGTTGAGCGCATTGATGCGAAGATCAAGATCAACAAGGGTACGGCGTAAAATGCCGACACAGGCTGCAAATAGCCGAATGGAAGGTAGCCTAGGCCTGTCAGGATCACCGAGATCGGCACTCCCAGAAGGAATGCTCCGGGAAGTACGTATCGGGGCCAATTCGGGGTTCTTTGCTTTGCGGGGACCGCGAGGACCACATCACCGTCTTTGCTGTAGATCCTCTTCGTGAGGTTCTGGAACCACCGGCCACCCCAGCGCGGGACGACGAACCAAACGAGGAAGGCAACCAGAACAGCAACAGCTGCCATTGCGGAGCAGATGTGGATGATGTCCCCCTTTCTGAATAACTCTACTGCGAGCTTCACACCCAAGAGGCTCAATAGGGTCCAAACTAGACACAGAAACAGGGAGAGCAAGAGCGGGAGGGTCCGATTCCGAGCATAGTGTCGAGTCCACTTGGGGATCTCTTTGATCGACTCGCTAGGAAAGTGTTCGTAGTGGGAGCTGGTGTGCACAAGGTTGTCCTTTCGATGTGGCTGGGAGCTTGCAGAACAAATCAGTCTGCATCACAAACCTAAACCAAATCAAAAGGCCTGTCAAGTGGTCAGTGATTCGGGGGTGTACGTCCCGGTTTTGAGATCAGTGTGATCTAGCCGAACGCGGTAGGTATGCCGCATTTGTCGCAAGGCTTTCTGAAGGACTCGATCCGCCGTACCATGGTAGTCACGCAGGCGTTGACCACGGGTCTGGTCCGGGATGCAGAGAACTTTGAGTGGCATGTATCGCTTCCTCGTTGCGGTAGCACTCGTCCTTCCGACATGGCTGTCAGCCGCAGCACAGACCGAGTCGGGCAGGTTGGTCAGCGGGCAACCCTTTCGGGAGTACTCGACAATCGACGACCTTGGCCGCAGAGTTAGGTTCTACGTGTCTGAGCCCCAGCGTTCTATCGAAAAGCTGCCCTTGGTCGTCTACGTTCAAGGCACGGGCTGTTCTTCGCACTTCACGAGACGGAACGGACAAGTCCTAAAGGGCGTCCATAGTCTCGTCTACGACGTCCTTCGTGGGCGAGCCAGGGTAGCCGTCGTGGAAAAGCCTGGTGTCGAACCGTTCGACGACCCGGGCGACCGGCCGATGCAGGAGTCCTGCAGGCCGGAGTTCTTTTACGAGCACACCCTCGACAGATGGTCTGAAGCGATCGCGGCAGCAATCCGATCAGCACATGCGCTCCCAGGAGTTGACGAATCTTCAACCTTGGTCCTGGGAACCTCGGAGGGTGGAATGGTCGCTGTTCGAGTCTCGAACGTGCTCCCCAGCGTTACGCACGCGGCATCTCTAGCTGGCGGCGGACCGAACCACATGTACGTACTCGCCGAGTATGTGCGACATCGGGGCCTTGATCCGCAGGAGCTCGTGTATGACTGCTGGCGGGAAGTTCAAACCGATCCGCAGAGCACGACCAGGTTTTGCCTGGACCACTCGTTCCGTCACTGGTCCGGGTTCTATCGGACCTCATTGATCGAAGAGTGCCTGAAATCAAGTGCCAAACTCTACTTGGCTCATGGTTCCGCAGACGAGAAGAACTCCGTCGGCGGCTTCGACATGATGAGAGCTGAACTGGCAGCCAAGGGGCGGAGCGCCGTGTTCGAAAGGCTCGAAGGGGCCGGGCATTCAATGGACCTCCCCTCACAAGTCGCGCCTGAAGGCCTGCTCGCAGTATTTGAACGGCTAGCCAGTTGGTTCCTCGACGATAAATTGGGCTGAGATGGTCCAGATGACTCCATCGACTTGATGCGACGCATCTGGCGCTCCCGCTCCCTCGTGTGCTGGCGGGGTGAACGCCGCCGACCGTCAGAAAGTTGACAGCGCCTTCACTGGCTCGGTGCGGCTCCTTGGGTCCGCGCCGAGCAATCTGTCGCAGCCTACCGAGTGCGGGGAAGCCGTTCTTGTCGTGGGCGGTCGTAGCTCCGCATGCGAATGTCTTTCCCTGCGCAGGGCTCCCCTTGCACTTCAACAGGAGATGCTACTATGATAGACCTGTAGAAGTGAAAGGGATCTCTTGTCGCGCGTCGATCTTCCAAAGGGCACTCCGGGTCTACTGGTTCTCAAGACACTGGACCTCGAGACGCAGCATTGCTGGGGATCTCAGGGCGGATCCGCCAGACCTTCCGCGAGCCCATTCGGGGCAAGAGGGCATCGTTGTCTCCAGTCCCGCATCGGGTTGGGCACCGAGGGTGGATTCGAGCGACAAGGGGGACGGACAACAATCGACACGCCAAGCGATACACACTCACGGCCGCACGAAGGAGGCAACTGGACGATCTATTCGTCTCGTAGCGGATGCTGCCCAATGTCGTACAGGCCACTATTGGCATGGCCTACACGGAGGCGGCGTTGCTAGAGGACCTGCTTTATCGAGGGCGTGCGCTGCTCCGGCGCGAACTCATGGAGGAGAATCTCGATGCTGAGTTGCAATTCCATTTGGACCGACTGACGGAACAGCACGTTCGAGCCGGAATGGGGCCCCGCGAAGCCCGGCGACTCGCAAGGATAGCTCTGGGCGGCATTTGCCAGGTCAAGGAGCAGTGCCGTGAGTCTTGGGGATTGAGCAGGATTGACGCTTTGGCCAGGAACTTCAGGTATGCCCTGATTCGCATAAGGCAACACCCTCGGTCCGCAACTGTGATCGAGAGCAGTCTGGCGCTCGGCATCGGAATGAGCGTCGCCATGTTTTCGCTAGTGGATGCGGTACTGTTGCGACCCCTGCCGTTCCCGGACCAGGATTCGATCTATGTGATTCAAAAGGCGGATCCTCTTGCGGGAACCCACGTCGAGGAACTCGCATACCCGGAACTGATTGACCTGCAGGAGAGTATCCCGGGATTCGAATATGTAGCTGTAACTCCGGTGGCTCTTTACGGCAATGCCCGCGTGCTCCAGTCTGGAACGACCGACCCCGTGCAACTGGAAACAGCTCTCGTGTCGCACGATTTCTTCCGCGTTCTCGGTGTCGCCCCGAGTTTGGGATGGGATTTCGTGAGTGGTGATGAGCGAGTCGGTGCACCACCAGTCGTAGTCATGTCGGACCAGACCTGGCGTGATCATCTGGGGGCGGATCCCGGCATTATCGGCCGCACGGTGCGCCTCAATGGTCAGGGCCATACGGTCATCGGGGTCTTGGCGCCGGGCGTCGAGTTCCCCCGAGGTGCTGCTCTCTGGATACCGCTGGGGCTCGAAAAGGGAATCGTCGAATCGCGTGGCGCGACATGGCTCCAGGCGGTGGTACGTGCCAAGCCCGGCTACTCCCAGGAACAGATCTCGAGCGATGTGAACGCTCTGTTTAAGCGTCTCGCAATTGAGCACCCGGAAGTGTACTCGAGCTCGCAACAGGGAATCGTCACGCCGCTGGTCAATTATTGGACGGGCTCCGCGCGGATTCACTTGTGGATTGTTCTAGGGGCATCCCTCCTCCTACTTGTCGCATCCGCAATCAGTTCAGGCAGTCTCCTCCTCTCGCGCGCGGTGTCACGCCGGTCCGAAATCGCCGCTCACCTAGCGCTGGGCGCTCCTCATAGGCAGGTGTTTGTGCAAATGGGTGTAGAAGGTGCTGTCGTCGCTGGCGTTGCTGCCATCGCTGGCTTGGGGGTTGCTCACCTGGTGATTCGGTCGCTTGTGCGATGGCCTCCCGCCGACATCCCGCGACTGGCGGAAGCGACTTTGGACCTGAACTCCTTCTGTTTCGCCGCCGGAGCAGCGGCATTTGTCGGCGTTGTCTGCATGCTTGCGCCCGGATGGGCCGTATCGAGAATGCCGCTCGACGCAGCACTCAGGGAAACCGACTCTCGATCGTCGGGATCACTTCGAGCTAGTCGGGCCCGAAACCTATTCGTGCTCGCCCAGTCCACGCTGACAGTGGTGCTGTTGGCAACCGCTGTGCTGCTCGTGATGAGCTATCGTGCGGTGGCATTTACCGACACTGGCTTTGCGAATCGCGATGCACTGACAATGGACGTGACACTTCGCGGTCCCGGAGTGTACGCGGCGCAAGCGTTCGACAAGGAGATCCGGCGCGAATTCTACAAGCGCCTCTTGGAGCGGTTGCGTCAGGAGCCCGGTGTCACTTCCGCAGCCGCGATCCTGCTGCGGCCGCTGGCCGGACCAATCGGATGGGATGTCTCCTATGAATTCGAGTTTGAGGCTGGCAGCACTGTAAGAAGTGCACTGCCGAAAGCGAACTACGAGGTCGTAACGTCCGAATACTTTGAAACCGTTGGAACACCGCTGCTGGAAGGGCGTGATTTTGACAGCCGGGACTCAGAGGGATCGGAACCGGTCGCGATCATCAGCGAGACACTCGCTAGATCCTTGCGATCCGCTGGCCAGACACCGCTCGGCCATCGTGTGAGATTCGGATCAAAGGCTCGCTGGAGGAGGGTTGTTGGCATTTGCAAGGACGCTCGATACCGGTCCGGCACTCACTCCGGTGCCCATATCTTTGTGCCGAGCCTGCAGGTATCGCCTCCGACTCGGCACTTGGTGATTCGCGGGCGGCGGCCCGGCCCAGAACTCGCGGAAATCGTACGGGGGGCGGTGAAAGAGATCGATCCCAGCCAAGCCGCAGCTGACCCACTGACAATTGCGGAACTGATCGACAGGGATACAGCGAGACATCGATTCAATATGATCCTGCTGCTGTGGTTCGGCGCGTGCGCTGTATTTCTTGGCGCAATCGGGATCTATAGCGTGATCGCTGAGACGATGGCCGCCCGCAGGACCGAGATCGCGATCAAGTCAGCGCTGGGTGCTCAACGCCACCGAGTGGTGCGTGACCTGGTAGTCCGTACCGTATGGTTTGCTGGGTTCGGTCTCGCGCTCGGCACCTCGGCTGTAGCTGCGTTCGGCACCCTCGGTTCGGATGTGCTGCACGGAACTTCCGCGCGTGATCCGATTGTTCTGATTTCCGTAGCCTCCTTCCTCTTTCTTGTTTCTTTGGGCGCGGCCTTCTGGCCCGCTTGGCACGCAACGCGAGACCATGGCGCGACTTCGCTGCGTGCGAGCTAGCGCCCTGCAATGAATCAACATCCGAATCGTCATTACCGCGAACCGGAATCCTCGCTCATGGTCTGTCAGCCCCATCGGCACGACTACTCGCATCCGTGCCTGTGGTTGGTCGTCCGTGCGCAGGTGGATTTCCTGTCGATTGCTGACTCCGCGAGACAGGCCGTGGACAGTGTTGAGCCGGAATCCCGGTTGGGAGCAGTCGAGCAATTCAGGAGCCTAGAAGGCCGGCCCGTTGCACCGCGCTTGTTCTTCCCCACCACTGTCGGCTGGCTCTCTCTCCCCGTATTTGTGCTGGCCGGCCTCGGTGTCTATGGCGGGGCTGCGCGGCTGATGTCTCGCCAATCGCGCGACCGGGGAATCCGATGTGCCCTCCGAGCCCTCGTGGAGGCGGTGCGACGGGACCTGGTTCCGCAAGGGAAGTACCCGGCGTCAATTGCTTTGGGGGCTGGATTCGCGTGTGCCTACGGTCTCGCCTCACCCCTGCGGTGGATGTTCTTCGGTGACGGACCAATGGACTGTCCCGTTGATCACGCTGACTGCAGAGTCATTGTCCTAGGGGCGCTGCTAGCTTGCTTTGCGCCGGTGCGTCGGGCGCCGGAATGCAAGATGACGGATGCATCGCGGACTCCCTAGGCAGACGCTCACATGGACCAGCCGCGCATAGGATACGCACAGCGGAAGCGCGTGCGCCGGATTGCCGCTGGGTCCGCGGCCGCGGTCGCGTTCTTGGCCGTGGTTTGGGCGGTGTCTCGTATCGAGCCAGCGGTGCCGGGCGTGGACGCTGCCGTGGTCTTCACGGACACGGTCAAGCGCGGCGAGATGGTGAGGCTGGTTCGCGGTATCGGTACGCTCGTGCCCGAGACCGTGGTAGTGATCGCGGCGAGCGACGCGGGCCGCATCGAGCGACGCTTCGTCCAGCCCGGCCAAGCTGTCGGGCCGCGCACTGTCCTGCTGGAACTCAGCAGCCCGCAAGTCGAGCAGGAATACCTCGACGCTGCGGCCCAGATGAGAGAGGCTCAGGCCGACTTGGCAAATCTTCAGGCCCAGCTTGAGGACCAACGACTTACCCAAGAGTCCGTGACCGCCGACTTCGAGGGACAGTACCTGCTAGCCAAAGCGCAACACAATGCCGACCTCGAGCTGTCCAAGGCCGGGTTGACGGACGAAGTCAGCCTCATGAAGTCGCGCGTGGCCATGGAACAGCTGCAGAAGCGATTTCAACTGGAACGGGCTCGAGAGGGCGCTCGCAAGCCATCTGTCGAAGCGCAGCTGGAGGCGCAGCGGGCGCGCATTGAGCAGATGGAAGCGCTCCTCGCGCTTCGCAGGGACAAGGTCGACCGGCTCCGAGTTAGTGCCGGGATGAGTGGCGTCCTCCAGCTCATGGACGTCGAGGTCGGGCAACTAGTCGCCCCGGGCGACGAGCTGGCGCGGGTTTCCGACCCTTCGCATCTGAAGGCAGAACTCAAGATCCCAGAGACGTTGGTCAATGACGTGGTGGTCGGGCAGAGCGCGGAGGTCGACACCCGAAACGAGGTGATCGAGGGGGAGGTCTCGCGCATCGATCCAGCCGCGATCGAAGGAACCGTGCTCGTTGACATCCAGCTGCGCGGTGAATTGCCCCGCGGTGCACGACCCGACCTCAGCGTGGATGGGACGATCGAGCTTGAGCGGCTCGAGGATGTGCTACACGTCGGCCGACCCATCCATGCCAGGGAGGACAGCCTCTTGGGGCTCTTCAAGGTGGAGGAAGACCAAACGCACGCCTCGCGCGTCCAAGTGCAGGTGGGTAAGGTTTCGGTGAGCACGATCGAAGTCCGTTCCGGCCTGAGCGAGGACGACAAGGTCGTCCTCTCTGACATGTCGGCGTGGGGCGCCCATGACAGGATCCGGCTCGACTAGACAGCCAGCTATGCAGCAAAAGGAGGCAGCAAGCCAAGCAATGGCAGATTCAGCGAACGGCGGTGTGCCGCTCATTCGCCTAGAAGGCGTGTCGAAGGTATTCTTGACTGATGAGGTCGAAACGCACGCGCTTTCGGGCATCGATCTAGAAATCCGCAACGGCGAGTATGTTGCGATCTCAGGCCCGTCGGGGTGCGGCAAGTCGACGCTGCTGTCGATACTCGGTCTGCTGGACACCCCGACAGGAGGGGTGTACCGGCTCAACGGAGAGTCCGTCGAAGACCTCAAGGCGAGGCGGCGGGCTCGCATCCGAAACCGGCAAATCGGCTTCATCTTCCAGGCATTCAACTTGATCGGCGATCTCACGGTATTCGAGAACGTCGAGTTACCTCTTACATACCGGGGAATGCCGTCCTCCGAGCGCAAGGAGCGGGTCGAAGAGGCACTGGAGCGGGTCGGAATGGCGCACCGGATGAAGCACTATCCGTCGCAGCTGTCGGGCGGGCAGCAGCAGAGAGTGGCAGTGGCTAGGGCACTGGGGGGTGACCCGTCGGTGCTGCTCGCTGACGAGCCGACTGGTAATCTCGATTCCAAAAACGGAGAGGCCGTCATGGAACTCCTCCAGGATGTCCACCAAGGGGGTGCCACCATTTGCATGGTGACGCACGACCCGCGATTCGAGGCTTTCGCAGCGCGCGTGGTTCGCTTGTTCGACGGCAGGATCGCAGATTAGGAGTCCGGTAGGCCCTCGCGATGTCCCTGATGCGGGCTCAACGCCCCCGTGAGTCCCGTCGTGCCGCTTACGCTATGGATAAATCCGTATGGCAGCTGCTTTGCAGACCGAAGGCTAATGAGCTGAGCCGGGTCCTGATGGATAACGTGTTACGCGTCCACGGAGCCAGTTCTCCACCTGTCGCGCTCAACGTGGGAGAGGATCCAATCAGTGGACGCGCACGATCCTGCTCGGGCTGCAAGACCCGTAGGCTGACATCCACTTCAAATCGTTTCGTTGAGTGACAACCCCACGCTTCCGAACCTTGGCGGCGCGGATGCTGGTTTACCGCATGCGGCGAGTGTCTCCATATTCGCCTCTTACAGCCTTACTGAAGCAATGTGATCGTACAGCCTCATGCCGCCACACCTACGCGTGAGCCGCCCGGCCAAGCGTCGAATCAGCGGAATCAAACCGAATCCTGCCGAGCGGGCACTCTCGCCTTGGTCGTCAGAGCACCATAAACGCTACCCGCCCAACCGAATCCTGACGCGATAGCAGCCAAAGGAATGCCTCAATTTGAGGTATGCTCTCTCTAGCGTCGCGTGAAGCTTGCAGGTGCGAGCCATAGGCGACCGTTCATCAATCGCATTCAAGAGGCTCTAGTCAGTCTCCGCGAGGAATATAAGTGCGTTGGACGGTTTCGCCGGTCTTGCTGACTGGACGCTCTTCGATAAGGTCTTGCGCCAAGACCGTATGGAACGAGACGACGACCCAGTTCTCCGCTGTCATGACGCCCTGATGCCAAACGCCCGTGGGTATCGAAAGCCAGCGGTCCTCCAGCGTAGCAGTTGGCCGGCTAACGAGGTGGTTGGATGTCCAGGGCTCTCCCGGTTGCTCCGCGTATTGCGTTTGCAGGTCGGCAGAGCCCCTGAAGGACATGACTCGTTGAATACTATTCGGGTGTCGTTCAGCTCCCGATACAGTGTTCGCTCTCAACACAAAGACCCAGCTGGAGCGAATCTCATCAGGGATCGGCCCACTATACAACGAAAGGTCTACCGGTTCCCAAACCAGAAGTGATGACCGATCCACTTCAAGCTTCTCTTCAAGGCGTGAGCCAATAAGTTCCAGCTCATGGCGGACGTCACGCTGACAGACCAAGGCATCCAAGTCCTCTAGGATTGCTCTCTCGTCGCTCGGAATCAACATACGGAATAATCCTAATCATCCTATCCCATCCTCCGCATTTCTGGTTCGACCCCGTGAATCTAACGCTGTCGAAGGTTCGCACTCCAGTGATGGCAGGAGACGCGGGTCAGTCATTGGAAGCGAGCCGCGGTGTCGTGGCCTTCATCTGTCGGTCATGGATTCCGCCCCAGTGAGGTCTTGCCAGAAACGTCCCGCCGATTTCGACTTGCTCTTTTCCTGATCGTACCTACGGAACATTCCTCCTCGGAAACTTGCTTGACAAGAAACACGGAAGCAGCGGATACGCCTTGGAAGCGGTTGCGGCCGCGCAGCGTCTGGCGTGATTCCCAGTTCATGTTGCATCAGGGCGCACACGCCATTGCACCGACCCTGCCGCTGTCACAGTCTATCCGCGAGTGACACCAGATCTCGGAGGAACTCGCCGATCCGCCGCGCCGACGGTGGCCCCAACTGGCAGCCTACTTCGACTAGCGCGAGCCACGCGGACGGCAGTGGCCGCCCATCGTGGAGTAGTGATCCGCACGGGACCCTGACCGACAGCGAGGAGCAGTAGCATCATGGCCGACGCAAACAACTAAACGCTTATGGGGGTTAGCCCCCGGCTCAGTTTCTAGACAGATCCATTTTCTCTCCTGTTGTGCTTCGACAGGAGATGTGATTACCATGGACCTGTAGGGGTGAATCATGAGAGTGAACTGGCTGCTCGCTGCAATGGCCGGAAACGGGTTTGGCCTTGCCTGCCTTGGTGTTGCAGCGATTGCCGTCATCGCCTGCGGCATTGAGACATCCCCCGCCCGGCTCGAGGTCTACCCGCAGCAAACGCGCCTGCGGGTGGGTGATCGCATCAACTATTCCGTCTACCAGCGCGACGATGGAGCGCTGAGCACGGTCGAAAACTACAGCCTCGCCCCCAAGGACCCGACGGTGGTTCGAGTCGTCAACACACGGCAGCTAGAGGCGGTGTCGGCCGGGCGGACGGAAGTGCTCGTACGTAGTGATGATGTCGAGCGAGTGCTTTCCATCGACGTTGGTCCGGAGGCGCGCCCCCCGATCCCCGCTACACACCACTCCGAAGTCGATCGCATCGCTGGCGAGGAGTTGCTCTTTGTCGGCCACGCCAACCTGGACGGACTTGACCACACGGCGGTGGCCAAGCCCGGAATCGACCGGCTGGTGCGAGAGTTCAAAGTGCGCGGCCATCCGGTCATCTATTTCGTCAGTGACGAGTATCCGTTCTGGTACACCGACGACCGACAGCCCGATCTGGCAGTTGTAACCGAAGGGCAGGAGCACGAGATCCTCGTCGACGCTGCGCGGATCGTGTTTACTGGCGGCGACTTCATGTTCTGTACCGTCCGAAACGCCCAGATGACGCTGCACGGGATGCTCCAAGCCGCGAATCGGAAACGCATCCATTTCGTGTTTCCGACCGATGCGATTTGGGCCGTCGATATATTCACGCCGGGTAGATTCCACCCGTACCCGGCCCCGATGGTGCTCGTCGATCACCTCATGTCGGAGCAGCCTTCGGAGCAGACGCGATACGAGCAGGTAGTGGTTCCATTCCTGGAGCGGCTCATTGGCGACTTCCCTGTGGTTGGTTATCCGGCTACGGCGCCGGAACCCCCTCTAGAGGAGCTCGTTGACGGCTGGACCATAGAAGTGGCGTTTGACAACGGTATCGCGCGATGCTACCGGACGGGTGATCCCAACAAGGTGATCCTATTTGATTTCGTGTCGAAGTCAGTGAATTGAGCCCAATTCGGGGCTAACGATCAAAGTGGGCACACGCCCAACTCTCGCCGCATTAAGCGGAGTCACCCGGACTCCCGAACGGCTATAAGCTGTGCAATTCGGGTCATGCGCCAGGCGGCCAGAGAAGTTTGCCGCTGCAACCACCGAGGCGAGCAGCATAGTCCGCGCCAATCCCGGCTGCACATCGAAGAGAATCGGGCAGGGTAACTGGCCGGATACCAACGCGGCGCCGGGGCGATGGTGGGCGCGAACAGGATCCGAGTAGCTGGCGGCAAGCGAATTGCCGCGATGGCCTCGCGTCGCGTTCCTCGCTGTCCGGAACGCCGCACCCAGAGAAACAGCTGTCTGGAGAGCGGCTACGGAATTCAGGACGACAGGGTCACGTGCCGAGGTGCCGTGCCGCAAGTCCGCTCCCAGCGTCCCAAATGTGGCGCAGCACAGGCTTGATCGCGTTCTCAGTGTCGATTTCGGGAATTGTTTCCGTAATCATGCAATGGGCTGCGGGAACTGCAAGGGTCCCAGGGCAATTGCGGGAACACAGCAAGCGTATCCTGCGGCGGACATCTGCCGTCCAGTTCCTAGTGAGGGCAGGCGACACCCTGCCCACAGATGCCGCCAAGCGATCCGAGCGGACGGTCTTGACCAATCCCTCGATGCTAGCGAACCAAGTGTGGACAACACTTCCGGATCCCACAAGCCGTCGCAACCACTTATTCGGAAGTCTTACCGCTCGCCTGACTACCCCTTGCACTTCTACTGGAAATCCAATTAGAATAGACTTGTAGGAGCGAAAGGGGAGCTGGTGGCTCGCGTCGACCTTCCGCTGGGGATTCTTGACCTCTTGATCCTGAGGGCCGTAGCGCTCGAGCCGCAGCACGGATGGGGGATCTCAGAATGGATCCGGCAAATCTCTAGAGACATCGGGCAGATTCAACAGGGTCCCCTGTGTCCCGGATTTTGCCGTCTAGATCGTCAAGTGTGTATTCGGGCGAAATTGGGCATATCTGCCAACAATTGGCGCACCAAGTACTACGGGCTCACACCGACAGGTTGGAAGCAACTGGAGGATGAATCCACGTCGTGGCGTAAGTTCTCTCCAGCCGAGGAGAGCGGTCTTGACGTGGCCTAGACGGAGGCTACTTTGCTGAGCGACCTTCTCTATCGGGCGCGGGCGCTATTTCGCCGCAACCGCATGGAGCATGACCTCGAAGCGGAGTTGCAGTTCCACTTCGACAGACTCACTGAGAAGCACATCGATGATGGGATGGCTCCCGCCGACGCCGCGCGACGAGCGCGGATCGACCTAGGCGGGATTACTCAGATCAAGGAGGAGTGTCGTCAATCCTGGGGTGTAAGCGTGCTGCAGACCCTAGGCCGAGACATCAACTATGCCCTGCGGGTGTTGGGCAAGAACCCCGGATTCTCAACCGTAGTGGTGCTCAAGCTGGCCTTGGGTATCGGCGCGACCTGTGCGATCTCCACGCTCATCGATGCCGTCATGCTCCGGCCGCTTCCAGTTTCAGACCCTGCAAGTCTTTACCGGATCGGGGACGGCGACGAGGGCGGCATCGAGGGAGGTCTGCAGGGGCGCTGGGGAATGTTCACCTTTCCGCTGTACAAGCGGCTGGAGGGCGCGACGCCGGAGTTCGAGGAGGTCACGGCGTTCTCCCCGGGCGTCGCGCAGTTGAGCGTAAGGAGGCAGGGCGCAAGAAACGTCGCTAGGATTCTGCGAGCGGAATACGTTACTGGAAACTATTTCTCCACCCTTGGCGTGGGTGCGCTCAGCGGCCGCGTCTTCGAGTCGGCTGACGACCGGCCGTCGGCCGCGCCTGTCGCCGTGCTGAGCCACCAAGCGTGGCGGGCAGTGTACGGCGCCGCCCCATCGATCGTTGGCTCGAACCTCGTTGTGGAAGATCATCCGATCACGGTGATTGGCGGAACGCCGCCGGGATTCTTCGGCGAAACTCTCCGTCCCGATCCTCCGGATATCTGGATTCCGCTCCAACAGGAGCCGAGGATTGCTGGCAACGGCTCGCTGCTGCATCAATCGACTTCGGCATGGCTGCACGTGATCGGCCGCCTCCAGAGGGATGCCTCGATCGACGGCCTCCCTCCGCGCCTGACCGAAGTACTGCGCAGATGGATACGGTTCGAGGCGGAGTTTCCCAGCAACTGGCTGGCCAACATAGACCGCGAATTGCCAAAGCAGACTATCGCAGTCGTTCCGGCAGGCACTGGAATAGGCCTCTTGAAGGAGCAATACGGACCCAGCTTGCAAATCCTGCTTGCCATCTGCGGCCTCGTCCTGCTCCTTACATGCGCTAATGTCGCGAATCTTCTGCTGGCCCGCGCGGTCGGGCGCCGGACCCAGACAGCCCTGCGGCTGGCGATCGGAGCCCCACGTTGGCAAATCGTCGCAGGCGCTCTCACAGAGAGCATCCTTCTCTCGGTAGCCGGCGGAGCTGCGGGGCTACTGGTCGCGATGGGTGGCGCTCAGTTGCTTGTGGCGATGGCATTCCGGAATTCGCAATTCGTACCGATCACGACGACGCCATCGCTCGCAGTGCTGGTGTTCGCCGTTGGGCTGTCGCTCGTAACTGGCATCGTGTTCGGATTCGTGCCTGCATGGTTTGCGACGCGGACCGAACCGATCAAAACGTTGCGTGGCTCAGGCCGCAGTGTCGGCGGTCGTTCTTCTCGCATGCGTACCGCACTGGTGACAGTTCAGGCGACACTGTCAGTTGTGCTTGTCGCCGCCTCCATGATGCTTGTGCGAAGTCTGGACAACCTCCAGAACCAGGACATGGGCTACCCCACGCAGGGACGAGTATTGGTCGGGTTGAATCGTCTGCCGGCCACGTATACGCCGCAGCGTCTGTCCGCGCTTTATAGCGACATCGAGCGGCGGCTCGCATCCCTTCCCGGCGTTCGTGGATTCGGCCTAGCGCTGTACAACCCGCTGACCTCGAACTGGGGCCGAAGGATTCTAGTCGCCGGTAATCCGCCAGTGGCGAGTAACGAATCGGGTGCGTCCTTCAACCGGGTCAGCGCCGATTATCTTCAGGACTTGGGTGTCGAGATGGTGCACGGACGGGGGTTCACGATAACGGATAACGAGACGACCGCTCCGGTAGCAGTCGTGAACGAGGCGTTTGTGAAGCGTTTCTTCAAGGCCGATGAAGATCCGCTCGATCGACACTTCGGCATTGACTTGCCCGAGAATGCAGGCACGTTCCGCATCGTTGGCATCGTACGCGATTCGAAGTTCGTCTGGTCGGGCCTAAGGGAACCGGTGCGTCCGATGTTCTTTGTGCCTCTCGCCCAACGCGTTGACTACGAGGACCAACACGACGAGATCAGGTTGTTCGAGATGCTGTCCCATTTCATCGGCGGGATCATGTTGGTCACCGACTCTCCTCCCGGTGTTCTCGAGCCGCTTCTGAGGAGGACGCTGTCAGAGGCCGACCCCAACGTGACGATCACGAGCGTCAGAACGATGCAACAGCAAGTCGACCTCCTGTGCGATCGAGATAGGGCCGTCGCGAGCTTCTCGGGGCTGTTTGGGTTTGTCGCTCTCTTGTTGGCCTCAGTTGGCGTGTACGGTGTCACGGTGTATATGGTTGCGCAGCAGACGAGCCAATTTGGCATCCGGATGGCCCTCGGGGCGAACCCCGCAAAGGTAATCCACCTCGTTCTG